>Ga0268244_10000217_pt1 | contig 24965 bp, 22 predicted proteins | sample AgamicMgSfe_FD_200258 | JGI IMG/M metagenome (GOLD analysis project Ga0268244, IMG submission 200258) | Agave microbial communities from Guanajuato, Mexico - Mg.Sf.e (v2) (version 2) | ecosystem: Host-associated > Plants > Phyllosphere > Phylloplane/Leaf | place: Guanajuato, Mexico | collected... | reverse complement strand
GCCGCACCTCCTCCGCCCCCTCCGCCACCTACACAACAACAACAATCACCGCCGTCAAGTCCCGGCATACCGCCTCCGCCTCCTCCTCCGCCACCAACATCACTGCCTTCGCGATCAGCGTCTTCAACTCTACCTCCTCCGCCTCCGCCTCCGCCTCCAACAGCACAGAGACAGCAGAGTTCCGCACTTCCACCTCCACTCTCATCCCCAGGTTCCGGTGTTCCTTCCGCTGGCGGCCAAACAATCGGGTCGACACCCACGCCAATCCGAAGCATGCCGGACGCCGCCAGCTACACTCTCACGAACGGCTCTTCATATTCATCGAATGGCGCAGGCGGCAGGGCCAGGGGCGACAGCACCGCAGGCCCGAGGACGGTCATTCAGGATGGCAAGTGGAAATTCCAAGGTGATGAGCAGTTGCCGAAGCCGAGGGACTTCGCTGGTACGAGCAAGAGGTATAGGGCAGGAAGGGGCAGTAGTGTGCCGCTGGACCTGAGCGCGTTTCGGTAAGGTGGAGGAGGGAAGGACTGCCCCCTGACAGAGACGAGTGGTTGATAGTGGACATGGTATGGATCGAGTACGGAATCAGTGGAGCGTTTTGAGCGGGCGTTGATAGATATGAACACGGTTGTTGAATATCTCTGAGATGCTATTGCTGTCTTTGCATGCACAACGTGCGGGAAAACTACAGAATCACTGTCTGTTGTAGGGAAGACTTGTATCACACAAAACTTCTCCTGTGGCCCTCCGCTGACACAAACCGTTCGAACAGCTCATGCGCTATTGCGGGTACCGTCTGCACCGTTGCTGGGCGCGAGCATGGTAGATGTTTTCTATGCACTCGGTCAGCTTTGTAGGTGCAAGGTCGGGACGCGCGACTAACCCCTTCAGGACACACAACGTCCGCCCAGTTGGCTCGTTCGAGCCCTATGTGAGGAGTGGCATGGATCGTCCACTTGCACAGCGACTCGCGGCCGTCTTGCTGCGCATACTCGTGTCGCGCCGGTCTCGACGAATGCTGGTTCGTCCGGGCGCGTCTGAAGTAGGACCGCGCAGCTGGTACGAACAAGCATGCTCTTCCAGTAGCTCCTATCTTCATGGGCCGCGCTGCTATGTCGACCCTTTCGACTCGTGTCTCTTCGGTTGCAGTCCTGTCGTCCTTACATCCTACAGACAATCACAGATGCACGCCCGCTTCCTCCTCCTTCTCCTCCTCCTCCTCATCAGCACCACCCATCTGTGCCTCGACCTGCCTCCTTAGTTCCTCGTCGGTAAGCCTACCGCTTGGAGCACGAGGCTCAGATACCTCGCCATTGACCGCCACCCCAACCGTTCCGTTCATCGTCGCCCCCGCCAGCCCACCCTCATCCTCCTCTTCCGCAGTAAAGGGCAACCCTCTCCCCTCCACCTCAGCCTTCAACAACCCCATCCGCTCGTTCATCCTCCCGATCACCGTCAGGTTCTCGAACATCGCCTCCTTGCAATCCTGATCCCCTTCGTCGGCGAACGGGAGCATTTGCGCATTGCTGTGGCGCAGGTGGGCGATGCTGTTGCTGATTTCTGCGGCTTTGGAGTGGATGGCATCGAGAGGGAGGTCGCGGATCGCGAGGGCGAAACGATTGGAGTCGATGGGGTTTGTTGGGTCGGAGGGGGACGTGGAGGTGATGGAGGAGGCCATCGCGTGGTATTCGATGCGGGTGTTTAGCGGATAAGGTATGATGCGTAGGGAACCGGGCTTAGAAAGAGCGAATGCAAATACATCCGTGAGCTACAAGGTCGAGTACCGTACGAACACAGCACCGTAATCTGCGGACGTGGCTTCCCCATGCGGTCGGTGAGGTCGGTGCATACCTCCGTATCGGCGTTGGTTTGCGATTTGTGGGCTGAAAGTGGGAGTGAAGGTCATGTGAGCGGAGTCGTTCCGCGAATCGCAAACCAACCCAACGCCGATACGGAGGTATGGCCAGCGGCTATATAGCGGAACTGTTCCGATGTCCGTCTGATAATGTAGGTGTTCGGGATGCAACATGTTGGTCTGCTTTCTCACATTATCGAATCTAGCAACAGCCACCCTTCGAATCACACCCAAGTCAGGCCAGATATGAACAATGTCTGGACTTCGATAGCATTTCAAACACCCTGTGCTTCACGGCGGGCCCAGGCGAAGCCGCTGCTGCAGCTCTTCAATGGCTACGTGAAGTATCACAGGTCTTCCTATAGTCATCAGCCTTCGAGCACGGCAAGTCTTCTTTTGAAGCCAAATGAGCAGCAACATACTCGCTCCCAGCTCCCATACTGTTCCACGAGCCACCATAAAGTCAAACCTGGAGCGCGACATGCCTTTTCTTCAAGCACCTTCCTCTCCGCACGAGGCAAACGGACGTGGGATTTACTACAAGCAAGAGCGCATTCGAAACCCCCACCAGCGCCGCGGACTGGACCAGTGAAAGCTGTAGCCTCACCTAAGCATGACCCGCTGCCGGCTACTCCGGCGGCTGAAGAAGCCGACCCGTTGACATGGCGGGATTACGACCCAGAAGGCGGTATGCCGCTTCCGGAGGGTGAGCGTACACCATCGGGGATCAATGCCATATTTGCGGGTGAGGATGTGGATGCAGATACCGGGAATTACATACTGGACGTGATGTACTGGCGACGTATGTCCGGCGCCTTGATAGACGATGGATTGGATTTCCCCAAAAAGCGTGGGGTCAGCAAAGAGCAGGCTCTACGAGCACTGGAGTACGTCCGGACGCTGGACCCGGCATTCGATGAGCAAGGCGCTGGGCAAAGGTGGGCTGAGGAAGAGGCCATGCGCCTGAGTGAGGAGATTCAGCAGCGTTCGTTGGACCTGGGGATTTACAAGCGGAGGGAAGAGGCGGAAACAGAAGCAGAAGAACCCGAGTCACAGCAAGGCACCCAGTACGGGCGGGAGCGAAGCGGCGAGAGTGTTTTGCAGAGACAACGCGAGGCAAAGGACGCACGGTGGGAGAAGGAGCAAGCTGAGAAGGTTGCTGCGCAGGAGCGGGAGGAACTTGCAGTACTGCATTCTCAGCGGGGACCACTGGATCTGGCAGGCGGCGTTCAGCCTCCTGTCGTTCTGACCACGACCGGCTCCAGCATGACCACGAAACCCTGGCTTCTGCCTATAGACCAAATCCGGAAGCCCTGGGTGAAGTACTACGAGCAGAAAGCGCAACTCATCAAGACCAACATTGTGCCGCAGATATCGACACTCGGCAGACTCGGACCGAGCGTCCTCGTGATGCTGTTAGTTGTCGGACTTGGCTTCTTCGCGTCAAACAACTACACCCCACCGCCCAAATCCGCTCGCCTATTTCCTGACACGCCTCCTGCGGTGGCTACACTCGGCGGCCTGACCGCAGCGTTACTCACGTTCTTTTGCCTCGCTCGCTTCCCACCATTCTGGCGGACTCTCAGCAAGTACTTTACCATCGTGGCAGCGTCTCCTCATGCCATCTCCCTCCTCGGCGCCCCCTTTCGGCATAACACCCTTTCCCACCTGGCTCTCAACCTTGTCCCGCTCTGGCTCTTCGGATTAATCCTTCACGAAGACATTGGCCGCGCCTCCTTTCTCGCAATCTTCTTCGCCTCTGGCGCCGTCGGTGGCTTCTCGACCTTGGCCTATCATGTCCTGAGGAAGCAGTGGCAGACGTACATCTTCGGCGCGTCGAACTGCGTGTTGGGCGTGACGGGCGCGGCGTGTACCCTGCATTCGACGGCGAACATCAAAGTGTTGGGCTACGAGGTCCCCGTTGCCGTCTGGTTGTTCCTTGCACTGTATTCAGGCGGTGAGGCTTTTTATGTGGTGAAGGGTATCAAGACGACGCAAGACAACGTCGGGCATCTGGGAGGGATCGCTACTGGCATCGCTGCTGGCATATACCTGAGGTTAAAGACGAAAGCAAATCCTGTCGATCGGGTGCGGGAGAACGGGGAGTCTGCAGTGGCGAGCAGCGGGAGGGAGGTTGTCTTGATGAAGGAAGTAAAAGTTGCCGTTTGACGAGAGATCTTCTGCATATAGTTATCGAATCCGGTGATTGGCCGCTCATCGCTTTTATTGCGATTATCTCGTCGTCTGTAACAGTGTGAAGCCTACTATCTCCGGACCTTGTGTCACCCCTCCCATCCTTCCATTCTCATTACATGTCGCCACGGTTCATGTCACCGGAGAATAGCTCCATCTCGAGGTAGTGTTTCTGAGCGCGAACCGGATGATCGGCGAAGGATTTGTATCCGCGTTATACCCGCAGCGTGAGTTCTCTTCCTCGGTAAGCAAACATGGACATCACCTCAACACTTTTTCTCGACAGTACACCATCAAGTGGGACGCACACCTTCCCAATGCGGTCGGCCAGTGTTGCATTGTATTTTGCGTTTAGTTCTCCCCACGTTGTTGTACAACGCTTAGCATTTCGACGCACATCGTCTGCTTTTACTCCATGCGGAATACCTCACTGAGGCAGTGTGGCGATTGAGTGGAACAAGGGACGATCAGCTGTGGTTCATCTTGTCGTTCGCAGCCTCGCTCTTCTCGGTGCTAATATTACGAAAGAATACACCCAGAAGACCATCAAGCAATATAGAGCCATATAACAGAAGATAGACGATCATGACGCCAACGACCGACTTCAAGAACGACCCTTATACCTGGGATGGATTGACGGGATGGCAAAGCTACCGCACTCTCAGACCCTTCAGGGGCATGTATTGGGATGTCAGACGACGAGCGCCATACTACTGGAGTGACATTCGAGATGGCATGAGCTATCGCACTTTCGCGGGCACCATACGAATCTTCTTCGTCAACCTGCTTCCGGCGTTGGCATTCACCTTGGACATGACGCGGAACACGGGCGGCTACTTTGGCATCAACGAGGCGCTCTTCTCATCTGCGCTCGCCGCACTCGTCTTCAGCACGCTGTCGTGCCAACCTTTGACCGTGGTCGGCATCACGGGTCTGATCTCGCTGTTCAACTATACCATATACGACATTGCGCGAGCACAAGGGATCCGAGATCTGTATCCCGAGTTCATCGCCTGGGTCTCGATCTGGGCGGCCATCACGCACTGGCTAGCGTCCATCTTTAACTGGTGCGATTACATGCGTTACATTACCGACTTTTCCAGTAATTCGTTCGGCATGTATGTCGGTATCATCTATATGAGTGAGTCTTGTCCACCACCGGATAATCCCCCGTCCGCTGACATTCCACAACAGTAAAGGGGGTCGAAGAACTGGTCGCGCAGTTCGAAGAGAGCAACTTCGTTGCCGGGTACTTCTCCATCGTTATTGCACTGTGCTACTGGTTCAGCGTCTATGCTCTTGAGCTCGTGGGCACGACCGTCTATTTCAAACCCTGGATTCGCAAGTCGCTCGCCGACTTTGCCTACCCGATCGCTACCATCTGGTGGACCGGCTTCTCACACATCCCTGGCCGTATCAAGTCTTCCGGACTGCTCCGCATCCCACATACGCACGCCTTCTACCCGACGGTCGACCGTAGCTGGTTCGTGCCGTTCTGGCACCTGCCCGTCAAATGGGTCTTTGTGGCGCTTCCGATCGGCATCCTACTGACATTGCTGTTCTACTACGATCACAACGTCTCTTCCCTCACCGCGCAAGCGAAGCAATTTCCGCTGAAGAAACCCGCTGGTTTCCATTGGGATTTCTTTCTTTTGGGCTGTACCTGCTTCATCGCCGGCATCATCGGTATCCCTCTTCCAAACGGCCTGGTCCCGCAAGCACCCGTGCACACAGATAGTTGCACGGAGTACGTCGACGTGTTAGTCCGGTCCAAGGAGAAGAACCTGGAGCCCGAAGGCGCCGAATTTGTCGAGCACAACAACAAGAGGGTCGACGCCACTAAAGTCCACGAACAGCGCATCTCACACTTCGTCATGGCGCTGGGCTTCGTCGGTCTCATGACCGGACCTCTCCTCGACGTCCTACATACCATGCCCCGGGCACTGTTCTCTGGTGTGTTCTTCGTCGTCGGATGGGGCAGCATTGGCGGCAATGGGATCATGGCGAACGCACTCTACATCCTGCAGGAGCGCCGCTTCACCGAGCCTGGGGACCCGCGCAATACCTTGAAGAAATCGCGCATCGCGTTATACATCATGTTCCAAATGCTCGGTGTATGCATCTCCGTCGCTATCTCCCAGACCCTCGCCGCCATTGGATTTCCGGTGATCATCATCGCGTTGATCCCACTTCGATGGGGAGTCCTACCGCGGGTTTTCACCGAGCATGAGTTGCTCGTGTTGGACTCACCGACGGCAGATGCGGACGTTGTGCTGGCTTCCATGGGTGGACAGCCGGAGTTGCCTGAGGTCAAGCTCGCCAAGCAGAAAAGGCGTAATGTGGAGGGAGATGGCGAGCAAGGCGTTTCGAGTAGCGGGACGAGCAGTGAGGGTGTATCCAATGTTAGATCGCGAGGGTCGTATCAAGATGACGAGGGGAAGAGGGTGAACAGTGAACGCGAAAAGGATGAGGCTAGGAAGGGTGTTGAATCGGGTCTTCGTACGGGTCATGCATAGAACAGCTCATGCACAAAACACCGTTTTAGGGTACCATGGAGGCGCTATGGTGTGTTCATCTAGTATTGTAGAATACATGATGTTGGGCGATATGGCGGACTGCGCATATAGCGGCGAAGATGCATAATGGTCTCGTGGAGTCATTGCACGTTCGTCAACCCTTACGCCCTCCATATCAATCGTTGAGCAGACGATCGCGAATCGTCTCGCTCGGTTTCAAAAATGCCCCCACCTGTAGGTAACGCCTCCGAATGCTAACGCTGAACGCTTGATCGTGAACAGCCGCCGGCAAGACTTCACCGCTGTTGCCGACTGGCGAGTAACACCTGCTCTCTCTCCGCCACCTCGAACGGATCTCCATAACGATCTACGACACCACGAATCAGTCATCGGATCCCCCAAAACCGCACGCAGTCCATTCACCACTCACTCTTGACCATATGCTCCCGATGCACCAGCTGATCCCACGCCCGATGACTCTCATCCAGCGCCTTCTTATTCATCCACGCGTAACCCGGCTCATCCTCCGTCCGGCTCCACGTATATCCGCTGGGCGCATGCGTCTGCGGCGGGAACTCCTGCCTCGCTTTGCCCGTCGTTGCGGCTGCGAGATTGTGGCCATCGTCCTCGGTGCCGTTGCTGATGGTTTGGATCGGGCGTTTGCCGTTGGCGTTTGCGCCCGCGAGGCCTGGGGCCGAGATCGGCATGTTGGCTTGGATGCGGTATTGGGAGTCCGGTGGGGAGAGGATGGTTGCGGTTGGGTGAGTGGTTCGCGCGGCGGGGGTGGCGAGGTCGTGGTCGGAGTCTTCGGGGGATGAGGCCATGCGGCTGTCGACGTCGTTGTTGGCGGACATGTTGAGCGATTGGGGGGTGTGAATGTCGTAGCCTTGAATTGCTGTTGGCGCATCACATGCATTGAGGTAGGTCATTTCTGCCTTAGGCATGAACAGGCAGTCCCCGCATTCCGGGGTTAGGTCACAGGACCCTGTTTCGCCACCCACGTACCCGCGTGCAGCGGACATCATCAAGATCCATCTCCCACTCCCTTCTCTACCTACCTCCTCCCAACGACAAACACCACATCCGTCCGCATCATGCCGCCCATCCCAGGCATGGTGCATTGGCACTCGCTCATAGCGAGACACGCCAAAGACCTCAAAACAGCCTTCAGCAAGGCTCTCCGCACCCTCGACGCGCAGATAACGGGCAAGCCGCAGACCCAGCTCGAACCGATCCTCGCGAAGAACACCCCCAAGCATCCCCTACACCCACTCGCCCGCATCAGACAAGGGCAGTCGAGATGGTATTCGACCGCTCGCAAGCAGATCGAAAGCGCCGTCCGCCACTTCAGCACACCCGCCCACGGCCGCAACGCAGGCACCCAGTATGAGCGAGCGTCATTCCCGAAATCCAGAGTCGGCGCGTACATCCAGCAGTCATCCGGCCGCGCACCTTTCGCGTCGACGCTCCGCCCGAACTTGACCGGTGGTACGCTTGGCAGGACGGCAGGCGGTTACTCCCTGGGCTCGGGCAGAGCCGGTGGCGCGAGATACTTCTCTCATGGCCCAGCGTGCCAGGCCCAGGTTGTACAGAACGTATCGCAGGCCGTTCGCGCCTTCTTCGTCGGAGGTCAAAAGGCGCAATTCGATGGCGTCTCGCCGCACACGGGCGAAAAGCGGTACCAGGCCGTGAGCGCCCTCCAACAAGAGACCGGGCGCAAGCTGCGTGAGCTGCCAAAAGCCACCCCAGGCTCGTGGGTCGACTTCCAAGTGAACCCGACCATCACCGCCCTCACCCCCCTCAGCACGATCACAGGTTTCAACGCCTCCAACACCACGTCAGCCGACCACCTCAACACCGAAGGCCTGCTCGACGTGCTCTCCGTCGACTTCTCCCGCACGCTAAAGGACCTCGCCGCCGTCTTCAACGACCTCAAACGCCTTTCCGCTCTAGGCGACCTGCCCCTCACATACGAGGGCTCCCACCTCCGCGTGCACTTCCCCGGCAGCGACGCAGACACCGTGGAGCGCCTGTGCTGCGAACTCGGCATCACGCGCGGCACCGTGATCCAAGACGAAGCCTTCGACGCCTTCGCCGGTACCGAGATCGCACTACTCTTCCCCTTCGCCCCCGGCACCGACGTCTTCGCGGAAGACGACATCGAAAGCTACTTCGACACCCCAGCCGCAACCAAGTTCCGACCGATCGAAATCCAAAGCATGTTCACCCCTTCCGAGGCCGTGACGCCCGCCTACTCCACCCAATCAGCGCAATCGGCTTCGGACCTAGCAGATGAAATTGCCGAAAACCCCTGGCTGTCGCCGTCCCCTTCTGGCTACGAGTCCGTGCGCTCCAACGGCAGTGGATACGAAAGCGAGAAGCACAGTCCGTTGGAGTATCAGGGTTTCGAGGGGATTTATCGATTCATCGAGGAGCTGGATTCGGTGAGGAGGTGAAAGAGTTTGCGGTGGGATGTAGTCAGTCGTGGAGATGGAGGGAGTTTAGTGGGAAGCAGGTTGGTGTGAAGGAGCGATTCATGTCCCTTTAGAACGATATCCCTTTTCCCCTTATGTAGTTCGGGTGGCAAGGCGTCCATGTCCTCTCAAGGTAGATTTCTACTTGGCATACCTCAAATCCCCGGGTCTCAGTTCCAAACATCCATCACATCCGTCCAAAGTAACCATCACGTGCATGACATAAGCGAGAGAGTGGAGAAAGGACAGAGCAGAGCAAATCAGAGCAGCACAGCTGCCATGAAACACATACTCGCTCGCTGCTTTTCGTAGGCATGACAAACCGAAAAGAAAACGCTGCTCCAGCAGCGATATAGAGAGCCCTCCCATCAGCCGTTAATCCCGTTTCCCTCCATTTCCGGTAACAGAGGTCATTATTTGAAAAAAGTCTCCGGCTTCAAAAACACTGCCCAGACGCCCCCATAAGCACGCGCCCCCGCTGCACATTCGTTGGGGGTTTCAATCCGTTTGCATTGCTTTTTTTTGTGATTTCCATCCTTTCTCCATCTCCCGGAAAGTCCTCGATCATACATGCAATAACATGCTGCAATGTCTGGGCCAAAGAAAATTCTGCTGCTGCTGATGTGACGTTCAGATCACATTTCATTGGACTTTGTTCGTTGTGCGCGCCGACTGCTAAGACGTTCTCTCTCGCCGTTCCAAGAGTGGTCGTAGTTGACCTTCGTCTCACTTATGCGGCGACTGACGTTCCCGCACTCACGCTCAACTGCCCCGAAAGGCATCGAAGCGCTTGTACGTGTACCCGATGAACGGCAGGCTGAGCGTGGTGTCGTCGCCGGTCATGTTGGCCTCGGTCTGGGCGCGCAGCTGGGCCGAGGTGTCGACCTGGGAGATCTCGTCGATGGGGAAGTACTGGGTGTCGACGGCGCTCTGGAGCTTGGGCTCGAAGGGGGCGCGGATCTTGCGCAGGCCGTCCCAGTTCACGTTATGAAAGAAGGGGTGCGCTTTGAGGTCCGCGGCGCCGCGCACGCGGCCCAGCCGGTTCGTCGAGTCGCAGATCAGGCTGCGAATGAAGTGCTCCGCCTCCGGGCCCAGCTGCACCTCGGGCGGGAAGGCGAGGTGGCGGGGCCAGTCGATGATCTTGCGGTAGGTGTCGTGGGCGACCTCGGCGCAGAACGGGGGCCAGCCGATGAGGCATTCGAACATGATGGTGCCGACGCTCCACCAGTCGCAGCCGAAGTCGTACCCTTGCCCGCTGAAGATCTCCGGGGCGATGTAGTCCGGCGTGCCGACGGTGGAGTATGCGAGCTGGCGCCGCGACTTGCGCCACGTGTTGATCTGGTTGCGGTTCGACACGGTCAGTTGGATCTGGTCGATGGAGACCGAGTTGCGGTTTTGATTGGCCGGCTTCGCGCGGCTTTGGGACATGAGTTGCTGGTAGTAGGTGGCGGAGTGCTCTTTGGAGAAGCCGGTCGAGAGGCCGAAATCTGTGAGCTTGATGTGGCCACCGCGGTCCAACAGGATGTTGTCTGGCTTGATGTCACTTGTCGAGAGGTTAGTCCGTCTTCACGAGATTTGGATTTATGCAGGTGAACGTACCGATGGATGAAGCCCAGCTTGTGCACCGCCTCGATGGCCAGCGTGATCTCAGCCATGTAAAAGCGCGTGATGTCTTCGGAGAAGATCTCGTACTTGATGAGCATGGTCATGAGATCGCCGCCCGGCAGGAACTCCATGAGCATGTAGAGGAACGTGGAGTCTTGGAAGGACGTGTGCAGCTTCACCAGCCACGGGCTGTCGGCATTGGCGAGAATGTCACGCTCGGCACGTACGTGCGCCAGCTGATCCTTCTTGTGCTGTCGCGACCGGTCAGTCCAAACACCGCCACGAAAATGTTGAGAGCGGATAGAAGCATCTTTACCATCTCGGCCTTGATCAGCGACTTGAGCGCGTAGATCTTGCCGTCGTGCTTCCTCTGCACCAGCTTGACCTCACCGAAAGCACCTTTGCCGATGATCTTGAGCGTGCTGTAGTTCTGCGGCCGCTCGCTCGTGCGCAAGAATCGCAGGAAGTTGGCCTCGGACTTGCGCATGTTGTTCTTCTTCTGCTCCTTGCGGGCGTCGGAGAGGTCTTTCGAGCCCAGCATGGCCTCCAGCTCCTTGGCCCTGCACATCCAGTCAGCTCCAAATTGAATCACACAGGCACCATCCATCAAAGAGCATACCTCTCGTTCCTGGCACGCGCCCTCTCGACATTCTCCTTGAAGAACTCCTGCGTGAGCATCTTCTGCAGCTTCACGCGCTCCGTGATCTGGGTGGTGTACTTCTCCGGGTTCTTCGGCGGGGGCTCGTCGTCGTAGATGTTGGGCTGCGGCGGCTGGACGGGCATGGGCGCGCTCAGGTACCCATTGTACTGCTGCGGGCCGGTCTGACCAGCCGTGCGTGGCCTAGCCGAAGCGGGTGACGCCTGTCTCTGGTACGGACTGGCCGAACGCGGCGTGCTACCACCGCCCAGGTTCTGATGCTGGAATTGGTGTGCCAACCCGCCGTTGACGTCGCTGAACCCGCCCGGGGAGCGGTATCCGGAGCTCGGCGAAGGCAGGTTCTGGTATGCTTGCAAGGTGGGGTTGTTGTAGAAGTAGCCCTGGTTGTTGATCCCGCTCGTGGTCTGCGAGGTGCCCCATACCTCCTGTTGTCCTTGGGAGTTGGGAAAGGGTTGTGGAAATGTGGACGGGGTGGTGGGGAAAGCACGACCTTGCTCGGCGGCGAAGTTGGGCTGGTTGGTGAAGCCGAAGTTCAGGTGTAGGCGATTGGAGTTGGGGTTGGGGTTGGGGTTGAGGTTGCGGCTGTCCTGCTGCTGCTGCTGCTGCTGCTGCTGTTGCTGTTGCTTCTGTTGCTGGTAGGCCATGATGGAGGTGGTGTAGCTGTGAGGCTGGTCAGCGGAGGAGGGAGAGATCGGGCGGACGAACACACATGTATACATACCTTGTGTGATGATAGGAAAGGAGGTTGTGAAGGGTCAACGAGACCTGACGAGGACGTCTTTCCGTCGCGTCAATGGACACGCTGTGTCTCGAGCACGCGGCGGTGTTGGTAGTGGTGGGCTGGTGGTGGTGGTGGTGGTGGAGAAGAAGGAGGAGGAGGAGGAGGAGGAGGAGGAAGAGGATGGTCACCACATCGACCAAGGGGTTCGCGCGTGTGACAAGATTGAGATATGTGCGTGGTGGGCGCGTGTGATTGATTGGAAGGGGACCAGAGCGGTGGAAGTGCCGTTCTGAACAAGGCAGGTACGCCGCTCGCTACCTCCCTCCTCTGCAGCGGAAGGGGCCCCTAGTCCCGGCCCAAAACAAACCGCTCCCCCCATTCAACGGTCAACAAGTCCATCAATCAAAACCCATCGAACAAATTGGTTCATCATCAGGGGCCTAATCATCATCAAACCTTTCTCCGGTCCAACACAAACGTTTTGACACCAAACCACAAACAAGTCCAGACTTCCAGAACCCCACTCTTGCCCCCAAACTCCGACGAACAGGCTCCCACTCCCGAGCCCTAACCGTGCCAATCGCGGCGTTCCGGCGCGAACCTTCAAACCTTTCTCCCCCCCCCCTGGCTCCCACCTGCAGGAGCTCGAGCCGGGCGTGCCGCACGTGACACACAGGGAGTGCGGCTTTCCACCAAACCAAACGTTACACACTCATCATGGCACGACGATACCTACTGTACCTCTGTGTAAACGTGACCCCGAGTGCAGGTGGCTCACACATGTGTAGATGTAACTTATTACTCATCTAGGTATCTAGGCCGCAAACCAAATGCAACAAACCCCACCCCACCGAACCCGCTAATGCAAAGCCGGCCCAAATAGAGGTACGTCCGACTCTCACCCCATCAACCCCTCCGCCCTCTCCCTCTCCGCCACCACCAGTCCCGTCAACTTCCGCATCTGCACCATGGCCGCATCCCGCTCCGTCTGCAACGCGGCCACCTCCAGCTGACTCTTGTTCACCCGCCGCACCACCGTCTGCACGTCGTCCTCCGCCTCCTTCAACAGGCCCTCCAGCTCCCGCACCTGCCGCTCCAGCATCCCCGTCCGGCCGTTCTCCCTCAACGACGTGCCCGAGTGCCGGCCGCCGCCGTCGAGCCGCGGGCTCTTGACTACGAGTGGTGAGTGCACGGACAGTTGCCGAACGTCCGGGATGGAGATGTGTAGCCGTTGCAGGGCCGGGGAGCGCGCTTCCTCCATCCGTCGCACTTCCGCCTCGTGCGAGCCGAGCGTGGCTTCGGAGTGCTGGGCCGCGGCCAGCACGCTGTCTTCCATGCCCGCCAGCCGCTTCTGCATCTCCTCGATCCGGCGCGTGGATTCCCGCTGCTCTTGCTCGCCTTTCGTCACCGCTTCTGCCAGGCGGGAGCGGAGCTGCGTGTTGGCTTGGACTTGGCGGTCGAGTTGGTTCGCGAGCTCGTCCATGCGTTGCGCCGAGTCGAAGAGGTCTTGACCCGCGCCTTCGGCTGGGGTTGAGAGGGCGCGGTGGTGGTACTCTTCGGCGAGTTGGCGTGCTTGGTCGCGCTCGCTCTCCGCTTCCGAAGCGATGACTTTGAGACTTCCTGCCGCGCCATCGTTATTGTCCCCCAGATCCGCGGGTGAATGTAACTGTCCGACCACGTCATGTCCCTGAAGCAGACTCCGTAGCCCTCGCGTCTCCTGGTCCGCCCTGTCAAGATCCATCTTCAGTCCCGACAGACCTTTCTCATACTGCCACTTCTGCTCGAGCGCGTCGTCCGTGCGCTTCCTCAACGTCGTGACCTCTTCCTTCAGAAAGGAGACTTCCTCATGATAAGCCGTCCGCCGCGACGCGGTACGCCCCGGCTGCTGCCTCCCGCCCGAAAGGTTCTTGATCGCACGCGCGTGCTCCCGTTGCTGCTTCTCGTACCGGCTGATGAGGAGCTTCAGCGCCATGTGCAGCGCGTCCCGCTGGTCCTCGATCTCCTTGACGCCCTCCACAGACACGTGCGGGCCCGCTCGTTGCTGACCGCTGTCGGAGCGCTCCCGCATCGACCCGGACCTCGTCAAGGAAACCCCGCGCTTGCCGGAATTCCTCGCCAACGACCCTGACCTCGAAAGACCACCAGATTTCGGTCCGAAGACGGGCGAAACGAGGTCGTCTTCTTCCGTGATGCTGCTGAACATTGGGCTCCTATCCCGCAAGGCCGCCAACTCCTGCTGCATGCGTGTATTCTCATACATTAACGCCCGGGTATCGGCGGTCTCGGCTTCCATCCCTTCCAGCCGCGCTTTCAATTGCGGCACGATCTCGTCGCGCAAATTGTCGCGCTCGCTCTTGTGCTGCTCCAATTCCGACCGGGTCGCGCTGTAGAGATCGTCGAAACTGTCCTTTGCCTCCCGCTCCTGGGCCAGACGTCTCCTAGAATCGTCCAGGCTCGCCTCGAGCTCCGACATCCGCTCTTCGTACTCTCCGCGGCTATCCTCCGCGCCGAAACGCTTCTGCAACTGCTCTTCCAGACCATGTATCATCTCCTCCAAATCTCTCCTCCGACCCAACTCGCTTTGCAACTTCGATGCCATGTCCACCTTGAGCTGTGCCTTGTCTTGCTCCGCTTTCCGAAGCTTCTGCTCCATCTGCTCGAGCTTCGCATCCGGGTCCGAGACGGGATAGCGCGCCGAGCTCGCGCCCGAGTCGGAGAAGTAATCGCTGCTCCTGCGTCCCGCCTCCGATTGCGATCGCGAAGGCGCTTCCGCTCGCAAGCGCTCCACTTCATCTTCCAACTCCATCTCGCGTCGGATCGAGCCGGCCAACTCCTGGCTGACTTGCGCCAGCTCCTTCTCCAACTCCCGCACGTGCGCGTTGGTTTCGGGCGAGCCCAGCAGGATGGGCGTGTCGGGATTGTCGAAGTATTGGGCGATGGGAGAATTTGCTTTCTGGATGTCGAGACCAGGCGGCGTCAATCGCGCCATGATCGCAGACCCTTCCATTTTCGAGCGCGTCAGTGGCTTCTCCAGCCGCGGCGAAGGCAGCGGCGACAGTGATCGGTCGGAGAGGGTCGTGGTAGGGGACTCGGCCCAGCGGTAGAAGCTCCCCAGCCGCCCTCCCGGTGACTTCGGCCGGCGATCACGCGAGCGCGCCGAGTCGGACGTCAGCGATCCGTCGGATAATGTCCGTTGGACGCCGTCAAACCGCAAGAGCATGTTCGGGGCCTGCGGCACATGCATTGAACCGTCTTCCGGCCTGTTGTCCGGCGAAAAGTGCTCGCTCAAGTCTATATTCCACGCAGACTTCTCCGGCACATGTGCAATCGTATGCTCGTAAGCATGTCTCGTACGGGTCGGTGTGCTGGGACGCCGAGCGTCGCTGGCTGGCCCGGGCGTGTCACTCGTGGATGGTTGGAAATCTATGGATGCGTCCCGATCTTGAGCCGCGTGGGCCAAGGCAGACGAGGATCTGCCAATGCGTCAGTACGGTGTCCCCCTTCGCGCCGTCAGCCGCTCGAAGCTACCTGTCTTCCTGCCTCGCGGAAGAGACCCCGTCGAATGGCGACGACGAGAGGTTCGCCGGTCCTCTCGGTTGCAACGGCAAAAGGCTGACCAACGAAAGCGGTCGTGACGTCGGTTCGACAAGCCGTGGTGATGTCTTGTCAGCGAGGGACAACGACACAGCTGTGGGCGAATACGACAGGGGCAATGCGGAAGCGGGGACGGAGATCTGCGCGAGCGCGGCCTGCTTCTTGACGGGGGATGGATGCACGGAGGGTGGTGTTGTCGACGGCGGCGGCGGCGGCAGCGGTTTATCGTCGTACAGTGAGGCGCGCGGCGATTGTGCATGAAAGTCCGCCAGGGACGCGGTATGCGAGTGCGCCATCGCTTGTTCCAGCAGTAACCAATTGTACCCCCTTGCAGCTAGCCCATGTGATCGGAAGCGAGACCACCAAAACCACCACCAGACCGTCCACCAAAGGATTGGCCACAGTCAACATTTAGCCACGGGTCGGACAGCGATAGAGGGGAGACATGGCATCGCCAAAAAGAGTGAGAAAGAAAGAAGGGTTGGCTCTCCTTCGAGTCTCTTCGCCCCGTTCGTGACAGCGTCGGTACAGAAAATAGGAGGCCGTGCCGGCAGGAGGCTATGAGACGACACCATGCGAGGTCTTGGTGAAGCGCTGAGATGAGACCGGAAGAGGGTTGGAGACCGAAGTTGAGACGCGCGGACGTCAAGCAGCGCGACTCAGGCTGACGAATGGAGGTAGTCAACTCCTTTCACCGAAATCATCCACTTTCATCACTTGAGTCTGGCAATTCAATTCGCTCGCCAATCAACAACGAAAGCTACAGTATATCTCATTCCGTTTGGACGCTACTTCTTACTTAGGTATTTTATTAATACTGTAGCAATGATCCTCCGTGGTCTGCCAGGGGCTCGCCGCTCGGCGTGCAGAAGTCTCCAATAATAACGCCTACATGTATCCTACCTTACAAGCCCTGTAGAAGGAAGCGATAATAAGCGCACGCATCAAGGTTTCGATATAAAGAAAGCAGCACAAGCCATAAATTGCGCTATACAATACCTTCTTTACATTCTCGGATGGAGACCGGGTATAATAAGTTATTACAGTCGCGCGACGCGATGACAGTGGGAACAGCGAAGGAACCCCGCCGTCTCGCATCCGTCTCTCCCTCATGTCCAGTTTCACATGCACTACGGCATCCTTGATGACAGATCTACTGCGTCCTTAGTTCTTCCCATCAAGATCGGTGTAGAACTCCCAGTGGAAGTTCGCCGAAGGGTCGTTGAACCGCAACTTCTTGTCCAACCCATCGATCTTCTCGACATCCTCCGCCTCGAGCTGGAAGTCACCCTCGAAGTTCGCCTGGATCCGGCTCTCGGTCTTGCTCTTGGGGATGACGGTGCGGCCGTGGGCGATGCCCCAGGCGAGCGCGACCTGCGCGCCGCTCTTGTTGTACTTCTTGCCGATCTCGACCAGCACCGGGTCCTCGATCAGTTTGCCCATGTTCTCGCCCTTGGAGTAGATTGGGTTCTGGTTGCCGAAGGGCGAGTATTGCGTGATGTGGATGTTGTGCTTCTTGTGGAAGGCGTCGAATGAGTGTTGAGGCAAGTATGGATGGAGTTCCATTTGGTGGACTGCTGGGACCTGGAGGGGCTTGTTAGCACCACAAACGCAATGGTAGGTGTTATCCTCCAGTCAGTTGGGTACGTACCACGCTAGTCTCCTTGATCAACCTCTCCATCTCGGCCTGGGAGAAGTTGCTGACACCGATCGCCTTCGCCTTGCCCTTCTTGAAGCAGGCCTCCATCGCCTTGTACGTGTCGACGTAGTCCGTCTTGCCCGGGATAATCTTGCCGTTCTCGTCCTTCGGCATCATCTGGTCCGACGTCTGGAAGGGCGAAGGCCAGTGCATGAGGTACAGGTCGAGGTAGTCGGTCCCAAGGTCCTTGAGCGAAGCATCAAGCGCCTTCTCAACATCTTCCGGCGTATGACTGTTGTTCCACAACTTTGACACGCAGAAGATCTGGTCACGTGGAACGCCAGATTTCTTCATCGCGGCCCCGACGGCGGGCTCGGTGCCATAGATGCGGGCGGTGTCAATGTGGCGATATCCGCACTTGAGCGCTGCTAGGACCGCAGGCTCCTGGGCTTCTTTGTCCTGCCATGTGCCAAACCCAATGGCCGGGATCTGCGCGCCGGTGTTTAGCTTGAGCATGGTGCTTGCGCTGGAAGACATTCTGAGCTGCTGCTTGATCGGTGCTTGGGATGAGAGCTGTTGTGACACTTGGGAGACGCGGTTGATGGCGGAGAAGAGGGTACGGGAAGACATGATGAGAGGAAAGTCGGTGGCGTGATGGGGTTTATAAAGACGATGAAAGGCTGCCCATCAATGTGCCAGTTGAGATGTACATATACTCCACTCACGTCCCCTGCGTCTCTGACGTATGTGAGCATTGCGGGATACCACCAGGATGACCAACGGCTTCATGTTGGATTCGAGACGAGCCCGATTCGTTTCTGGCAGGTCTTTCTACTGGACAAAGGCATCGAAGGAGGCGTGTTGTTCTTTTGTCACTGCTGCCATCGACACCCCATATTGTAGCAATCGGAGACACTGCGCTTGTTGTTGGCTGCTATGAAGACCCGCAAGTCGACCTCGGACCGAAGCTCCTTATTCCCGGCGATTCCCGTCCTTCCCCACAACCCGACGGCAACGACGGCACTTCACGTCTTCTTCCCAGCGCCGTATTACCTAAGAACGCCAGCATGACGGGAAGATGTGTGTCTTCTCTGATGAAAGGAGTTTCATCATCACCATCGTGTCCATCACCTCCAGACCTGGTAGAACAAACGCTCCCAGTCCCCCAGCGTCTCAACGTCCATCATCACAAGCCTCGGCGAGGTAACGGTACAGGGATCTCGGCGTCTGGGGTTCACTAATCGAACAGCAAACCAGCAACTATTCGTCGAGGCCTACTAGTAATTCCCACTGTAATGAGCGAGCCTCGAATCGTCCAAAATGACAAGGACACCATACCGGACAAGGAAATGCTCACTCCAGACGATGCCCCCAATAATCCTATCATAGGCGAAGCAGCGAACGACAGCCCGTCTCCCTACCCGGAGAAACGTCCAAATCAACAAGCGCACCATGCAGGACCGCCACCGCCAAACGGTGGCTACGGATGGGTCTGTACGGCATGTTGTGCTTTGATCAACGCGCACACCTGGGGACTCAATTCATCCTACGGAGTCTTCCTGGCTCACTACCTCGCCACCAACACCTTCCCAGGCGCGACTTCCCTCGAGTATGCGTTCGTTGGGTCCCTCTCCATCTCCTGCGCTATGCTCGTCTCACCCATCGCGACATTGACGACCCGCATCTTCGGCACGAAAGTCACGCTTTTCATCGGTATTGGCTTCGAAACGGCCAGCTTGATCGGTGCTTCTTTCGCTTCACAGATATGGCACCTGTTCCTGTCGCAAGGGATCTGTTTCGGCTTGGGCATGGGTTTTCTGTTCGTTGGCTCTGTAGGCATCGTGCCACAATGGTTCACCACACGACGTTCACTAGCAAACGGGATTGCGACATCCGGCTCAGGTTTCGGCGGTCTGTTGTACTCGCTCGCCACCGGCGCCATGATCCAGTCCATCGGTCTGCCTTGGGCGTTCCGCGTCCTGGGCATCCTAGCCTTCTCCGTCAACAGCATCTGCGCCTTACTCCTCAAGGACCGAAACAAGATCATCGGTGCCTCACAACTAGCCTTCGACACCAAACTCTTCAAGCGACCCGAATACCTTCTTTTTAACGGCTACGGCTGGTTCAGCCTGCTCGCCTACGTCGTCCTTATCTTCTCTCTAGCCAACTACGCCAACGCCATCGGCCTGACCGCCTCCCAAGCCTCCGTCATCTCCGCCCTGCTCAACCTCGGCCAAGCGCTTGGCCGACCACCAATCGGCTACTTCAGCGACTCGATCGGCCGCATCAACATGGCCGCGCTCATGACCTTCCTCGCCGGCCTCTTCTCCCTCGTCATCTGGGTCTTCGCCGACAGCTACGGCGTCCTCATCTTCTACGCCCTGATCGGCGGCACCGTGGCGGGGACATTCTGGTGCACCGTCGCGCCCGTCTCGGCCGAGATCGTCGGGCTCAAGAACGTCCCCTCCGCCCTCAACCTCGAATGGCTCGTCATCACCCTCCCCAGCACCTTCAGCGAGCCCATCGCGTTGGAGATCGTGGACCGCACCGGCAGTTACCTCGGCACGCAGCTGTTCACCGGCTTCATGTACATGGCCGCCGCGCTGTGTCTGCTCTTCATGCGGGGGTGGAAGATTGGCGAGCTGGACGAGATCGCGAGGGTCAAGGGCGAGAGTGTGGGGGACGTTGATCCGGTGATGGCGGAAGCGGAGGATCCCGAGGACAGGGCGAAAGCGGCGGGTAGGAAGACGATGCTGCGGAACTTTTGGAAGTGGCGGAAGGTCTAGTCTCCGGTAGAACGTGATGTTTCTTCTAGACTTTTTGGGATGTGGAGACCTTGTTCAAGACGCTCTTGCACCCAACATTGCATTTTTCGCATTCTGTGACATGGTATTCGTGCTGCGTATGCGGGAAACCGGTCTCATTGCCAATAGGTTGTTGATTGTGGAGGCTTCCCTGCGTGCGCCTTGCGTGCGCCTCTCCTCGCCTTGCTATAGCACGTAATGAGGACATCTACTGTCGCTGCTACGCTCTGACGTACATGGTACCTTTCGTACTCCCAAACGCCAACCCGTATCCTCTCCCTGCAAACCCTCCGTCGACTCCTCCCACCCTTGAACTAAAAACCTGACCCTTCACTCGACCTCCTCACCGAGCCTCGAACTGAATCATCCTGCATTCGCACCCCCGTCAGCGAACCTCCTCAGCCCCGTCTCCGAAAGAAGAAGTTCCAAAACTCACCTATTCGTCCTCTCCTTATACAAAACCCGATACCCACACTCCTTGCACCGGATCGGATCGCCGCGCTTGAGCGTCACCTTCGTGTCGCAGTCGCCGCAGAGGTAGGAGACGGGCCGGCTGCTCTCGTCGATCACTTGGCCGCCGGCGGTGATGTCGAAGCCGCCGTATTGGGAGGGATACTGTTGGTTCGTGGTCGTGGAGGAGGATTGTTGGTTGAGGTTTTGGGTCGGGGTGTATTGTTCGCGGGACATGGTGGCGTCTGGTGTTTGGGGTGTGTCGAAGGAGGGTTAAGTCGGTGGTGGTGGTGTGAGATGGTGTTTTCGGGTTGCGTGTGGTTGTTGCATCGCTGGTGGCGCAGAAACCTAAACTTAAGCTTGACGACGGGAGTAGCCGTTAGTCGTGACCAATCGGGCGGGCCGACACCCCATCGTAGCGTGACGTGGTGTGGGGTTTGGAGTGGCGTTTCCAGAAAGAAAGTGTGAGTAGAAAGAAGGGACCTTCACTGATCTCCGAAGTCGCATCTGGAAATCTATAACTTCTTTAGACTTCATGTGTCCTTCTAGAGGTCATTACCCATAATCATGGCGTCCGCGATCCTCTCCGCCGACGACCTCAACGATTTCATCAACCCCGGCGTCGCGTGCATCAAGCCCGTCGAGACTCTACCTCAGCAACCACCCACCGCAGAGGCGAACCCTTACGAAGTCACGACGGAGGACAAGGTGAATGCTGGCAAGGCACCACCCGCGCAAATATCGCTCACGGATTGCTTGGCGTGTTCGGGATGCGTAACGAGTGCAGAGGCGGTGCTCGTGAGTCTGCAGAGTCACAGCGAGGTGCTGGATACGTTGGACAGGTTTCGCGAGTTGCGAAGTCCCTCGGCGAACGACGCGTTGGAAGAGCAGACACTGGAAGGTTCGAACGGGCTCAACGGGGATGGCGCTGAGGGCAAAATCTTCGTTGCTAGTGTGTCGCCGCAAACGAGAGCGAGTCTCGCCGCGACGTACAACGTCTCTGAGCGGGAGGCAGGCTACATGATCAGCCAACTACTCAGTGGACCGTACGGCTTGCGGACAGGTGGTCAGCATGGTTCCGGCTTCACATGGATCGTCGACACGAACGCCATGCGGGGAGCTTGTCTCGTCGCGGCTGCAGACGAAGCGCAACAAGCCGTCGATGCGCCGAGCGAAGGTGTGAAGAAACCGGTCTTGACCTCGGCATGCCCCGGGTGGATTTGCTACGCAGAAAAGACGCATCCACACATCCTCCCTCACCTGAGCAAGCTGAAGTCACCGCAAGCGTTGACCGGTACGCTCGTGAAGTCCGTGCTGGCGAAGAAGTATGGCATCCCGCCGGAGAGGGTGTGGCACATGGCGGTCATGCCGTGCTTTGACAAGAAGCTCGAGGCTTCTCGCGCCGAGCTCACGTCACATACTTGGCACGGTCAGGATGGCGATGTGGTCCGAGACGTGGACTGCGTGATTACAGCTCGAGAGTTGCTCATGCTCGCCGAGAGCCGCAACGTGAGCTTTCCCTGCTTGCCGAAGAAACCGGTACCGAGCCAGTACGCACCTGCGTTCCCGGACGCGAAGATCGATCGCTTCCTCTTTGGTGACAAGAGAGGGCAGAAGCGCAAGCGGGACGAAGAGAGCATTGTGGGCACTAGCGGCGGATACCTTTACCATGTGTTAAAGTCCCAAGAAGCGCGCCATCCCGGCTCCTCCATCCGCGTCCACAGAGGCCGTAACACCGATGTCTCCGATTACACAGTCATTGACGCCGAGGGCAAAGAAGTTTTCCGAGCAGCTCGATACTACGGCTTCCGTAACATCCAAAACCTCGTCCGACGTCTGAAGCCCGCGAAACCAAGTCGTATGCCCGGAGCCGCCCACAAGCCAGGTGGTGCGCGTAAGCCTACCTCGGCGGGCGGCATTACCGAGGGCGAATACGCTTACGTGGAAGTCATGGCTTGTCCCGGTGGGTGCACGAATGGCGGTGGACAGATCAAAGTTGGCGATGTCGCTACGCTGAGGCAGGTGGGTGGAACTGGTGTCGAGAATGGGAGTATGGATCAGGAGATGGTGCCAGCGCAGCGGGAATGGTTGGCTCGGGTCGACGAGGCGTATTGGAGTGCCGAGTCCGAGGAGCTCGACGGTATTGGAGTGGAAGGGACTTCGACGCCATGCGCGGAAGATGGTGTCGGCGTTGGTGATGTCGTTGATGGGATTGATCGAGGACGGGTCGGGAGTCTGTTTGATCATTGGGTCGGTATTACGGGCGTGGAGCTGGAGAAACTCCTTTGTACTACTTACCGAGCGGTGGAGAGCGATGTCGGGAAAAGCAACGGTGAGGGGAGCGAGATGGAGAAGGTCTCTGCGCTTGCTGTTGCTGCTGGTGGGGGATGGTAGAGAGATCATGTCAAGGTAGATAAATAATGCCTCCGCCTTTTCCAAGTGCCACGAGGCGGGTACACGACGATGTCAAGGTTCTACGTGGGACAGTGATAACAATTTATATACTATCATGCCTCCTTGCCTCTTCCGTTCATTGGCGTCGCTGCTATGCGTCGATGAAGAACGCCAGTGTCTTGCTACCAACTTATTGCTGCACCGTCGACTCCACCATGATGTGCACATTCGCTGAAGGCTGACTTCTGTGGCACTTCCTTGACCGCGAACGGTCAACCGTAAGTTTCGTCTGTATGTTGCGATTCGCCTCCGCTTGCTTGCCATACTGTCAGTGTGACTGCCTTCTCTTTGAACCACTGAGTTCCCTTATGGTCTTCAACATGCTCCAAAGAGGAACCGACTTCATGAGCGGCCTTCTGCAAGGCTGGATGACTGAATTGCAGCGCTTCTCTTGGCGATGGTCTCAAATCGTCGTGCATTTGACGCCATGTGCTTGGATTCTACCGGCCCATCACCTCACACCCCTAGGTGCACTCGACGCCATCCCAGGCACGCCGGAATACCTTTCCTCCCTCTCCGTCTTGAACGTAACCTGCATCCAAAATTCCTTCGAATCCTGATCAAACCATGTCCAGAACCGGTCTTCCCTGCGATCCACCTCCCTCGCCTGCAGCTTGAAGGCACACGTTTCGTACGGTTCTGCCGCCACGAGCAAGTACTGAAAACTCTTATCCGGCGGGTCCTCCACCTTCTGCTCGTAAGCGCTCATGAATCGCACCCGTGGCGTCACATTTTGCGCTATCTCCGGGTACTGCAGCTGAAAGAGGAGTCCCTGTTGACGTGTGATCGGATCTTGCGTTTTCGTGATCTTGTACCCGGGTCGACCGATCTTGACCACGTTGCGCTTGACCTGGATCGCATTCGCACCGGTGTAGCCTTCTTCCTCCTTCCTCCGACCGAGCTGCGCGTCTTTCGCCGCGCGTCGGGCAAGGTTGGTCTGGTGCTTTCTCCCTTGGGTATGCGCCAGGTACGAGCCATCGTTTTGGTGGACGGTCAAGCAAAGACGGCATTCGAAGCTGCCCACGTGGTTTTTGAAGAAGTACGGGTCTTTGTCGAGATCGATGGTCTCGAGCGCGAGCTTTCGTAGGCGTTCGCGGCGGTCGGCGTTGGTCGCTGACTGGGATGCGACACCACCACCACCAAATTTGGAGCCAGCGCGGTTCTGATAGTCCATCTTGGTTGTGCGGTTTACGAAGAGTGTGGATGGGCGAAGTCTTAGAAAGTGAAGCTATTTAGCCACACCTCGTGCGCCACACACAACGCGTAACCAATCAGCGATGAGCATATCAAGCTGCTTTTTGCACTCAAGTTGATGTAGACGATATATACACACGCGACATACAATACCTACATATGCCATTATTGACTGCACGAAGACAATGGAAGGTATGAGATGCGAAAATGAGCTCGACGGCGTACCACGTAGGCCAACGCCTCAGTCTGAAGAGTCAACCCTGCACGGTCCGCTATATCGGACCCGTGGCAGAGAAGACAGGCGAATGGCTAGGCGTTGAATGGGACGATGCTCAACGTGGAAAACATGATGGCACGCATGCCTGTGTCTCGTACTTCCAATGTCGAAGCAGGTCTCCAACAGCAGGCTCGTTTCTTCGCCCGGACCAGGCTTGGGAAGAGACCAGGACTTTCTTACAGGCCTTGAAGGAGAAATATGCGCCTGAAGAGTCCGTCAATGAGAACGAGATCGTCCATGTTTCCGCTTCTAAAAGGATCGAGGAGGTCGGGTACGAGAAGCTTGCTCGACGTCAAGCACGGCTTCAGGGCATTCGGACGCTTGTGCTGGACCGGATGCGAATCCGCCACGATATAAAGGAGAACGAGCTCATCCGGGAAACGTGCGCGGGTGTTACGGATCTCGATATCAGCGGTAATCTCTTCGAGACGTTCGATGAAGTTCTTGACCTTTGCTGGCATTTTCCAGCCTTGAGAGGTCTCACTCTTGACGCCAATCGTCTCACGATTGATAGGAATGTTGCGGGTCCTA
>Ga0268244_10000215_pt1:2500-25015 | contig 25015 bp, 9 predicted proteins | sample AgamicMgSfe_FD_200258 | JGI IMG/M metagenome (GOLD analysis project Ga0268244, IMG submission 200258) | Agave microbial communities from Guanajuato, Mexico - Mg.Sf.e (v2) (version 2) | ecosystem: Host-associated > Plants > Phyllosphere > Phylloplane/Leaf | place: Guanajuato, Mexico... | reverse complement strand
TCTTTTGTTTACGTTAACGCACTTATTCCGGCCCTTGCTTTACATAACGAAGAAAGGCTTCGGTTGAAGCGTGCGTGCCTTGAGTGCTATAGATGGTGTTCGTGATGTTGCCGTTTCGGCTTACGACTAAAGAAAAGGAAAGTGAGTGAGCCGGTTGAGTTTGGCGGGATCAGTAAAAGAATAACAGGGATTTGGGCCTACTTCATCTCCTCAGTCACTAAAAGAAGGTCTAAGAAGACAAAAGCAGCTTGGCAGCTAGTCTGTCTGTTCCCCCGGATCGGTGAATGGATTCAACTGGATTTCTTTCATCAGTCTAAGACTGACTACGAAGCCAGATACAGAACAAAGAAGAGAAGCGAGGGGGAAGATACTACAGATCAGGTAGCTGGAAGCTATCCTTTAAGACTGGCATTTCTTACTTTCCTTTCTCCTTCCCGGCCTACCAATACGCATATCCTAAACCATATGCGTCTCTACCTTTTCTTCCTCATCCCTTCTCTTCACAGCCATATCCTCATGAGTTTAATGCAGTCAATCATGGCGGAAGAAGAGTTAAGACTAAAAGAAGGCCATTTCCCTGATCTGATAACTACCGTTTATAGCTCCTTTTGATGTTACGGAGGAAGTCAAGTCTGATCGGAAGTAGCGGTTGAATGCCCCTTGGCTTGAAGTTATAGAATTCCCGTAGGAAGAAAGTATTACTGTAGTAAGACTAGGAAATCAGGCATAGTAGAGAAAGAAGCCTAACTCCCCACTACCTAAAACCTCGGGCGCCCAAAGCCTGAGATTCAATTCCCGGCCGGAAAAAGGCATGATATTGCCAGAAAGTCCGTAGATTGACTACGAAAGTCAGATTCTTATCCTATTCCCGCTGGCTTCTTCTCCGGGATTCAATTCCCTGTTATTCCCCTGGGAAGTCGATTAGGTCAGTTCCCGCCCTTGATTTAGCAGTTCAAGAAGTTGGCAGATAGGCCCTTATACCTGTAAATCTCTTCCGTCTGCCGGTGACCGGAAAAGCCATAAACGAGGTCCCGGATGGACTTCGTTACGCACCTAAGAGGAAGTTAGAAAGAGGTTGTCTCCACCCCGTGGGAATGAGTTAGGATATAGAAGACTTAGCGCTTTAGGTTTTTAGTCGTCTATTCTTTTTACCACCAGAGTGGAGATTCAAGAGTGAGATTGGTATTGCAATCCCGTTCTTAGATTGAGAAGCAGGTAAACGAACTACGAAGTCTGAAAGAGAAGAAGCCAATGAAGTGGAGTTCCGATCAGTAGGTGGTTCAAAGTTCGAGATCGACGTCAACTCTTATCCGTCGATAGCACGGAAGTCAGAAGGCAGAGAAAAGCTTGTTGAGAATGAGAAGGTTGAGCCCGCAAGCATACTATGTTTACACAAAGATTCACTATTGAAATTTCGTGATTCGGTAAGTGCTCCTTTTAGTGTAGTCAGACTATGAAGGAGCATAATGTCGGTTAAAAGCACTAGACGAAGTGAAGCTTTAGGATATTAGTAAATAAGGAGGGGCCGAAAGAAAGCCCTAGTCCAACAAACATAATCTATTACAACTCCCTGGGGAATATCTTAAAAAAGCCCGCGAAAATCAAATAATGGAACATCGGACACGCGTAACTTGAAAGAGCTAGAATTCGCTTAGGCAGGGGCCCCAGAGAACTACTTAGAAAGATTTTTCTCAACCCCCCTATGCCTTATCCCCTATCAGGCTCTGCTTCCCGTCGAAAGAGACTTCGGAAATGCTCTTGAAGGGACGCAGGCAAAGCCATATCATCAACTAAAAGATCCCTGGAACAGACTATTGAATCAGCGACTTCGGACTAAAGGAAAAACGAAAGTAGCCAGCAAGCTTCCTCTTTCTATCTATGAGCCCTGAGAAGAGGATAAAGAGAAGGCGGATTGAAGTCAGAAGGAGCAAATCAGTCTAACTCTTAAGCCAAAGGCCTGAATTCGGGAGTCAAAGCAGTTCGAAAGACAGGAGCTTGACGGCCGGACTTCTTTCATTTCAGTAGTTTAGGCCAGGCCCTAAACGAGATGAGAAGCAAGGGCCTGAAAAAGGTCTATTTCGGACAACAGAACGTCATCTCTTGAGCTATGTGCCCTCCTATTCCCCGTTGAACTGACTGAACTGTGAGGAAAAGCCTAAGCCGAAAGATCATAGACGAAGTATGAAAGCCCGGAACTCAATCAACAAAGAAGCCTCTATCGGAAAGAGAAGACAGGAGCACTAAGACCATAAACGTCAGCTTGACGAAGTCAGCATCAAGCGTCAAGTCAGATTTAGTTAGAAGCCTATCCTTCTGAATGAGAAGAAGGGACTAGACGAATAGAATCCCGTCTGGAAGAAAAGATTAGACTTTACCCGCTGGCCTTACAGAGAGGAACGGCGGGAGGAAATTAAGTCGGCTATGACAGCCTTGGATCATCCTAACCTAATCCCAGGTATTCTATTCCCGCCTATGCTATTACTATTCCCTTCTACTCAACGGGAGTTAGGAAAGCATTGGGACCAGATAAAGAGAAGGCGGACTTTCCTATTCCTCTTTCTATTGTTCTACTTTACCCTGCTTCAACATCAGAGGTAGTCAAGAATGAAATGACATAAAATAGAATATCCGAAGTAGCGTCACTATATGCATTTTCATGGCCTTACGCGCCAAAGATCAAAGATGAAGTAGAAAGAAAGGGCAGAAAAGCCCCCGTCCTTTCCAACTTCTATAGAAAAGAATGGCTTTGATGTTAGACCGGCAGCCTAACAGGCAGTCTAAACCGAGGGATGATCTTACTAATCCCATTTCTTCTTTTCCCACTCCGGGCTCTTACCTTGGAATCACGTTCTATTCCCTCCCGTGGAATCTATTCAAATAGTTAAATCAGGATAGCAGTAAGCTATCGAAGGTCAAGTAGTGACGGCTTATTAAGTTACCGCATGGGCCTTAGTTAACAAGGCAAGCTACCTGTCTGGACGCCTTCCCGGGGCAATGAACTCATCTAAACGAAAGAACAGACTTAGAAGACGAGAGCACGGCTAAGCTCTTCCGAAGTTCGAAAGTTTGTTCTTTCCCCTCCTGCTTCAGCTGAGATGGTAGTTTCAAGCATTGGCAGATAGGCATAGGCTGTTAGCCTTATAAGGCTTTTGCAGGCAAAGCCGTTGAATAGAATCTTAACCGGGCTTATCCGGGCTTCTCAGCCTATTGCCCGTAGGAAGTCATTGAGGAAAGAAATGCTGCCATTGAAGTTGACTTAGAAGTAAGAGGGGACTTAGTTACGAAAGCGTCACCTTATCAGTGAAGGAAAGCTCTTACACCGGTAGGTAAGTATTCACAGCCTCATCACCGGCTATGGCTTCTTCCCGTGGATTCCGGCTAAAGATCAGGCAAACTTTTCATTTGCCGCCCAAGCCGTGCTCTACAAGAAGTGAATGGGGAAATCTATATTCTCCGCTTCGGGTGACTATCTAATCTGCTACGACGCAGTCAATACCATATACAGTCTAATCAGATCATCTTTCCCGTCCAGCTTCATATCTGCTAGGAAAGTCCAGTATGAAATTCCCCTATCTTCACTCGGCAGTAACAGAACTCACTTTCGAAGACAGAGAGGGCAGATAAAACTACTCTAACTCCAATCCTCTTCTAAGCCTAGGCGGAAAGCCAGATCTTCTATTTCCCGCTCCTGCCTATGAAATTACTAAACCGGGGGGGAATCAATTCCTTTTTCCTTTTCCGTCTCGGAGGTAAGCTGACGTGCTTGATTTTTGCCTGCCTCTAGCTCATTAGTTGAGTTCAGGCTTTTTTTGTAATCATATCCTTCTGAGGATAGCCGTAAATAGAAGAAGCTAGCAAGGAAGATGAAGTTAAACGCCCGTAGGTTCAGCTTGAAAGTCAGGATTAGAAAGACAGTCTTTTAAGGTAGTTTCAAGCTTTTTAGTAATAAAGAACCTTTTATCTACTTGAAAACCTAAAGCCCTATAAAAGGTAAGATTGAAGAACCAGGACTCTAAACATCAAAGACTTTTGCCGCTAGGTCCCAGTCCAAGAGGGAAGAGACTATCTAATCAGCTACGAAAGACTAAAGGAAGTTTGAAGAAAGAAAAGAAGAAGCTACTTCGTCATCAATTGACCTCAAAGATAGAGTAAGTTAGGGATTTCCTTCGTTTTAGTCTTCAGTCAACGAACTGGAGACAGAGCAGACATGACAAGATAGAGATTATAAAGCAGCAGCAACTTCGGACTAAATGCCCTAGTAGAAAAAGAAAATTGAAAGAAAAAGAGCAGATAGATCCTATCCCCTATATCGAACACTCATTCTTTTACTGATAAGCGGTTTGAAGTCATTCTATTGCCAAATCAAATGATTGAGTTGCAGGGTTAATTGTTAGGCAAGCTAGGAATTTCTTACCTGTATCCATGGCTCACTGAACTAGCCCGGGATGAATGGCCGATAAGTCAGAGAAGAAAGCAACATGAAAGGCTGCTTACGCTAATGCGGGACTAAATTCAGTTGAATCGAATCAGCTACGAAGGACTAAAGGAAGAACGAAAGTAGCCTGCTGACCTTATTCTTTCTATTCTTGTAGAAGCCCGATCTTATAAAGAGCCGGAGATGGCTTCATATTATCGTGGGTTCGACTCCTCTTTCCCGCTTTTCGCCCTATGGTCACCAGATTGAGGTACTATAGAGAACAACTACTGTAACTCCTTTTTAGTTGAAGAGGCCTCGGCCACGGAGCTCTACTTCCCTTTAATAACATCCCGTTCCCGATTAATCTTTTCTTGATACCTGCTCTTCCTTCAGGTTAGGAAATAGCAGTGAAAGGGGACCAAGTAAAAACAACAAAGAGTTGACCCTCGGCCGAAATAACATATGAAAGGTTTTGCTCTTCCGGCAGCCTAATAATCAAAGCTTATTATGCCCATAGATTAATTGCCTAGTCCGCTAACATCTCTTTAGATCAGCCGCAGCTAACTAATGCTTACGGCTCAGACTGCCTCCGATCTAGGCTTAACGTCCCAGGGAGCAGCCTTATGTCTTAGACAGAGAGATGGCGGAGATCAGCCTATTCCGAAAGCCTAAAAGGAGAAAACACTAAAGAAATCCAAGAGTGACGGACGTGGACCTCCTTAACCAACATATTCTCATCCAAGTCCCAGGGATTCCTTATCTCTTCCTTCCCGCTTAATCAATTACAAAACCACGGAGAACAAGGACAGAGTTCAACAAGTCTTTATCTTTTGTTAGAGGGCTGTAAAGACTGAAATTGAATTGGTCTCGAGAATCTTTACTTCTATCTTAGGGCAAGAGCCCATACAGATGGATTCCTAACTCGTTAGGCTGCCCTTAGTTTTGACGCTAGTCACGTCTGTCCGGGGATTAGTCATTCTCTTTACTATCGAGCTCGTCCGTCCTTAAATCAGTATTGATATCTTCGATTGAAGGAATGAGCTACTAATAAGAACAGGAAGTCAAACTCCCAAAGCGTTGGCAGGGCGAAGAACGGGAGTTGGTGAGCGGGAGTTAGGGAAAGAAGGTAAGATAAGACTGATGAAGAAATTACATATCAAAGAATCCGCTACGAAGTTGTAAAGGCCTGAGATTAATCTCTCTCTTTTGTTAGAAGGCCTACTGACTTCGATTTCATTCCTGACTTTTGTAGTCTTTCAGTAGACCCGTCAAGAAAATGGAAGATTCTCCTTCGGACTAAATGCAACCTTAAATCAACTACGCAGATCCGGATCCGGGAACATCTCCTTTCTTTCCCATCCATCCTATGAAGAGAAGGTAGGAATGTCAAGTCATAAATTCCCGTAGAATCCTATTGAGATTGTGTTAGCAGCCCTACCAGTTACGAAAGCGGGATTGAACTCAAAGTCCGAAGCAGGAGATCTTGACGCCCAACCTGAAAGAGATAAGGTTACGGACCTACTAGCAACCTCTTTCTTTTACACCTAAGAGACAAGAGGAGGCCTAAGAAATTAGGAAAAGCAAACGAAAAGAAGATGATCCCAATCCCCTGCCGGAGTCAAGATAAGCCAATGCAGGTAATCCACTCCCATAGCTGAACACTAAGAAGTAGGATCTTCAAGGTCCGATTATATGCCTAATCCCCTATGACGCGTAGGAACAGACGGAAGAATCCGATCCGCGTCACTAAATGCCGTAGCCTCTGCAAGCTCCGATCTTACTAGTAAAGTCTAACGCTCCAGACTGCTTACTGATGAAGTAGCCCTATTGGACGAAGTCAGAAAGCGGAGGGAAGTCATTAGATTTTCATGCAGCCCGTGCTGTCACAGCTAAGGTAGCCAAGCAAGTTCGAAAGAAAGACGTTGGGGCCTAAATGTCCCACTCCCTGTTAATCCTTTCCCAATCCTTTTGACCCATCCTGGTGAATCTATTACTAGGTATTCCCCTATCTGATCCGGAACAAGGTAAGCCAGTATGAATCTTTATGTTTTGAATACTTTTCTGCCCTTCTGTCAGTAGCTTACTCGGGAGGAAAGGAAGAACGAAAAGAAGAAAATCCTCTTATCCCGTCTGCCTCATTAGTGGACTGATGTCTTGAGATTGAGCTATTCCCAGATCTGCCACCGGAACTGAAAAACGAATCCGCTACGATTGACTAAATGAAGTAGGAAGATGAAACCTTACCAGGATTTGCTTAGTCTACTTCCGAACCTGATGGTGAATAGGCTGTAAAAGCAGCAAGTCTTTCTCTTTTAATAGAGACCAAAAGTGCAGACAGAGCATCTAAAAATCAGTCTCAATTCCGCCCGGGTGACTATAGAATAAACTCCTGAAGCTGAAAGCAACCTCTTTTCTCTTGTTACCACGCCATTATAGAATGAGACGAGCCCTTATGCCGCCTAAGATGAAGTTGCAATCCGATTGAGAAGAAGGTCTGAATAGATGGGACTTTCCGGTCATATGAAATAGCATATGATAAGCTTGGTCTTTCTTCCTTGGTAAACTAAGCCAAGCTGCTATTTACAAAGAAGTCTGGGCCTAAACCTATTTAATCAGTTCTTATTCCTTGCCTGAGGTCAGCTCTGCCATATTCCCCTGAAATCTTTTAAGAAAGGACAAACGAGAACCCTCGGGCGAAAGGCCCAAGTCCAACATAATCTCTTAGTCTAAACCCGAGAGAGAAGAAGGAGCAGCTTTCGGTGAAAGATCGGAGAAAAGTCAGAAGCCAGAGCTATTTACACGTCCATCCGTACTGAGATGGATTGAGCTGCAAGCTAGTCAAGTACTGAAAGTATGGAAATTTTGGGTTGAGTTACATGTCTTACTATCTTACTAAACTCGGTGAAGAAGAAGAGTGAAGGAAAGAAAGGAGCAGACAGCTATCTCATTAGTGGAATCAAAGACCTAAACGCTAGAGAAAAGCTTTTCAGTATTAAGTTAGAGGTGAAGTGATTGAGAAGTTCTTCAAAGCATCCTACTATAATATATATAGTTTATATAGGATATTATATATAGGCTTTAGTACTAGCCCGACTGGAGACAGAGAAGTTCGAGACTGAACATCTGCAACGAGAGATTTCTTGACTTCATTTATGGCTTAAGGCTATACTGAAAGAAAGAGACGAAGTCAATCCTTGACTTCAGATACTGCTTACGGGCCTACCTGATCTGTATCATGTCGGGCAGTTGCCCTAAGATAACAACTAGTGGGAATCGAAGTCTGATCATGAAAAGGAAGGCATATAAGACTTGACTTTACATTCCTAGGATAGGGCAAATTCTCAATAGAGAAATGAAACTGTAAATCTGTTAAGATCAGTGACTATAGATCAGAAGCAGAGTAGAATAGTCCGTTCCGAGGCTTGCAGATCCTACTGATCCTTTATAAGCTAAAGTAGCTAACTTTAGGCTATTCGGTTTGACTTACGCTTTCATTACTTATGATTCTCTTCTTTGAAGTAGCTTTTTCTTAGTGGCTTTGCTTTAAGGCCAGTGAAAACGAGAGCCTAATGGTAACCATTACAGAGCTCTTTTTCGATTCGATTTTTGATCTTTTGATTTTGCTTTTCTATTTTTAGAATAGGTTAGATAATAGGCTTGAACAAAAAGAGAAAGAATCAGACCTTGCTTTTGGAAGTGCTTACCCCGGAAGGAAGAAGAAGAGAATGAAAGGGAAAGTATTGATTTTCATTTCTTTCTCAGTCTTTTTTGTGAAGCTTTCCGTGAGTCTTTCATTCCTTCCTATTATGAAGTTGGTATAATAGAGTCAGCCCCTGGAGGGCGCAATGCCTATGTCCGGAAATGGTCCATCCCGCATTCTTAGTTAGCCCATTCCCGAGATGCCTTTTGGGACTTTTGTTGTTGATTGTTAGGCGAAATTCTTTATACTAAGGTAAGATAGGAAAATAGATTGACCATCTGCTTGACGTAAACCTCTTTGATTTGAAAGAGAAAGAGTAAAAAAAGTGAATTAGAAGTCGTAGCCTATACCCAGTACGACTTCTAAAGCAGCAAACAGCAGGAAGCGCAGAAGGAGGAAACTATTCAGGAAGCCCAAAGGAAGCGAGTGCACTGCACTACTAGGTTCTAATCATTTCGAAGAAAGAGGGAGTGAGGTAATAGAATAAGCCAGCCCTGCTTTATGAAGGATTCCCGGTACGGCACGTCAAGCACTTCTTTTCTTGCTCTAAGAAAAAGAAAGAAAAGAGTGTATAAGGCCCACTCATTAGAATTAGAATGAGTACCACTTGGATCAATAGAAAATCTTTTACAGTCATGCTGTCACCTAGCGAAGTCTCAAATGAGGAGGTAGCGCTGGTGATATTAGTAGAAGGAGAAGGTGAAGGATTCGGAATAGGACTGCTCTTTCGTTGACTGTTAGCGCTGGTCTGACGCCACCTAGAACTACCAGAGACTCGATCCACCTCAGGAACATGAAAAAGACTAAAGCCACCTGAAACTCACTGATTGTCTCATGCCACCTCGGAAGAGAAGACATATTCTCAGACAGAAAAGAAAGGACTTACCACTTGGCCACACTCAGAAGCCGGAGTCTGAGCTAGTAGCTAGCCTCAGGTATAGAACTGGAGTTCTCTATCAGGGAATTCCAGGAGTGAAATAGTCTGGTTTGATAGAACCAGGTAGTAGTTGGTCGGAAAGGAAGAGAAAGATACTCCAACGGACTCGGGCAATACCATTAGGACAGAAAGGGATTGGGCTGATTGACCCCTGGTTCCGGGACGAGAATCAGGTAAACAGTTGAAGTACCAAAGAGCGGTCCCAAGGGACGGAATCAAGGAAGCAAACTAAGATTCCGTCGAGCTTTGACTCTTCCTCCTACTAGCTGCAGCCAAAGAAGAGATATAACAAAGGAGATCAGACAGCACCTGACCCTCTGTCTTTGGTAGGCAGAAGAGAAGCTTTCTCAGATTCCTCATCTCTTGGTCCGGTTGACGTTGAAGCCAAAGAAACGGGGGGAAGGGCACAAAACGTAGTTACCACACCCATTCCCATTCCATTATTGATTCGAATAGCTAAGCGAAGGCTGAATTGAATGGACGAGTAAGGGAATACGAGCTCCTTCATCTCCTTATATACGTCGCCATGTTCCGATCTGTCGTTGACGGCCGATTTCAGACAAGAAGAAATGGTAGCGGGGGTCAAGGGAACGAATTCACCCGCACTTCATTCAGCTTCCGGGGATTGAGTGGACGAAGGGATCACAATAGAAGTAAGATGTACAATGCATATATAACTAGGTTCCATCATAGATAAGCGAGATCTGATCGCGATATATTTGGCATCATCTCGTTTCTGGTGAACTACACTCACCCGGCTCGAACCTTGCAGGGGGTTCGACCGAGGCCGAATAAGAAGGGGGGCCAAACAGCCACTTGACGGAAGTTTTAGGGGTGAGAGCAGACCCCGAATAGGGTGAAGGGGATGCAAGACCTCTTGACCCCTCATTGGCAGCCGAGAGCAGCCTCCCAAAAGAAAGATTTTATGACAAATCTAAGATTTTTTAGAATAAATAGGAGACTCAAACAGCACTATTTTTTTTTAGTGCTTATAACATTAGAAGAATTATATAGGGATATAACGGACATGGCAATATTATTTTTCAGTACGAACTGACCTGGAAGCGTGATTCTTCCTATTTTCATTTTCTTTCAAAGATTTTATATACACACTAGGGCTTCAATTCAAATTCACAATAGCATCGGGGCTCAAGGCAGTGGTAGAGGTATAGGGCTTGGCCTATAGTGACGTCGAAGGCTTGCTTTCCGATGCATAGTTAGCTCGCTTGCTTGCCCATCATAGGTCGTATTAACCCTATAATAAGTCTAAGCCAGTCCAGTTTAATAATCCCGAACTTCCTCTCCTCCTTTCTTTCTAATGAACTTACGTAGATAGATAGCTATTCGATATCAATATCTCCTGCTGTAATGACTAGGGGTTATCCGAAACGTCTTTCAAAGTTATGCTAAGGGGAATTATTGGCATGGTAGAAGGGATTGAGAGCCAACGAAAGCCGTCAGCATTTCATGCTAAATAAGCATAATCCTTCCTCTCCCTAGTGTGAAGCCGTACCCCCCCAAGAGGGAGTGTCTGGTTCTTTAGGACCAGGAGCGCAGCGTCTGCTTTTGATAATCTAAACATACCCTCTGAAATAGCTGCATTCATTCCGTTATCGCCTAAATGAAATTGTAAAGTCCAACGAGGAGCTTACGATTTCCTATCTGTAGTAGGAGCAGACGATGACGATGAATTCTTTTTCCACAAAGGACTCGGAGATGAGGATCTTCATCCTTAATCTTCCTTCAGGTCTGGACCATCAAACCAAGATTCAATAGAGGGTGAACTGATTGCTGAGCATACCAGGCGAGATAAAAGCACCAGGTATGTACACACCTTCGCAGAATTGACCATTCCTTCAAGTCCACGGCCCCAGGGCCAAGATGGACTTCATCTGGAGGAAGTCTCAACTGCGGCAGTTTCAGTTCTCTACGTAACCCTTTTACATAGGGATCCAAAAGGTAAACCCCTTCCTAACCAAAGGTAAAGAGGGTAAGACACTGTAGTGTACATTGCCCAAAACCTATCGCTCGAGTGACTTCGTGCCTCATATAGCGTCATGAGTAACTTCGTACCTTTCAATCTTTAGATTGCGGGTATGGACAGAGCGAGATAGGGTTCTATATCCTACTCCGGTTAAGCGGCACAGGGTTGTAAACCGTAAAAGATCATTGGGTAGTGCCCGACCTGAGTCAAGTTGTAGTGATCCCTCCTACCGAAAAGGTTGTCAAGTCTCTCTCGCCAAGCCCCTTGAATTTCAATTGTTTGAGGAGGAATGAGTGAAATGAAATGAAACGAATAGAAAATCTCTATCTCTTTTTGCTTCGTCTCTTTCTTCTCGTTGGGACTTTGGCTTTTCTTTCTTAGTTACCACTCCAATCCTACACTTCGACTTTGAGCTGTGACGTCAGCCTCTTTATCTTGTTGCGTCTACTGCGTCTTTACTTTAATTTGAAAGTTTCTCCGCATTGAATAAATCATTGTTCTCGTACATTCTTCCCTACGTGCGGGTTTCCAGACAGAAAGATTCCCCTTAGTCATATGGGGAGAGTTTGAGCATTCCCCGCTGGAGGATTCTGTAACCACTATATTCTTTCGAGGGCTTGGTTTGGAGATAGCTGCAGGTTATGAAATGCAGACTCCTCACTACGGGGTCGGATGAAGGGATTCGAAAGACAGCATGGATCGGGGTTTTGGGAAATTTGTCTATTGATCGAGAAAGCTTGGGCGGACCCCCAACCATTAGCACATTCAAAGATTCAGATGACTAATTGGCTGGAGTTGCAGAGGGAGAAAGGTGAATCCGCTCATGATGCGTGGAAAGTAGGGGAAGAGTAAGATTCAAAACCGTCTGCGATAGATCACGTCGAACTGAAGCACTTAAGAAAGAAGCTGATAACTAAAGGTTGATTTGATGCTCGAGAAAAGCGAAGAGGCGTTAGGGTCTATGCTAATAGAGATCGACCGTTAAGGTAAGACAGTTTTTTTGTTTAGCCAGTTCAAAGGTTAGAAAATGGATGTCGTCCTAAACCTCTTTTAGAAGCAAATGAGTTTGGAAACACTTTCTTTTACAAAGGTACGCCTATGTGGAGTTTCCAGCCCCAGTATAAGTAGGGAATCTAGCTGCGTAAGGTTTTCATGTTTATGAAGGTTTGGCAAAGAAAAAGAGAAAGCCTATCCTAACCGTCATTTCTTTTGATTCCATGCTTTAGGTTTGATTTAGGTTGAGAAAGAGTCCGTGAAAAATAATATGGGCATTGCCATGGAAGGAGGTAACTACGCTCTGGATTGGTCGACTAAAGTCCAACGTTTTTTACTCAACATCCCTTCATCTGGTCGATAAAGGAATGACGGCCCAAGAGCAAGTTTTCCTGCACTGACTTTGAGACGGAGAAGACTCTTTTACAGGGGATCCACCATTCTCAAGGGAGTTTCCAAAATTGTCATTGATGGGACTGCACTATGACTGATTGTGTCGAGAATGTATTAGCCACCCGCTCATAAACTTTTTCTCCTACTTCCTTGGTGACTCTAATAAGCACACCCCCACGTACTCTTTCCAGGAAAGGATGTACTGCCTCTGGCTCGCATTCCGCCCGGGAGAATTATGGGATTCTATTTTCGAGGGAAGGAAGCTAAGCGCAGTAGCTAAGTAAGGACAGTGGTTTTAACATAGGATAAAGGTGCATTCAATCTGCTCTCACCACCCTGTGCTGGGAGTACGGTTCATTAGGTAACATTTTTTCACCTAAGCATAGTAGTCAGAGGCCATGACCATGTCTTCCTTCTCTACTTAGGAGTTTGAAAGCTTCAGTCCTAGGCGCACTAGAGGATAGCACAGGTCGGAGGTGAAGCTTCTACTTAGACCTTGAATTCCTAAATCCGCTTCAGGTTAGGAATCAATCCTCTCTTTTCAATATCCGGGCAGGAAAGGGCTAAATGGTAGATTCTTGATATAGTTAAGTTGGGTCTGTCCTATTTGATTTCATGTGATTTGGTTTCTATAGTCTTCTTCTTCATACCTGGAAATATATGACAAAAGGCAGTAAAAGACTGATTGACCATTAATAGCGGGCGGCATGGATGTATTTCTCTTTGTTTACAAGAATAGGTTCTTAGTAGGTCTAATATTTTGATGGAAATAATATTTTTTTTTTCAAAACGACGCATTAAGGGTAAGGTAAGAAGAGGGTCTGATTCAAGCAGGAATGATAGACCTACTAACACTAATACTACTAATGGTATTGATCTATTGGAAACCAATGAGTACCACCAGTAGAGTATTGTGATTCATAAGACTACTTGGTTTGACTACCTTTAGTCTCTACTCTTTTTCTTGCTTTGGTACGGTCATCGTCCCGTTACACTGATTACTCATCTTTTTTTTTAAGCTTGGGTTAAGGCAAACCCAAACCAGACAATGAGGCCAGCCGAAGCACGAAAGGAATTTGTCCTCATGCCTCAGCCGACCGAAGAATATAAAGAGAAAGAAAATTATTACCGCCCGGGTCTAGACGTCTTCCAATCCATGCTCTCGTGGGGCCTAACTTCCCGCTTCCCTTTCCACTGGCACTACTCCCGTTCTTCATATCCTTACTTACCATGGACCAGCTGCAATGATGCCCTCCCTTGACAGTGACCCTCTTCTCCATTTCGGCCTACCCCTCCTCTCCAATGCATTCTCTGATTACCTCCGGCGGGTCTGCCATCCAGAAATGTTCTCGTTGCTGATCTACCCCAATGTTCGCCAATGCGTCAGCCGCGGAATTGCCCTCCCTTCAAATGTGGCCGGCCTTGATCTAAATGGCTTAGTAACACCTTAATATCTGAAAGAAAAGGCTCTGCCTTCCACCCAGCGTGGTTCCCGCGATGAGGTCAATGACCGTCTTTGCATCGCCCTCAATCTTTTTCTTCCTAATGCCGGCAAGCTACAGCGATGCCCATTCTTGCGCTTAGAATCTCCGCCATCAAACTCGTGTTACAACCCACGCCTCTGGCAAAACCTGCCACAAACCTCCCTTCATGATCTCTTAGGACTCCTCCCAAACCCGCCTGGCCATGGAGATGGAGGATAGGTAACGATTGAGGTAGGAGGGATTGGTTCTGAAGTGGAAGATAGATGGATAGATAGACCCCGGCAGAACTAACTCACTAGTATGGATGGGCCCTGAAGAAGCCTCAATCCCTTGAAGATGCTATCCATCTATTGCGACTCTTTCACTCCTAGGTGTATCCTTAATGAAAGTCCAAACAATAAGGCATCCGAGGACTTCTGTGGCTAAGCCTAGGTATCAAGGCACCTAGGGCTAGGGGCTAGAAGGAGGGCATCCTTTTCTTAAATCCTAGGGTGGCGGTTCTGTAGAGTAATAGGTACTCTTTCCCATGTTTGGTGACTTCCCATCTGTGTAGACTGCCTACCAGGCTTTCCGTCTTAGTGCTATGGTGGCCGACCGGATCCAATGAGAAAAAAATCAATCTTCTCCTCCCCGGGTAAGCTATCGAGCAATCTACTTACCATCCCTCTGACGGTAAGCCAAGTACAAGTCCCTCTGCCTCTAGCTCCGCATATAGTTTCCCATCTCCCAGTGGAGCCGAACCATCTACTTCTGACAGACCTGTTCCCAGGGATCCAGATCAATCAGCCTCGGAGTGGAAAGGAAATTACCTTTATTTCTATCGATCTAATGGTTTTCCATGTATCTCGTCCGAACCGAGACCATCAAAAGTGGCATAAGAACCACCAGGATTTTATTCCTGTGATCCATCTACTTCGCCCGAACCAAGCAGGTAGGCTTTATTTCTCCACTGCCCAGGGCCGTACCCTGCAGAACTTTGCCTTCTCTTTCGGTGCTCGGCGAGGTTTGGAACCCTACCATTTATTCTATCCGCATCTCAAAATGAATCTCTTTCTTTTGTCCTTTAGGTTTCCCTCAACTTCAAATCCATCTGCCGTCCCCGTATACTCTGCTTCCGGAGAGCCGGAACCAGGGACGGGATATGAGGCCACCTCTCCTAGTCTCAATTGGGATTCCCATCGTTCAGTGAAGGCTCGAAGCCATCTCCATATTAATCCCCACCTGCTGCCATTGACCCCTATGCTGCATTCGATCCATCTGTCCCATCACCAGAGGCGGATATGTGCCCAGGCATCTGATGCCTTTCGGACCTGTAAGGGAAATCAGTCATAGGTAGGCCCCATAGCCATCTCCATTCATCAAAAACTATCAATTACGAGTCCGGGGCAGGCTAACCACCAGCATCTTATCTCTTTTCATCCTTTCCGGTGGCACTAATAGAAAGGAAGTACTTGCCAACGAACCTTGACTCTCTACTCTCTCCCAGCGAATCAAGAAATCTAGTGCGGTCAGTAAATGCATAATAAAGATTGGAATCCCGGGATTGAGAGACAGATATTCGCCAGGTCCGATATTGGATCATTTGCCGCTCACTCGCTTCTTTCTGCACTGGATCGAATCAATTAGATGGGTCACTGGGAACGGATTAGCTTATTGGCTGCTCCGATGCCGCCACGGAGCCTTCATTCGCCGGTTCTTGGCACTTGGGACTGGGAGAAGAATATGAATTTGAAGGCTTAAATGCCGCTCCGTACCCCTCGGAAGATTGAGGATACATCGTAGGTTTCATTGCTTTTGATCCCTTTCTTTCTCTGCGGAGAATTAAAGCAAGCCATGCTTTTGAGGAAAAAAATGATGGTTAGTTCGAGTTAGCTGGCTGCTCATTCCCTTCAGGGTTGAAGGCAACAAGAACACTAGGAGAGGTGTGCCTGGTAATACCTCTATCTAATACTACGCAGGCCAGTCTTTCCTTTGCTTCGTGTGCTCCCTGTCAGAATGCGATCTCTTCTCTTTGGTAGGTATCGTATATAAGAGAAAGCTTTTACTCATCTCCCCGAGTGGGGCTTCTCCTCTCTTTCATAAATTGTATAGAATAACCTGTGGGAAGAAAGTCCCGGAAACCAGGACGTACGATTGGCTTTCCCTTTCTTTCAGTTTTCAAGAGATTAGTCCCGCGAGATCGTGATCTAGTTCTTTCGTATAGCTAAAAAATCAAATCAAAATAGTGATTTCGATCGTAAGTAAGCTGAAGGGAGTCCGCAAGACTGGTGAATCCACTAGGTAAAACCTAATTCTGGCAGTTCGCGAGCCAGTACTTTAGTGATGAGTGCCCTCGAAGGAAATGTTTTGATCGAATTCTAAGCTTTCTTCTCAGCCCCAGGGAGTTCACCAGGTATAGGCTCAGGAAGCAAGCAACAACTGCTGCGGATCCTGGAACGAAATGATAATTTTCAATAGGCTTTTCTTTTGTACTCGAGTTCAAATCATTGGTCCGGGGTAAAGGAATGAGATCCTAAGGAAGCAAAGCTAAAGTAATCCCGTCCGGAGACTATAAGGGAATTCAGGTTAGAAGAATTCTACTCAAACAAAGTCAAGGTTGTGAGCCACGACACTTCTCTTCTAATATCCCGAGTGTTAGACGGAAGGTCAAGTCGAAAGCTAAAGCTAACGCTTACCTCGGATCAAGTCAGCACCACCCGCAGGTTCAGGAGAAAGCGAAGTTATAAAGAAAAGAAAGAATCGAAGTTGTTGTAAGTTCAAAGGTCTTTTCGAACGGGGTTGTTGTTAGCCGTGGGTAGAAAAATGTACTGGTTTTGGGTGCTTGGGTGCTGGGTGGTGATGGAATCCTTCTTCTGCTCACCGGGATTTCAGGCTCCATCCGAATCAAGGAGAAGCCACAGTCTAAGAAACCAAGGTATAATGTAATTATGTACACAGAGTCAACACCTCTACCAATAAGGAATCAAGTAAAGTAATCGGTTGAACGCGGTCTAGGTAGAAGTATTCCTGTTCCTGCGTTGTGCCGGAAGTCTTTAAGACTTTCTTGATGCTAGGGAAGGGAGTAGCTATTGAATATAATCAAGTTCAGCAGTCCAGGCGGGAGGAGTAAATCTGTAATTCCCGTAGTTCCATAGGCAGGAAGCGCATCAACGAGTTTCCGTATCTCGGCAGTAGGGACCGAACTTCAAGCAATAGGGATCAGTGTTCAAGGCTAGGATCTATGTAATATGAATAGTAAGTTGCGCACCCGTCAAGCAGTTCTCACTCCAAGCAGGACTCTTCTATGGATTAGTGGGAAGGCGCAGGATAAGAGAAGATTCGTCTATCTAAGTTGCTGACGAGCCAGTACTGTTCGTGGGCAAGCAAAGTTTCAACTCGCAATCCATTTCTACAGAACGGAGAAAGGTTATGCAGGCGGGTGTTCATTTGCAGTTGCTGGTCGGGGCCGTGGGGATGGAAAGAAAGATGAATAGTTCGGTTGGCCTTGGCCGGAGATGGAGACACAGGTGGGTAGGTAGAGAATACCTAGAGACAACTCTCTCTAAGCCCAGGGGGAAGCTCGATGCGGGTCTTTGCCTAGCCTTCTCCTCTGCTCTGACTCCGGTTGATGTGCCTTCTCCAGTTTCAATGAAGACAAAAAAGTTTAGGGAAATGCAGGCAGAAGCCCATTCCTTGTGCTCAAGTCAATTAATTCTTTAAATCAGATTCAAAGAAGGAGATGAAAGACCGGGCCATGGACTGGATGAGGGAAGGGGGGATATGACTTGGAAGCTGCCTTTTCTTGTCAGCCCAATGAAGATGGCATGAATAGTTGGAGTTGGTGCTTCTCCGTTCGAAAGTAAGAACAACTTCCATCTGACCGCTTTCACGCTTCCTGAATCCTAAAGTTAATCTAATATGAATAGTTCGCCAGGGGGCATTTTATCTTCAGGTAAGGTGCGTATTGTATCGGATAAAAGGCTGCGAATAGGCCTCCTCTCCACCTAGGCGAAAGCTAGGGCTAGAGGAGAGCGCTGGAAAGATAGGACTTTCCGAACAAGCCTAAAGCTTGAATGAGACACCGGGCATCTATCTTCTTTTCTTTCACATTTCCCATTTCTCATTCGATTGCTCGTGACGGGATAGAGAAAGATGGGGGTAGGGACTCTTTAAGGTCTTCACAAGAGCTAACGCTTCCAACAGGGTCTCAGTTGATTGAGTAAGGCTTACCGCAACGAATTTTTCTATGAGATGAGCGAGCTGCCCTACCTATACCGACACCCGGGAAGCAAGCTACTTTGCTAATTCAATCCAATAGAAACTAAATAAAGGGTGGTCTACGCTAAAGGAAGCGCGATTATCGGTAAGCATAAAAGTATTCAGTGTCCCCTCGATCCGGTCTTTCAATGTACCCCGTTATCTAAGTCCTACGAGTTCTCAAAGGTGGATGCCCCAGTTCAAGTGGGAAGCTCTCTTGCAAGCCAGTCGCAAGCAAGCGACCTATTGTCCCGAGCAGAAGTATTCATTCGTAGGGATGCCTAAGACAGCTTCAGCCCTCTTGGTTGTGCCCTAAATTTCCCACAAATAAGCCCAGCCCCCTTAGTTTTCCATGCCCTGAGAGTGATGAGTCCTTAGCCAGTAACGCCAGTGCTTCTTTTCTTGCTTCCACTGAAGATACTCTTTCTTCGCTCCTCTCCAACTCGCTTACTCGCATAAGGGTCGATGCAATTGAGTCCTTTTACTACTCTAAATGAATGCTCTCGTTACTTTTATGGAACTCGTCCTTTTTACTTTCTCTTATTAGCTTAATAACAATTGAATAAAGCTTTCTTACTCTATGTTTATGTTCGCTGTGTAGCTCCAGTACTTTATTTTCCCGGTCTGATCGTTCAAGTTTCAAGCGCCAGAAGTAGGAATGCTACAGCCTATCTACTGCTGCAGAAGCTTTCTTATTGGGTTAAGCTACTGGGTTAGCCGACATAGCGTACAAGGTTCGATGCTTTTTTATTATTAGTTAGAAATCAAAAAGAAGGCTTTCAACGATTGGTTGGTTTACATCGACTGAATAGGATAGGGGAAATGAAATAAATCGTCTTCTTTCATATATGAATTGGAAAACTAAAGCATCAAAGGCCCGGAAATCCAAGTATGATGGAGCAGAAGTTCTCTACCCTATCCGTTATAGTCGACTTATTGAATACCTAACCCTCTTACCATTGCCTAACAAGTTTAGCGTTCCGTTCGGGCGGCTAGTCTAGGGTGAAAAGTCTGTCTAAAAAGTATGTTCATTAGCCCGTGCCCGTATGTCTTTCATAAGCCCCGCCCCGAAAGAGTATGCCCGAGAACTAGAACTATATAGAAACATCTCAATGAAAAGCATCCAACCCTTTGCCCGCTGCAAGTGCTTTCGACCGAATGAGTGAAAGTAAGGAAGCCCGGGTGCTCAACTAAAATAAAAGCAAGTTGAAAGCTAGGTTTTTCGCTGCCTCTTCCCAAAGGCCTGCCTTACCGACACGCCACCAAAAAGAATCAAACAAGAACGCGGCGAGGGCTTTGAGAAATGGTTAAGTTTCCGAGTCTGTTTCCGTTCTCATCCTCCCGGTCTTGTTGCTTGGCTTGCTTTCATGTCAGTACTTATTCTCTGAACTTTCAGACTGAAGCTTAAGACATGGGATTGCCTGGAAAGAAGGGGCACCTTACGCCTTGGCTCATGGGAGATCCCCGGAAAGAAACAAAAGAATCTATTGGCAAGCTGGTATGAGAGGAATGCGAGCTGAATTTTCTTTCATTATAGTTTTTTCCTATTCTCAAGTGATTCGTAGAAGCTTTCACTCTAGCCAAAGGGAAAGGTTCAGTTACCCACCTCGGTAGCGCACCCCTAACCCTACGCTTTGGCTACTTTGGCTTGATTTCTTTCACCAGGTCTAGCTAAAGTCGATTAGCCCTTTTTGTGTTAAGATAAGTGGCACTTGAATTTGAAGTAGCCATCGGCCAGGTCTTGGATGCTGAATTCTCGGTCTTACCACTTGTATCGATAGCCCCACTTTCATTGAATGCTGAGGAGATTGATTGAAAAGAAAATCCTGATCCTGATCTTCGAACTTTCTCTCTGCTTGAAGTTCTTCTGGCAAAGCGGTCACAGGAACGGAGTAGCTTTACTTACTTAAAGGGAATTTCTTGCTAATCTGGTGATATCGTAGTAAAGGTAAAGTAGCTTAGCCTTTAGATTTAGGAGCGCAGCCTATTAGAAATAAAAAGATAAGATGAAAAGCGCTACGCACCTCTTAGTGGCAAAAGCCTATCCTTTTTTTAGTGATATTCTCTCCCTCCAGCTCGACCTCTTTTTCCCTCGCCTATGACTAGGAAGAAGGGAATGACTCTTTTCGACGAAGGTCTTAGTCTTTGCTTTACTAAAGTTATTGCCCTCGCTCTTGAAAGCGGTATGGCAGCGTCACAGTAGCGGGATGGCGGACACCAACTTACTTTTGAGAAGAGTTCGAAACGACTTGCTTGCATTTAGTAGCCCGACTGGCTTGCTTCTTTCTAATTTTCTACTGACTCAATACTTTTCCTTCTATCTAACCCTTTCCTGCCTAACACTGGAAGTTCCCAGGCGTATTTGAATGCGTAGAAAGGGGATTGAATTGACTTAAAGTATCCGGGTACATCACCCATTCTCAAATTAGTTGAATAGCTTAAATCGTGGCAGGATCAACGATATTTCGTATTGAGTAAGGAATTGGATTTTGACTAGTTATTAGCTACTAGTAACTAGGATCGTTCACACAGTAAGAGAAAGTAAGCAATTCCTTAACTTCCCGATTATGATCAAAACTTTCTATGGTCTATTCGCAACCAACCATATTGACTCCTCAATTTTCATTCAGGATACCACTGCTTTGGCTACACAAGGTAAATTTTATCAGCTGTGTGGAATAAACATGTTGTTGTTCACCTGCTGAACAATGGTGGAGGCAAAATGAAAATAGAAATCTACGGTAACCCCTTTTGCAGGAGTTAAGATAAGAGACATTCAAATTGGTTCATTCCAACTAACTTTCTGAGCTAAGATGATATAGGGGAACTCCGTCTGATGGCATTTCCCGCTTCTATATTTCCACAATTCGTTAGCATGACTTATTGATTGACTTCCATACGAATTTCACACAGCACTTCTACCTAAATTCCCGTACAACACAGGCAGTAGAAGGGAAGGCTCTCACATAAGAGCACCTGGTAAGCTGCGATTAACTGTAGAAGTCGATAGAAGGTGTGAATGTTAGCGAATCTTGTTTAAGGAGGGCGAGAATTCCGTTTTGGAATGTTAATTTAGCCAGTGGTTGAACAGCTAGGCTAGCTCCATTGGTCTTCTTTCCCATTTCTAAAGAGTATCTTCCTAATCAGTGGCTTTGACTCTTCAATGACTGCTATTTTCATTATATATTTGGCTTCAAGATCTTGCTCAATAGCTTTTGTGTTGACCGCCAGGACTATTCTATATTCCTATGACCAAGCCGAAAGGAAGTCATCTCTATCGCCTAGTTTTTGCACTTGATATATAGCCCCTAAAGGAAGGGCTATATCCATATAGAATTGGTCATGAATCTCAGGTTCCATACGTAGCGATATCTTATAAGATAGAACAAAGAAATACGGCCATGATTTCGGTAACTTGACGTTTGGGACGATAGGCACCAAAAAGGGTTAGATTGCGTCGAGAGCCAAAGGTACCGTATTTCCGAAATACCAATACCACTCGTACAAGAAAAAAGCCAGTAGTTAGCTTCATTGGCCGTCTTCCTCTTGTTTGTTGGCATGGAGAGAGTGACCCCTGTCCCGTGGGTGCCAATTATGAAATCAGCCTTAGATGTTGTAGGGGTAAAGTAGATTGAGCGAGGGAAAAGGCTCAGATCAGAGCAACATACGAGATCTTACTCGGAGATCCTTGATCCTTTTTACCTGTCTAACTAAATTATTTTGCTTTATTGCCTCACTCAATTAGTTCACTTTCTTCCTCTTTACCTTCAGGTCTATCTGTCTTTCGTTTTGTGTCAGTTCTTGTCGTAGAGGTAGTCTATGGTCTTTCAGTTGTAGGACCATTGGCCTAGTGTAAACCAAATTCCCTCCGGACCGAGACGTCGAGGAAGGAGCGATCTATGCGACTTTAGTTTAGACTTTTGACTTTCGCACCATTAGTAGTTGAGCTGACCAAACAATTGTTTTTCGGGTGCTTCATTCTTTTGTTCTTGCTCTTTCTCCTTTATTTCAGTTCCATTACTAATCTTACTGTCTTTAATCTTGAACTCAACGCACTGTCCGTGCTTTGTGAAAAAGATTCCTTTTAATTCGTCCATATAATCTTTGAAAAAGCCCCTTTCTTCTGGATCGAGGTGAAAAGGGATAAAGTCATTTTTTTTCATTACTACCTGGACTTGTCAGTCAGACAATCGGGATTTCGGGATGCAGGGAAAAGAGGAAAGGACTTAATAACTAATAGATAGGCACAATAGAAAGAAAGGCCTGGTCGTTTCTATGATGTCCCCATTTCTTTGTTTGGTAGGCAGCCAAGCGATCACCCGAGAACTCACTCTATTTATGCACCTGGCGGTCTCCCGATCCAGAACTCAC
>Ga0268244_10000214_pt1 | contig 25023 bp, 23 predicted proteins | sample AgamicMgSfe_FD_200258 | JGI IMG/M metagenome (GOLD analysis project Ga0268244, IMG submission 200258) | Agave microbial communities from Guanajuato, Mexico - Mg.Sf.e (v2) (version 2) | ecosystem: Host-associated > Plants > Phyllosphere > Phylloplane/Leaf | place: Guanajuato, Mexico | collected... | reverse complement strand
GAATAATGTCGTTTCTTCTGATCTGGCACGCAAACCCACCCAACCCACCACGCTGACACGCATCCCAACCCCAGGGCAAACCCGTGAAGAAAGAGGAAACAAATCATCTCAGAACTTATAAAAATCAAGTCGGAGACCCGACCAGCTAGCTGGTTTGGAGAGTGACAACCCTGTGCGACGTCTGTGCTTGGCAGAAAGTACCGCGACAGCAACAATGGCGGGCTCGCTGACGAGCCTGTTCACCTCCCCTCTCACGGCCTGGCTGCTCCTATCATCCGTCGTCCTGTACTGGATCATCGGCGCCATCGTCAACCAGCGCAAACTCCGTCAGTTCAAAGGTCCGCCGCTGGCGGGCTACAGTCGCTTCTGGATCTTCTGGCACTCCCTCCACGCGCGCTTTGGCAAGGCCGAATTCGAGGCGATTGAGCGATATGGTAGCGTCTGACCCTTCATTACACGTCGTTCTCAACAGCATTCGCTGACGGTAACCCATCCACTAGGCTCGGTGTGCCGCATTGGGCCGAACTTGCTGCTCACGGACGACGCCGACATTGTGCGACATATGAATGCGCCAGGCTCGAAGTGGAGGCGATCTCAATGGTATGACGGCGTCAAGCTCGATCCTCGATTCGACACCGTCTTCTCTACCCGCGACGAGAAGTTGCACGCGGATTTGCGCGCCAAAGAAATCGGCGGTGTCTGCCTCTCTCTCACGCTGTCTAAACGGTATATACCTCCGAGCTAACGCCGCACAGTACAATGGCCGCGACATCGATACCTTGGAACATGATATCGACAGCCGGATCGTGGACCTGATGAACCTCATCCGAGACTGTTACCACGGCGTATCGATGGACATCGCAGTCATCACCCGCTTCTTCACCCTGGACGTGCTGAGCACCGTCGCCTTCGGCAAACCCTTCGGCTTCATGGCCGCCAACCGCGATCTCTGGGACTACAACAAGACGACTTCCCAATCCATGATGATCCTTGAGTGGAGCGTGAACCACAAGCTCTTCCGCTGGCTGTTCGCCACACCCCTCATGCAAGCCCTAGCTGCACCCAAAGTGACCGACAAAACCGGCATGGGTCCCGCGCTCGCCTTCGCCCGCGAAGCCGTCGCGGAGCGCTACGGGCCCAGCCCGAAAGTCAAGCGCGACATGCTGGGCCACTTCGTGAGCAAAGGACTCAGCCAACTCCGGTGCGAGGCCGAAGCGTACCTGCAAATCATCGCCGGCTCCGACTCCACCACCACCGTGCTCCGATCCACCCTCTTCCTCCTCGTCGGCCACCCGACCGCATATTCAAAACTCCGCTCCGAGATCGACACCGCCGTCCGCGACGGGCGCGCATCCTACCCCGTCATGACCTACGCCGAAGCCCTCAAATTGCCGTACCTGCAAGCCTGCATCTGGGAAGGTCTGCGCATGTACCCGCCCCTCTTCGGCCTGAAAGCCAAGCTCGCGCCGCCCGGCGGGGAAACGGTTAAAGGCATCTACTTCCCAGCGGGGGTCGAAGTCGCCGTCTGCGACGACGCCATGTGTCGACGGAAAGACATTTTCGGCGCCGATGCGCACCTCTTCCGCCCAGACCGCTGGCTCGACGCTGACGCCGACACGCGCGTCAAGTTCCGCCAGACGGTCGACACGGTCTTCGGCAGTGGGCGCTTCATGTGTTTGGGACGGCATATCGCGTTGATGGAGCTGCATAAGGCTTTGGCGGAGGTGAGTCGCGAATCTTTAACCCCTGTCATGAACAATGGGCGTGCATGTCATTTCGTGCTGACAAGATCCCCAGTTAATCCGGAATTTCGACTGGGCTATGGCGGATCCGATGAGAGGCGTCGACCAGCACCTTCACGCCGTCCACCTTCAGTCGAATATGAATCTCGTGGCATGGCAGAGGACGTGAGAAGCGGGCGTGCGTGTAGCTCGGTCTATAGAACTAATGAGTAATGGCTTCCTCCTCGGATGTAAACGCTGTTAATCGACAATTCGATTGTTTTCCAGCGTCTAGACCATGTTCCTTTAAGTCCTCCTGTACATCATTGTTGCCGGAAATGTCTCCTCGCTGGACTTGCAGCGAGCAGACAAACGCAAACACCCTGATCTTGGCAAGCTGCGGGTCTAAAGAGGAGAGCTCGATAAGGCCACCCAAGTCGTACAGGCTCGATGCCTTCCCTCTGAGTCCATAAGCCGGGTATGCCTGCATCCAGAAGCTGTCCAAGCAGGCTGCGAACCCCATCTGTCCGGCAGAGCTACGAGTCCAAAAACGGCAGCCCCTTTGCCGCGCAATTGCGTTCGCCTCGCCCGTAGGCAGCGACGGCAACAAAGTCTTGTGGAGACCAACGGCCGGATGTCTGAGGATGACACTAGCGATGAGCCCCCTGACGTTGACATGTAGTCAGTGACGGATGGGTTGTATGTGACTCGGCGTGCCTCGAGGGCTGGGGTATAGAATCGGTCGTGACAGGACTCTGCAAAGTGCGCGTGCACCGTCCACTCGGTCTCTCGGACGAGGATTTGCTCCTACCACACAAGTGCCGTTCCGTGTTCATACAGACAAGTCTCCGTACTTGCTCCGCGACATCTCGGGCCAGCATGCCCAAGTCCTTGATGGTGCGGTCACGATTTACCAGATCTGACCTCCAGCTTGCGCGGTTGCTTCTTCTCCGATCGAGCTGGCTGTGACGGTGTGGCACCATTTTGCTTTCCTGAACTTTTGGTATCCGTGCTTGACGGACCGCTGGCCTTTGAGGCCCGTCTTTTGGCGTTGTCGCTCCTGGACTTTGCCGTGGGTGACTGCTGCGTAGGATGTTGATCGCCACGTGGAGCATTGAGCTTTCTGGGGCGTGGTTTTGCGCTACTGTCCTCTTTGCTGTCTGTCTGTTGCTTCTGCGTCCGCTCCTTCTGTATTGAAGGATCGTCTCTGGACGAGTCTTTCTGTTTCGCTGCGCCACCCGGCTGTCCACTCGGTGGGCGATTGTCAGGTTTCGGAGTAGAGCCGCCACCTCCCCAACTTGGCATCGACGGTAGCGAGTCCTTGGATGGTGCGAGTGATGCAGCGGACTGCGTCCACGAGCCTCCCTGATCCTCCTTCCCACTCTTCCCTTTCGCTCCACCTCCCTTAACCGCCGCACCACTACTCATAGCCTGCAGATCATCCTCCGTCGGTACCTCCTGCTCTTCCACCTGTCCCATCATCTGCTCCAAAGCCTTCTTCTGCTCACCCGTCGCCTCCCACCCAGGTATAGTCCCCGTGACTTTCGCGACCGCCCCTCCAGCTTTCTCCGCGACGTTGATGAACGGACCGTGGACCGCGCCTGCCCCCGAACCCACCGCCGCGCCTAGCCCACCGGTGGCTAGCGACGTCGTACCGCCCACCAACGTTCCAGTGAGAGTGCCCAGACCAGCCCCGACACCAGTGCCGATGCCCGTTCCTGCGGCGAGGCCTTGGAACTGCGAGACGCGCAAAGAGTCAATACGGATTGCTTGACGGGCGATGCGCGGTCGGGAGTACATTACATACAGTGCCCGACTGAAGGTATTTCGCCGTCTTGCCAAACTTCTCCGCCGCGATCTGCTTCTCCAGCGCCTGGTTGAGCAACTTCTGCCTTTCATCCGGATCGCCCGCACCAGCCGCCGCACGCGTGAGCTTCTGCGCCTCTTTCTGCGCCGCGATCGCCGACTGTGCGGCTTTGGACGATTCCTCGTGACGTTCTTTGTCCGAGAAGGCGGGCTTGTTGCCGGCCTTGCTGTCGCGCGCCATCTTCGTTGGAAGGGAGTCGTGTGTGTAGCTGTGCAGGTCGATATGTGTAGTAATGGCAATGTATCGATGAAGGCGAACCTGAAGGGGAGTGAACTGTAAAGGATTATGATGTACCTACATAAGGTATAGGCTATAGCCACTTACAACGCTGGGCCCCTGTTGTTCCTGCGTGGATATATATGTGCAGGTTGAGATGCTGACAATCACGAGCACAAGGTACCATCTAGAGGAGATCTAGCATTAGCAAAGCTACTGTACCCTTTTGCGCTACTACAGCTCGGTACACGTTGACGGTACGTACACGTCGATGATACGTACACGTCGATGGTACAATGAGCGATGAAGCCTTCATTGCACCTCTGTAAGTCAGGCCGTGGCGGCTAAACCCCGGGCAGTCAATCCACGTGACCATAGCGACATTGGGTTACATCCTCCACGTAACGCACGTACTGGGCCGTAGCTGTTCAGCATATAATATGGCCATCGTATACGTTGTATATGTATACACCCAGAGTCGCCAATCGCCGGACATGTAGACAACTCATCGAACGACTCGTTTTGTGCGTACAATCAACATTCCCACCACCATTCAACCTCTAGCGTTTGCTGCTGTGCAGTTTCCAGGCTGTCACAAAACCTTGCAAGCTGATACCATAGCCGCAGAAAACACGGCCTCCGCTTAAAGCAGGGCGGCGGCGACCGCCGCACCGGCCAAAAGGAGACCCACTGGCTTTTGAGCGACAGCAGCACCTGTGTACGCCACGGGAGGAGCAGTTCCAGTAGCGGCAGTTTGAGTAGCGACGGATGGAGTAGCGACACTGCCACTAGCGCCGGCTGAGGAACCAGCAGTGGCTGGGACGGCGGGAAGGCTTGAGGGGTACGTAGATGGAACAACAGGCGCCGGAGGCGTGGGGACAGCCGGAGCGGACGACGAGACGCCAGCGGTGCTTGTTGGGGCTTGGACTTGGCCTGATATAGGTCAGCGAGAGGCGTTGGTGATGATATAGCTTCGGAGGACCGAGCTCGTCGAGGGCCACTACTGGGAATGACTCACCATCGCTGATCTGGGAGACGACGCCGGCGCCGCCTGCGCTCGAAGCGGGAGCCGAGGAGACTACCGCACTGGCAGACGAAGCCGGAGCGGATAACGTGCCATAGGCGCTTGGCGAGGAGGCCGCGCTCGAAACTGGAGCCGAGGATGCTACCGCACTGGATTTGGATGACGATGCGGATAACGTGCCATAAGCGCTTGGCAGGGAGGTCGCGCTCGAGGCTGGAGCCGAGGAGACTACCGCACTGGCAGACGAAGCGGCAGCGGATAACGTGCCATAAGCGCTTGGCGAGGCCGCCGCGCTCGAGGCTGGAGCCGAGGATGCTACCGCACTGGATGGCGATGCGCCGTATGCGCTTGGCGAGGAGGCAGCCGCGCTCGAAACTGGGACGGGCACCGACACCACTTCGGTAGTACTGGCTTCCGGAACGGTCTGCGTCACAAACGAGAGTGGTCCGCCTGGAGTGACAATGGGCACAGGACCGGTCTCGGAAGCGCTGGCTTCGGTCACCAACTGAGAGGGATATCCGACGAGTGAGCTGGCCTTTGAGCTGGCCTTTGAGCTGGACGGAACACTAGCCGGTGGGCTGGCGACGGCGGACGAGGCCGCTGTAGCTCTGTCTTATATTAGATGATGGTGTCTAGATCAGGGCGCCGCTGCAACATACGGAACCGTCACCTGTCCATCGCTCGACTGTGCGACACTCGCACTTGCCTCCGACCTGGCCGGAGCACTAGCTGGCGGGCTGGCGGCGGCAGATGAAACCGCTGTAGCCCTGTACCATGTCAGGTGATTGTGAAGTGAGCGAAGATGCCGCTGTAACGTACGGGATCGTCACTTGTCCATCGCTAGACTCTCCGAGACTCTGGCTCGCTGCAACGGTCAGCTGCCCGTCGGCAGAGTGGCCGGCCGTCTGCGCCAGAGCTGTGGCTGTCAAAAGCAGGAGCGACGTGAGTTGGTAAACCATGGTCGAGACGGTGTATTTGTGGTTGCGAAGTATCTGAACGAGAGCTTGGGGTAATCCGTTTGGCAGAGAATTGAGAACTCAGCTGTATGCTGGCAGATGAAGTTCGAACTGTGACTGAACGAGATCCGTCCATTTTGTATCCGCCTTCTCTCTACACGAGCCGCCGCGAAGACGCAAGGACTACGCAATAGCTTTTGTGGAGACGCCCTGGGTCGCGATAATGTGGTTGTCGTCTCGCACTTCGTTGTGGGGAGCCTGCGAGTGTACTCCGTTGCTCGGCATTTGTGCAACCAGTATGCAGGTGACATGCATGATGAGCGGGTTGTCATCTCTTGTTCTCAACGCTTTTGTATGGCTGGCGTATGTCTCTGGGCAATCTGCCGAAGGGGTAGAAGAGGTACAATGCATGCAGTGACTGCTGCACTCCACAGCATCGCTACCCCAACACGGGTACTTCCCCAGATGGGGGCGGAAAGCTTAGCATGGAGTACATGTGCACGTAGCCTGTCGTATGGCTTCCGTCAGCGGTCGATTATAATATTGTGCGCTCGTTATCGATCCTGAAACATCCCTTCAGCGGGACCATGATGTAATAACAGACATCGACACGCAACACTTCGCATTGCTTTCTGGTCGTCGCGCATGCTGCTCGAGCTGACTTCAGCAGCACGACAGCTCTGGAGCTCAAGGTTGTCTCCACATACGCGGCTCACCCATGTCCATAGCGAAACGTTGCGCGGGCAGCTCGTGCCGCCTGGAGTGAGAATCCGTCGGAAGCAGAGCCTCGAAAGACAACGTCCTGGGTGAAATTTCCTATATCCGTCCCATGACCAGCCTCTGCCGACGGACGCAGCTATGACTCTTAGTCAAACGCATGGTGAATCCATGGTGCTGTCACTTCACGGCGTGGGGATCCTGCGCCCAGCCGACTGGCTACACAGACTTCTTCCCAGTGGCCCCTTGCTACCTTCGATCGATTCAACACTTTGGGGGCGCTCCTTGTGGAAATCCACCCTCTGCACTGTCACCAAATTCTTGCACGATAAGCCCAGACGACCCAGAGAGTGTACCTGTCTGGGAAGATGCAAGTCACTGACTGCAGCACGCAGACTAGCCCTGGCATCGAAGTGCGGTTAGAATATGATTTGCCCGGTACGAGGGCCCGTCTCCTGCACTATGGAACTAAGCGTGCGCGTCCTGGGTTGTTGGCCTTCCATCGGGTTCAGTGCATGTCGCGGTCCAGAGTTTGCGAGTTGCGTGACTGTCAATCGTCATCATCTCTGAAGTCTTTTGAAGACATTGATCTCCGTGCCGCCCTACACGGGGATTGTTTCAAGGATTGACGTAGACCCGGACGTACGCCATGTACCCAAATGGGGATTCGCAGGGTATCCGTCCACTTTGACGGCGATGTCGTCATGACGGTCGGGTTTGATGTACGTGTACCTTGACAGGAGGCAGATCCGGCATTGAGCACCCATACCGGGTAGGATCTGACATTGGCTCTCGACGTTACTTGCTGCATGTCCGACTCGTACGCGTGGTCTCGACAAGCCCGCTCTCAGACGATATCGCTATGCATGTCATCGTCTCAGACCGGGTGCCCGCAGCATAGTCCAATGTCATTCGATCCCGTGTCTTCATCAATCATTATCAAACCCATACTCAGCAAGCCCCACCCGTATGTCCGCCACAATGCTCTCTGCCTCCGCATGACTCGAGCACTCAAAGTCATACCGTTTCGTCTCCTTCTCGCGGTACACCAACACCCGCATCATCTTGGGGTGCTTCCGGCTGACCTTCACGCCCACGATCGACGACATGGGCACGTTCGTGACCTTGCCTTGCAGCGCGCCTCCGCCGGAATCGTCCGCGGCGGGCAGGATCTGCATGTACTCGGGCGTGATGACCAAGGTGCGCGGATGCGAGGCGGAGAAGGAGAGGGGCTGCTTGCGCAGGACGTTGTACCGACGGCCGATGGGGCCCCCGAGGCCGGCGCCCGTGAGGTCGAGCATCGAGGCTGTGGTGCTGTTGAGTTCACTTCTTTGTTGAGCGGCGGCGAGTGGGTGCAGTACGCCTGCGACGCCTGGGAAGCCCTTCCGTTTCTTGGTCTCTTTGGCGGTGGGAGGTGTGTTGGGTACGAGCTCGAGCGGTGCATTGGGTGAGGTGGAGCCCGGAGAGCCGGAAAGACCAAGGCCAAAGTCCCCGACTGCGCCGAATCGTCGCCGGATCAAGTCAAGATGAAGATTCGATCCCAGCGCCTCGACCGTGCGGTCACTGGGTGCGATGGTTTGTGTGCCGTGGACTTTCAGTACGTACAAGGCTTTGTCGAGGCGGAGACGAGCGCAAGCGTCGTTGAAGAGCTCAGCTATGTAAGTATCCGCGGTGGTTTCCAATGCAAGGTGCTGCGTCTGGAACGACTGGGGATCCGTGAAATGCATCGTCACGGTCTTTGCAGCGCCCATGCGTGGCGTACTTGTCGCTGTGACTGTCTGAGGCGCGTCGAGCAAATTGGTAGAATCCTTGCGCATCGCAGGGTTCGAGAGAGCGAACGATGGTCCCGTGATGGGATTGCGGGTGGGCACCATGTTAGGCGGCGCTGAGGGCTTTACTGACGTCTGAGCATTCTGAGGGGGCGCTCTCTTTGGCGTGCCGCTTGTAGAAGTGTCTGCCTCGCTAAGCACTGATGCTGACTGTCCATCGGGCGCTGCCGTGGCACCTTCAGCGCGAACAAGGCCGAACTCGTCCCAAGGCTTATCGCGCATTCGTCTCTGAGGTGGCCGATTGTTGTTAGAAGTAAAGTCCGTCACTGGCCGCGTTTTGCCTAATGCCGGGAAGTCCAAGTCAACTTCACCGTCTTCTACCATCCTCAGCTCCCAGCCCTCGATCTTGCCATCTTTCGTCGACAAAGCCGGCTCGTACTCTTCCTCCTCGTATCGCCAGAGTGCCAGACCGATAAGTTCGTCAACCGTGGGCACGGTTCCTTCGGCGTCCTTGCTGCGGCGGAGAGGGACCTGTAGCGGCTCGTCCGCAGATTTCGAGAATGTTGCGTAGATCTTGATCCAGAGCGGTTGCGTTTCACCCTTTCCAGATAATTCAGCGTACTTCTGATATGGCTTGCCTGAAGTTCCAGGGTTTCCCGGTCCTTTGAGCGCCAGGGAGAGCAGACTGGAAGGAACCTGCACGGATAGCGGCCGGCCGGAAGGCAATCTGGGTAGCTTGGGCAAATTCTCCTTGCTCGATTTCTTGGGTGAAGTGTGCGAGGGTGAGATCGCAGGCGGAATGTGAGGCGATGGTCTGGCCTGCTCTTCAGACGCCACCATCTCGTCCACCCCGGGTAGCTCGGGCGACGGTGCAGCAACATGGTCGCCTTCAAACTCATCGCTGAGATCGCTAGCTTCGGCAACTTCTACGTCGTCTTCCTCGTCCTCGTCTTCAAGCTCACTGACATCACCCGGCTCTTCCGTAATCTTCTCCGCCAGCATAACGGACTTTTGTGGACGACCGGGTAGCTTCTTGCGGAACGCAGACGTGGGATCCAGGCTCTCGTTTTCTGAGCTCATCTCACTGCTGGTGGTAGTGTCCCGCCTTGGCCGGACTGCCCTCGCACTCGCTGCGTTGAAAACTTCCGTTGCTCCCAAGCTGCTGGTACGCGGCCTGTAGCTTGGACTGATGACATTGACCTCCGGGCGCTCTACGTTTAATGTCGAGTTGCGGGCTGGTGATGTGCTTGAGTGCACTCGCGCGGGCATCTTAGCGAATCTGACATTCTGCGCCTCCGTATCCTCTTCGTCACTGTCGTCGCTTAAGTCGGAGCTGTCGTCCTCCTCCATCTTATGCCCTTGTTTCCGCCTTCTGCGTTCCTTCTCCGCCAAAGTGCTCGGCCCAAGCGTGTCCTCTGATCCCACATATCCACTGATGAGCCCTCTTTGGGCATCTTCGGGAGAATCTGCTAATGCTACAGCAGTCCCGGGCTGCCGTCGCGGGCGAGTGAAGTAGTCAGCTGCGCCTGTTGTGGGTATGGGCGGGCTGTAGCAGCGTTTGATAGCTGCAGTGTCCGGCACCCAGCCGGCAGCACGGAAGGCGGGTTCATTGAGAACGGCAGTATTGAGATTGATCAGACGTTCGCCGACACCATCGTGGATCTGGTTCAAGTAGGCCAGTCGCAGGCGGTACAGCGTGAACTCTTCGTTGAGCAGCAGGGACATGGCGTATCTTGTTTTGGATGGTGTTGCCTTCTAGCCATCCTCTTCCGTTGGCCAGAGGTGCTGGTAATCTTCCACAGTCGGGGTTGTCACATGTCTGGGCGGTTTCGAGCCGAGCATAGAGTACAGCTTCTACTGAAGTCGATGCTTGTTCCTTGTCACGCTTCTGGTAGGATCCTCCCTGTCCTCCTCCGTACGTACTCTACCACTTCACCCTCTTGTGGGCTATTGAGGGACTACCAGGAATGATGCATGTATGTGCCGTTGCAGCACTTCGCCATTCAGCTGTAGATACATGTGATCGGCCAGATGCGAGGTGCTCACGGCGGGGAGTCTCACTTTCTTTGTCAGCAACATCGTCCTTCTCACCTCAACCTCAGGCCTCGCATGTGCACTTCTAAGGGCTAGATGACCTTCTCGTCCGAGACGTGTGACCGTGACTGTTCTCAAGCACGCCATTGTCATCCTCACATAAGCTGCCGTCTCTATTAAGCCATCGCTCTTTAGCATATCTCAAAGCTATTGTACACTGCTTCGCCGCTGCAGGTGTCGTCGACTGGGCTAACACATCATCCGTCAGCGTCGCCACACGGGACATGGCATGTTGAGTCCAGGTAACATGTAACATTGTCCACTTCTTCTCCACATCATCTTCCACCATCGCAATCGCTAGGCTATCCTCCAGCAAAAACATACCCATACCCCGTCACGCTGCCCAAGACATCCCCAAAGGCCCGCATAATGACCAGCAACGGGGACCGCGCAGAGCCCGCCGGCTCAGACGGTAAATTCAAGCGTCCAGAGTCCAAGTTCCGCAACTGGATCTCATCAGAAGCGGGCGCCGAGTTCCCAGCAGAGAAGGACCGCTACGTACTGTACCTGAACACCGGATGTCCATGGGCGCACCGAACCAACATTGTCCGGTCGCTAAAAGGCCTCGAAGACATCATCCAACTGGTCGTCATGGACTACAATATGGGTCCGGAAGGCTGGGTCTTCACACCTGGGAAGGAAGGCCAACACGACAAGGATCCTCTGTATGGTTTCTCCAAGCTCAAGGATCTCTACGCCAAAGCCGACGCGGACTATGCTGGTAAGTATACCGTACCTACCCTGTGGGATCAGAAACGGGAGACGATCGTGAGCAACGAGAGCTCGGAGATTATCCGCATGTTCTACAGCGAGTTCGATGCCTTGCTGCCGGAGAAGCTGCGGGAAGCGAACAAGCCGAATGGCGGCCTCTTGCCACCCAAATTCAAGGATCAGATCGAAGAGCAAAACTCTTGGGTTTACGACAACCTTAACAACGGCGTGTACAAGGTTAGTGGGGTGTCTGGCGCGAACACGGCATTGCACGAATCACTGACACTGCGCAGACGGGCTTTGCCACATCTCAAGACGCGTATGAGGAAAACTGCAAGATCGTCTTCGAGAGCCTGGATCGGATGGAGAAAGTGTTGGCCGACAGCAAAGGCCCATTCGTCTTCGGCGAACATCTCACAGAGGCAGATATCAGGCTGTAGGGCCACGATGCACCCTTTCAGATGACGACCATGTGATCACTGACTCGGTGTGCGCTTACACAGGTACACCACCATCGTCCGCTTCGACGTCGCCTATCACACTCTCTTCCGCTGCAACCTCAAAATGATCCGGCACGACTATCCTCACCTCCACGAGTGGCTACTGTACATTTACTACGACCTCAGCCAGGAGGAAACGAGAGGCGCCTTCTCATCGACGACGGACTTTGTCGCGGTAAGTGGCGTGTTCGGGCCCTCTCTGGTACAGAAGTGTTGCTGATTAGAGATGCATAGATCAAGGAAGGTTATCGAAATGCTTCAAAGGCGAGGACTGTGCCTTTAGGGCCGTCGCCCACTATTATGCCCAAGCCGCAGTAACCCCGGCTATGGATGTTGAGAAGCATACTCTGTTGTCCTAGCACCTATGAATGTCAACGATAACCATGATGAAGCACGAGGCGAATGACGCGGGACCGCTGCCTCACCTCCCTGGTTGCCCCGCCTCAATTGAGTCGTTGCTATAGTCGTAGACCACTCCACCCATGATGGCGGGAGTACACGTGCTAGGCTCCATCTACGCTTCCTGTTATCATGGATGGCAGAGTCGAGCCACCAGCGACATCCTGACCAGGTGCGCTCTCGAGCGTGCCAGGATCTTTCAAGGAAGGCGTCCTAAGGCCTCGACCGAGGCTAATAACTCACCGCTACGCACAAACACATGTTCCTGGTCTTCCGCACCCTGTGAGCCGGGACAGGCGAAGATATATGTAGATTCGCGAAGTGCTTCGCACTCCATACACCTTGAATATCCTCCTGGAGATTGGCGATCGTATTTAAATGGTTTCTAAACCGCGGTCGGCATTGTGAACATTCCTGACATACCTTATCTGATGTATTCAATAGGCATGCTGCAGCGATGCGGATGATGTTGTGTACAGGGTACACTGCCGCCGCGCTCTGACCCATGTCCGACCTACCGTTTTCATCAGGGGTCGACATAGTGTACGTGGAACATCGAATACATTCAAAGCCGATGATGCATTGCCTTTCGCTATCTCATGCAGCTACTCAGCGCGCTCTTTCGCCCGCAGTAAGTCGAGGAGGTGACAACAGAGCGCTCCGCCTCAACTGATCGTGAAGCATTCCGTAACTCCATGCAGCCAGGCAACCGTGCGTACTCTCAGTCTGCACCACCTTTATCTCCGTTCAACCACTCCTGTTGCATTCCGTCTATTGACTTGCCGGGCCTCGCGAACCCTTGGGGACACCCTGCTGGAAACCGTTCTTGAACTTGCGCGGGACGAGCTTCAGCGATCGCATGCGGCCGGTGCCGGTCGTCTTTCTCCTCTTGGCCTTCTCACCCCAGTTATCTGTGCAAGCGTACGTTAGTAGGAGGTCGCTCGAAGAGCTCGTCACGGGTTCGGTCGGTTGGTTTCCAGGAGGACAGTCGCTCGCATGATCGAAGGAGGTAGGCTCGGAACGTACACTTTCTGATGCCGGCGCTTGGGTAACCGCAGTTCGCGCAGGTGTGCTTCTGGACGTGAAGAGATCGGCGACCTGGGCGGTCCATCAGTATGTGCTCTGCGTTTATCTACTACCTCGCTTTTCTCATCAAGAGGTACGCACCGCAGCGTCTGCAGAGGACGTGCGTCTTGTTGTGGCGCTTGCCGAAGCTGGACGTTCCCTTCGCTGTTGCATGTTGTCAGCCTCCTCCACTACCGCATCTTCATTCGACTTTCACATACTCATTTTCGCAGTATTTGACGCGGATGAGCGGGCGGGTGGTTGATGCTTCTCAGGACGGGCTGGGTTTGCGACTTCAATGTCGTCGGCGCTTGCGAAAAGTTCTGCCGAAGTGGGCGAGCTAAGCGAAGATGCCAAGACTTCGCATCGCTTTGGACTTCACTTCGAGGTACTATCTGCTCCAGCATACAGACAAGGAACAAGATTACAGTCTTTCGTCCTACAGGCACGTGAAACTACAGTGCAGTTCTGCGCTGTATGCCCAAATACTCCCGACAGAGTATTGACTCTTCAACAAATGGAGCATGTATACCGCATCATGCGCCCAATGCATCAATCGGCTGGATATCGCAAGGCCGGTCCGTGTACACAAAGTTCTTTCGTACGCTCAGAGTAAGGGCGTGTATGCGTGACCTACGGGTTGTTCTTTGATACTCCGCGGTCTCCATTGGATCTGCCCTTCTTCTATGTCTATTGATCTACGTAAAATCGTCCCGGGTATCTCTTGAATCCTGACACATGCACCTAGAGAAACCATATCGTTAACATCGGCAATGTCAAGAGTGTCTCTTCCTCATCACAGAGCTCCCTGGCTCCTCGCATCCTCCACCGCCCATCTGACCGCTTCACCCACATCCTCCACGACGACCGTCGGCTCGCAACTCGGCGGCTCTCTGCCCTCCCGATAAACGCCCGTCTTGACCAAGACACTCCTCCACGTACTTCCGTGCGGCGACTGATAGTTGTTCGCGCCCCGGATATCGCTCTCCGGATTATCACCCACCATGTACACTCTCCGTAAAGGATCATTCAGCCCTATGTTTCCAAACAACTTCTTCCTGTGCGCTCGCAAACGGTTTTCCGCGAACTCATAGGTAGGTTGATGGGGTTTGCCGATAATGGTTTTGCTCAGCTCTGCGCCGCCCGTGACGGCGCTCCATAAGCCGTCAAAGGCGAACCTAAACCCTCCCTGGCCCAAGCGCGGAAGGTGGTAGGACGATGCCCACCAGAGGTCTGGATTAGAGTAGTAGAGTGCCGGCTGTCCGTCTTGGAGGTAACCATTGTTCGGTAGCGTCACATCTCCGTTCTGAGGGCTCAAAGTACCGAGCCGACCTTGCGAGGAAAGCAGTAAGTCGAGGATGATGCTGCTGTCTAAGCCCCAATCTCGAGGGTCGTTGTACACGAACATTGCGTCGAACTTGAGGCTTTCTCCCGGCGGAGCGTTTGGGTTGATGGGTTTGGGAAGAGGCTTAGCAAACTGGCGGTAGTAATCCAGGAATACTTTGGAGAAGGGCCAGATGTCCGGGTACGCGCACACGATGTCGCCCGGCGTAACTACATTCTGAAAGTCGTAATGCTCGTGTGCGACCACCTGGCACTTATCGTAGTCGCCTCCCGTGACCAACACAGTCTTGTCTTTGTACTGCTTCATGTCGGCGAAGGGCGTGTGACTCTGCACGAACATGCCTGTATCGAGCTTGACTCCGAGCTTCGAGGACAGATCCTCGACGCGTTCAGCCTCCGACTTCCCACCACCGTTCGTGAGGAGGATGAAAGGTATCCTTTCATTCTGAAGATAGCTGAGCGCTTCGTGGGCGCCTGGAATCGGGGTCGAGCTGCGCACGAGTACGCCGTCAATGTCGAAGGCGAAAGCGAAGGAAGGGTGTTTGGGGGTCGTGACGTTAGTCTGGAAACATCGACGTTGCTGTTTGGGACATCGTTCTGGAAGAGAACGTAAGGCTCGCCAGCTCAGCACTCGGAGAGATGGTGCTGCCATGAAAGACGAGATACATGGAACGAGATGATTGGTGGTGGTGAGAGATGTGTTTCGCGGAGCAGCAGCTGCGGCGGGGAGAACATCGGCCGAGTTTTGCCCGAGTACACCTCATGTCGACTCTCCATTGAGATTGAGCATGTGAAAGCGTCGAGACATGACGACGAGATAACGCAGCAGAGATGGACAAGTCACGCATGCTCTGGCGGACCTTCGCTTCACACACTTTTCCACGACAGCGACCACAACCACCCACCTCCTACCTTTGCGACACCTGCCTTCGCCGCCTCCACCAACACCTCCGCCCAAAGGTCAAACTGAACTCCTCCACCCTCGGTCACCGTCGACCACCACAGCAACGACGGCACCAGAGCACACCTGCCAACCCCAACCCGGCCGACGAACCAGGCTTCACCTCTCTCCTCGACAACCCGCCCACCCTCATCCGCTCTGGCCGCAAACACAATACCGCAGGCCTGCTCTTCCTAGCCACCATCCCCGTCACCGCCTTTTTCCTCGGCTGCTGGCAAGTGCAGCGCCTAGGCTGGAAATCCGACCTCATTGCCCGGTTCGAAGACCGCCTAGTGCGGGATCCTCTCCCTCTCCCGCCTCAGATCGATCCAGACGCGATCAAAGACTTCGACTACCGACGAGTCTACGCCCGGGGCAAATTCCGGCATGACCAGGAAATGCTTATCGGGCCCCGTATGCACGACGGCAACGACGGGTACCTCGTCATCACCCCTTTAGACCGCACGACCTCCTTCCCGGACTCGAAACACAACAGCACAGTCCTTGTGAATCGCGGCTGGATCCCCAAAGCTAAGGCGCCTCACTCCACACGCCCGGAGGGTCTGCCGACAGGTGAAGTTATCGTCGAGGGTTTGCTACGAGAACCTTGGACCAAAAATCTCTTTACGCCGGGAAACAAGCCGCAGGAAGATAAGTGGTACTTCCCCGATGTGTACGAGATGGCGGCGCATACGGGGAGCCAGGCAGTCTGGATAGAAGAAACGATGAGGTCGGATTTGTTGCTTAGTTACGAGCGGGAGACGAAGGGCGTGCCGATCGGGCGGCCGCCGGAGGTCAACTTGAGGAACAACCATGGTGAGTGCCGAGATCTGAAGACGTGACATGGTCAGAGTGCTTGACTGACGGTTGTCATAGCGCAATATATATTCACCTGGTTCTCCCTCTCCGCCGCGACATCGATCATGCTATGGACGCTGATCAAGCGACCTGCGGGCGGCGCTAGGATCAAACACAGTACGGGTTGGTGATTCGAGTGACCTTTGAAGCTATAAAGCAACAACTGCTACAAAATGGGACACAGAAAATCTGTGCAGGCTTCATAAATATTCTACTCGTACAATGGACTTCTCTGCATCTGTACCGACTGCATCCATCCTGTGACGGTCAGATGATGTTGCCGGCCGCATCGTCCACGTTTTTACCGTCAGCAGGCCACTAATCTAACATGCTAGTTTCCGCTCTTCATGACCAGAACCAGAGCCAGAGTCAGGTTCGTACTATTGCTATTGCTGGTGCTGGTGCTCTTGCTTCCGTCTCTTGAACCAGAAACACACCACACCACTCTTCGACCCGCCTTCCTCAAAACCGCATAGCTCATCGCATGCCTTGAGCGCCGTATTATTCAACACGCATTGGATCACCTGCAGCCGCGCCGTGTAGCATTCCGTCTTTAAATGGAATCGCATACGCATGGCAGCTTGCGACCATCGGCACGCGCGGCGCGATTCTCACCGCGTCGGCTCTCACCGACATCTTACTAATGCGCCTTCGCCTGGCCCTGTTTCTTCTTCTTCTCAACCACAGCCTTGTCGCCCGCCGGCTGAATCCGCGCCATCATCTCTTCCTTCGTGATCAAGTGGTCGATACGCTCCAACAATCCTAGCAGACTCTTCATATTCCCGCTCCACTCGTTCAACACTTCGTCCGCATCGCGCTTCTTCTCGAAAGTCACGACCTGCGCCGGGCGGTCGATGCGCGCGTAGATCGTCTTGTTGACCACGAGGTCGGAGATGTACTTCTCCGTTTCCTGCGGAGAGAGATCCAACAGGGTGGTGAGCCGCGAGAAGTGAACGCGCGTGTAATATCTCGCGATCACGCGAACATTGTGCTCGATGACGCGCTTGCGGAAGTCGAGCCAGCGTTGGTGTTGCTTCGGGTCCTTGCTGTCCTCTTGCGCGGTGAAGATGTCCGTGGAGCATAGGTGTGGACCGTAATTCGTGTCGATGGATGGCCACCGCATGAGCTCTGGCACCGTGAAGAGTTTGAGGAGTTGGCCTTCGACCGGACAAGAGGCGCTGATGCGTGAGTCTTGGGCGATGCGATGGAGGAGATCGGATTGCTCGTTGTCGTAAGGGGCAAGGAGAATGAAGTAAACGACGCGCTGGAGAGCGGCTTTGAGCTGGTCCGGGTTGTTCTCCACAGCTTCTGTGTCGAGGACTTGACGATAGTGCTTGCAGGCGTCAAGGTACTTGTCGTCGTGCTTCGCCAGCGTAATCTGCTGCTCGTAGTACCGCAGCTTAAGGTCTGTCACATCGTCGTTCTCCGGTTCCTCCACGTCACCCACAGTTCCATCTGCGCGCATGCGTTCCCGCTCCTCCTTCTCTTTCCGCTCCTTTTCGATCTGCTCTTCCGACTTCTTCGGCTTTCGAGAGAAGTAGCGTGTGCTGATTTTGCGCGAGAGAATACCCGCTTGCGTCCAGTCACCCTTCTCTATGCAAAGCGCCACTTGCTCGAGGATGAATTCCGTCTTCTCCCTTCTGCTCATCGAGCCAAACGTCTCCACCTGTAATTCGCACAGGATGTCTGTGGCGGCCGCAATGTCGCCTTGCGTTCGCTTGATATTGGACAATATCCGCGTCACACGCGCCCTTTCCACTTCGACGAAGATCTGTAGTAGACTCTGTCAGCTTCCCTTTACGACTCACAACGGTGAAGGTCCATGCGCACCTTCCCTTCCGTTACCGTCCTCAGCGTCTCGATCACATTCAGCTTGACCTCCATGCTTGGCGCTTCATCCAAGAACCCCATAACCACCTGCACCATCTTGGTGATGGCTTGCTTCAATTGGCCATGCTTCTTGCTGAGCAGTAGAACCTGCTCGTTCAGGAGCGACCAGTCATCCGAGCTTTTGCATATGGTGACAAGAGTGACGATCAGGCGAGAGGTGGAGGGGAGGTCGGAGGCTTGTCGGGTCTGCTTTTCGAGGGAGAGGAGTGTGTCGATGGCGGCTTGCGTTTGACCGGACTGCGAGATGGGGCAAGTCAGTCGACGGAAAAGCCATATTGGCAGTACCCAGGAGCTATACCTGCGCGAGCTTCTCGGCTTCTGGTAGCAATGCATCGACTTCTTTGGTGAAGTCCTTGTCGGCCTTCACGATGGAGCCGTCCGACATGGCGGCGGTGTTTCGCTGCGGAAGCGGATGCTGGACGTATGGCTTGCTCCCCAGATTACAATTTGACAGGTTGGATTTGTCTAGGTCGGACAAGTATTCACGGGGATTGACGGAGGTGGGTGATGTCGGCAGTAGGGTGATGGTAAGATGGGGCGTGCATAGATGTACGTGGGCATGTAGTAGTAGAAGCTGAGCACGCGCCTCATGTAAAGGCGAACGGGCTTCGCGAGCTTGGACCCCAGGGAATTTGGGACACGCCAGCTCCTGAGCGTTCTGACTTCAGATCTCAAATGTTCTGCGACCATCGAACGAACGCTTTTGACTGTACAGGAACAGTCTGCCTTCAGGGCACGGCAAACCGTGACTCTGGTTTGTGATAAGTCGTGGACTGCATGAAAACCGCCACTCGTTCTCGCATCATGCTTGCCAGACATGGCTGTCATGATGCGACTTGATCTACGACTCTGCGCGCTACCTCTATCTCGAGCAGCCCTCCTCCCCAGACGGTGCGGTGCACGAGAACGCTCCACCGCAACGAGCACTACCACATTGCCGCTACACAGAACCCAAGAGGATGCAGTACGCCAGAAATGGACACGCCCCAAATGGAGCCCAGAGGATGTCGAGAAGCTGCAGCAGCTCCGATCTGAGGGTAATCGCTTCGCTTCGATCGCATCAACTCTTCAACGGTCTGTCAATGCTGTGACCAATAAGTACCACTCGATCCTCGGCGAAACCCGGGCAGCGAAGCATGGAAAGCGTTATTTCACCGACGCGGAAGACAAGCTCATCATGAACCTTCGCGAGAGTGGCGCGTTGTTCCCTGACATCTCCGCCGCCCTTCCACAACCACGTCTTCCCAGTGTGATCCGGAACCGCTTGATGCGCCTAAAGCATCCTGCCACGGCCAAATGCCGCCCGAAGGGTTCCAAGGGCCGCTCATGGCTCGCTTCCGACGACGAGACGCTCCTGGCCCTTCGTGGCCAGCAACAGCTGAGCTGGTCCGAAATTCAGACGCACCTACCGGGCTTCTCCCTCACATCGCTCATGACTCGACACAACCGTCTCGTTGGACCGAGGGTGAAACATACATCGCGGCCCTACACCCGCGAGGAAGACGAGATGCTCGTGCGATTGCGCCGTGAGGGGTTGACCTGGCCCGAAGTGCAAGCCGCAATGCCCTCTCGATCGCCACGTAGGCTTAAAGTGCGTATCGCATTCCTACTAGGGCCTTCAAAGTCGTGAAGTTGACAAAATTTGTCACGCCACGATGAGATGCATAATGCTTCTAATGATCGAAGGGACAGAGTTGGAATATCCACATGCGCTGCGGGAGCGTGACGTGGACTAGCAAAGTCCCGAGCTAAACTCCAAAGTAGCTACGACATTGCCCTTAATGGACCTGCGAACAAGCATCATACGGAAGGTCATCAAGCGGCTCGAGACAGGCGGCTGCTTTTGGATGGTAGGGTTTGAGCGTACTGCCCTCATATTGTGGGCATCGAAACGGCAGTCTTGCACGCCATTCCTGACGAAAATGTGGCAGTAAAGTGAGGGGACGACAGTAGCTCGGCGGTCCATTGATGGACAGGACATTGCTGACGCTCCATTTTTGAATCAACGAAGAGTCGTTAATCGTGGAAGGTTTGGAAGGGATGAGGTTGGCTTGCATTACCATGTCACGTGCATATGTACACCCTTCGTGAATTTGACTTCGCCGATATAGCGGAATATACCGTTGCGTGGGATCCAAATTACACCAGTGACACTTCGTCTGTGTGAGTCGCGCTTTAGACTGTCGCAAGCAAGTACTCGAACATTCACACATTCTCGCTATGGACGCTGAACACTTCACGTCCGCGAAGGCCGACTTTCCAAAGAAGAGGTGCGGTCAGTGAGTGGTTCCCAGCCGTACATGTCCTCGAACAAGGCACTGACTACCGTACCGCAGGCGTCCTCGGCGCAACCGGTAGCGTGGGACAGCGCTTCATCCTCCTCCTCGCCCTACATCCGCACTTTACCCTCACAGCCGTCGGCGCGTCGCCGAAGTCCGCGGGCAAGAAGTACAAAGATGCTGTAAGGTGGAAGCAGAGCTTGCCCATGAGCAAGGCGTTGGGCGAGCTGGTGGTGAAAGAATGTAAGCCGGAGGAGTTCAAGGACGAATGCGATATCGTGTTCAGCGGTCTGGACAGCGACGTGGCGCAGGATACAGGTACATCTACTGTCGATTTTCAATCCCGCTGAAGCTGACTCAATGCGATTTGCAGAACCCGCTTTCGCTCGCGCCAACCTCCCTCTCTTCTCCAACGCGAAGAATTACCGCCAGGATCCTCTCACGCCGCTTGTCGTACCCACGGTCAACCTCGACCACCTTTCTCTCATCCCACACCAGCGGAACCAGCTCGGTTACGACAAAGGTTTCCAGGTGTGCAATTCCAACTGCGCGGTCATCGGGCTGGTCATCCCCTTCGCGGCCTTGCAAGCGAAATTCGGTCCGATCAAAGAGTGCTCGGTCGTCACCATGCAAGCGGTCTCCGGCGCTGGATACCCGGGCGTGAGCAGCATGGACATCATCGACAACGTCGTGCCTTACATCCCAGGCGAGGAAGACAAGCTAGAGAAAGAAGCGCGCAAGATCCTTGGCGGCATCAACGGCGAAGCGACCGCTTTTCAAGAGCAAGACGAACTCAAGATCTCCGGGACGTGTACCCGTGTCCCGGTCCTCGACGGCCACACAGCTTGCGTCTCGTTGACCTTCGCTAAACGTCCCGCGCCTTCGGCCGCAGACGTGAAAGCAGCTCTACGCTCCTACGTTTCCGAGGCGCAGAAGCTCGGTTGTCCCTCTGCGCCGGCCAATGCCATCGTTGTCATGGAGGAACCGGATCGACCGCAGCCGAGACTGGACCGGGAGACGGATCGCGGGTATGCGGTCAGCGTGGGGAGGGTACGCGAGGACGAAGGTGGCATTTTCGATATCAAATTTGTGGCGCTGAGCCATAATACGATTATTGGCGCCGCGGGGAGCAGTCTGTTGAATGCTGAGGCGGCGGTATTGAAGGGGTATGTGTGATGGTGATGTCATGGCCAACCGGCCTCGGCGTGCTGTCGTAGAGTACATCACGTGGACCTTGCAATCGTTATGGGACGCACTCGGTGGAAATGTCACGCAGTGAAAGTAGATAACTGCTACTGTGCCAAGAGTCTATCGTTGCCAAAGCAAGCTGTGCGCTGCAACCAAACTGTACCAGGTTGATGGTGACTGTTTAATTCCGTTCGAAGTGAACACAACCAAGATCCACGAAGAAATATGAAGGTCAACTCTGCATAGATGTATGCGAATTACATGTATATGCCGGTGCTTTTATTTTACTGTTCATGTGCGTGGTAAAGGTAAACCTGGGCGCTGCGTAGTGGAGACGGCACGTGCGCCGAACGTCCCCCGCCTTCCATCCCGCTTTTGCTTTTGCCATGTGCCAACCTTCTGCGTTTTGTTGTTTGCGACATCACTCGATACTTCCTATACATACACACACAAGTATATCATCAGCCTTCACACGCTTCATGGCCACACCCGATCAGCGCAGTTTGTCTCCTGCGTACGCGAGACATTACGAGACATCATCTTTGATGTGCACGGTAGATCAATTTGCACGCGTGAAGCGGCTCCAGCCTCTTCCCAGCATCGAGCCCAACCACCCGTTTGGGAAGATGGATGGCCTACGAGATCTTGGTACAAGTATCGTTCCATGCTATTCTCACTTCAATCCATCTCCGCAAACTGCTGTCAATCTTGCTTTTTGTACATGCCGTTTGTTTGTGTACATATATATGCGATCGTTCACCTCTGCCAAGCAATCGCTCGCTGTTGCTATTGACCGCTGTGCAGTGCAATATCTCCGATGACGAACTTATCACCACAGGAACCGTTCGCTCTGAGACATACCAACGGTAAGACCACCGGGTACACCTGCCCACTGGCTCTTGAAAGCGCAAACTAAGACGTACTGTCGCAGTTTCCAATCCAAGCGTCGTTCATAAACCTAGCGAGCAATCAATTACCGCTAGTGAAGACTACTACTCGCTCAACTCGGGCTCGTCAACATACTCCGGCGAAGTCGCTATCGCGGCGGCGCAGACTTCCAGCACCATTCACAGATTCCGAACGCCCCCCTCCAGGTATCGAACGCCTTCGCACTCCCGGGATTTCTTGCCGCAGAATGCTGAGCCGGAGGTGAGGAAGACGCCAATGCGTGGACCGGGCAAAAGGCGACAAAGCCCAGAGCCGACGGACAAACGAGAAGACGCCGGCATGCAAGGCTCCTCAGCTGCTGCTGCGCCATTCAGAGGAGGCGGCATACGGCGCAAACCCGTCCCCAGCACGGTGATGGAGAGTGCGGAATCGCCGTATCCCAAGTCGGCCGACGAGATCGACCCAACACAGGCGCGGAGCAGCGTCGCGAGAGACTTCGACCGAGATGCTTCGCCTCCGACGCCAGGGATGGACGACACGCCGTACATTCGTTTCGCGCTCGACCAGTTGACGCGTGATGAGGAAGTGAGAGGAAGCCGGGGCTACAGAGGGCTCGGCAGTGGTCTTGACGGCAATTATCCCTACCTTGGAACCGAAGGTCCGGCTGTACAGCAGGAAATGCAAGCACCGGAGCGAGCAGGCCAGGCGTCTGAAGGCCACAGGCCGCTGCTCCTGCCTGCTGGCTGGCCGATAAACCAGCAGCACTCTCCGCAGCGACAACAGCAACAGGAATACCCTCAGCAACAAGAGCCTCAGCTGCAATCACAGCCACAGCCCCTACACCCACAGAGATCGAACGACGTTGAGCAGTGGTTCGATGCGCCGCCTCCGCGGAATCCCAGACGACTCAGCGTCACTCCACCGGTTGCGCCTGGTGGGCTTGAGTATCCGGCAATGCCACAGAGCAACCAGATGGGACCATCTCACGGTGCGCATCAAGGATCTGCCAACTTTGTGCCTGTACCAGACGACGAAGCCCCCACCCACGGCTACTTACCAGGTGTACTACGTCCAATGCAGCTGGGCCTCTTCATCTTCTTCCTCCTGGCTTACGTAGCCTGCCTTCTGTTCTGCGCAATCTGGAGCTTACGACACACCGGTCTCTGGAACTACGGCACTTTTGGAGATGCGCGGTACTTCGTCTTTCAGTACCTGCCAACTCTCCTCGGCATCATCTTCTTCCTCTGGCTGGTGCAAATCATGGTCGCAGTCTATCGCATCGCACCGTTCATCGCGATGGCGTCCTCCACATCGTCGCGCACTCGAGAAGAAGGCGCAAAGTTGCCCATCTATCCGCACGGCTTCGTGATGCCCTACATTGGTCACTTCCGCGCCGGACAAGTGGTTGTCGGGGTCTTCATGGTGATCGCCTGGTTGCAAGTCTTTACCATCCCGCTATTGGCGAGTTCGTTCAATGTGTACTATGGTGGTGAGCCTGGCTCCAGCCGCTGGATATGGCTTGCGACTCAAGGTCCGCTGTGGACCGTCATTGCGCTCTATCTGCTCCTGGCTGTTGCGGTCCTCTTACTGCTCGTTTGGCTCATGAAGCAGAAGAAGCATACGGGTCTGAGATGGGATCCTAGGAGTCTTGCGGATGTGATTGTCATGCTGGAGCGAAGCAATGCACTTGATGATCACGACACCATCGCGAACGAGGCGCCGAGATTGGGATATTGGCGCAGCTCGGCAAGCCGCAACGACGTCTTCCATACCTACGGCCTTGCCGACAAGTCACCCAGGTCATACAGCTTAGAGGATGGACGGCTGCGCGAGAAGCAGTCGACCGCGGCGCCGATGAGCAGGTTTTCTCCGGATGCCGACACTGAACGAGGTGAGAACCGCCATTCACGCGAGAAGATGCTTCCCAAGCACAACAGCGACGATCCGGACGCGGCACGCCATGGTAACGCCCTACCTTGGTTTCTCCACCCGTCTATGGCAGCACTCTGGGCCATCATCGCCATCGTTCTCCTCCTCGCTTTCCTGATCGTCTCCTACCTCCCGACCACGCGCGTCCGTGACGCCTTCGCGCCAGACGTCCCAGTCCCGGTCAACACTAGAGGCTTCTCTAGCGACAACTTCCTGTACTCCTTCGTGCCAGCTCTCCTGGGCATGCTCTGCCTCCTCTTCTGGCTCGACATCGATTACGCCTACCGCCGACTGCAAGCCTTCGAAAGCATGGCCCGCGCCGAAGGCGAACTCGCCGAGCGCTCTCTCCTACTCAGCTACACCGCCGAATACCCCATCTCCGTCACCGCCTCCGCGCTCGCGAACAAGCACTGGCGCATCGCCCTGCTAAGCCTCACCACCCTCCTCACCGCCACATTACCCATCCTCGGCGGCGGCGTCTTCTGGGCCCAATTCTACATCCCGCAACAACGCCCCCTCGTCTCCGCGCACATGCCGGCCTACTACGCCCTCACCGTCTTCTGCGTCCTCCACGCCCTCTCCTACCTCGCCATCTTCCCCACCCGCACCCTCCGCGCCGCCACCTCCCACCTCCTCCCCACCGACGCCCAAACCGCCACCTCCTTCAC
>Ga0268244_10000213_pt1 | contig 25059 bp, 19 predicted proteins | sample AgamicMgSfe_FD_200258 | JGI IMG/M metagenome (GOLD analysis project Ga0268244, IMG submission 200258) | Agave microbial communities from Guanajuato, Mexico - Mg.Sf.e (v2) (version 2) | ecosystem: Host-associated > Plants > Phyllosphere > Phylloplane/Leaf | place: Guanajuato, Mexico | collected... | reverse complement strand
TAACCCTAACCCTAACCCTAACCCTAACCCTAACCCTAACCCTAACCCTAACCCTAACCCTAACCCTAACCCTAACGTAAGTAGCCTTATAGCTACTATCTACAAATAGCTAGCTCTACTACCTTCATAGCTTAGTAATAGGCTACATCCTTGTAATATACGCTCGAAACGGATGGTAGATGCTCTACTTTATAGCTAATAAACCGGTCTATTCCGACGTAGAGCCTAGACAATCTGACCCCGCAAACCTAAACCCGCCTCTTTGTGGGGAAGCTCTATAGCACACCTACATTCGGGCCTCGGAAGACTGGAGCTCATCATGATGACAATGATCCCAGACCTCCCTCTCTCTCTATCTCCCTCTGTCCTTCTCCCTCCCCTCTCGACAGTCAACTCAACACTAGCAAGATGTCTGAGGGAAAAGAGCGTAGCATTGCCCAAAAGGCACAAGAGCGTCTCTCCGCAGTGACATCGACACTGACCGGCCAGCCGCACATCTCCTTTCCATCCTTCGACCAGCTGCCTAAAGTTGAAGGACAGCCACAGGGATGTACATGGGGCATCTTTGACCAGCCAGGTGAGCCACACGCACGAATTTACGCTCGTGTCTCACGCGTTCCGGATAGGTCATCGTGACGAAATCGGCACGCTCAACCTATTGACACACGACATCGTCCGGAGAGCATCGTCCGAGATCAAGACCGGCGAACACATTCAGCTGGACTGGCCACTCGAGAATGTCGAGTTCCCGGGCTTCGGCCGCAAGAAGTTCGAGCAGAAGGTTGTGGACTTGGCGACGCTCGGTTTCGCGGCCTTGGACGACGAGGTCTACATCAACACACAGTCCGGCAGCCAATGGTGGGTTCGCACCAACTCTGAAAATGCGTTTTTCGCGTGCACTGACGACAGTACAGGGATTCTCTCAAACACTTCGCGCATCAGCAGACACGCATGTACTACAACGGCCTTTCCCATGAGGACGCCACCAAAAACACGACGAACGGCATCCACAACTGGTGCGAGCGCGGCGGCATCGTTGGCCGAGGCGTCCTGGTCGACTGGCTGGGTTGGTACGAGAAGAAGCACGGCGACCCTCCTTCCGCAGTCTCCAGGCACGAAATTCCCGTGTCGGAGCTCGACGAGGCCCTGCGTTACCAAGGCACGACGACGCGACCGGGCGACATCCTCGTCGTCCGTTCGGGCTACGTGCGCTGGCACAACTACGCTTCACCTCAAGACCGCAAGAAGGGCACGCAAGAGAACAGCGTGGCGATTGGAGTGCAAAACAATGAGACGACGGTCAGGTGGCTGTACGATCATCACTTCGCCGCCGTGGCTGGCGATACGGTTGCCTTCGAGGCCTGGCCGCCGCCAATGCAGACAGGCTGGTGTTTGCACGAGTGGTTGTTGGTCCAGTGGGGAACGCCAATCGGAGAGATGTGGGACCTGGAAGGTCTGAGTAAAGTCTGCGAGCGCGAGAAGCGCTGGACCTTTTTCTTGACGTCTGCGCCGCTGCATGTCAAGGGTGGCGTTGGCAGTCCCCCGGGAGCGATAGCAATATTCTAGCATGCTCTTTGAACCTACAGCATCGCACCGAAGTCCGCAATGAACACGCGTATGGTCGTGTGGAGCTGGAAAACCGTGAGATCGATTGTGCCTTCGGTTGCGCTTCTGCACGCGACCTGATCAAAAGTGGCGCTTCGAGGACGGACTGACTGCAGGTATCGTGACGCAACGCTTATACTAAATGGTGAGGAATCGTCGCGCCGTGACGGCGCGATCGTATAACCCGCCATTGTCAAACCGAGAGGAAACTCATTTCTCACTCTTCTTCACCGCCCACAACACACTCCCAACATAGTCGCGAATCGTCCGGCTGTGCGCCGCGGCATCAAACAACCTCGCTCGGACCTCATCGTCAAATACTGTTGCCATCAAGTCGTCTTCACTCTGCGCCGCACTCCTGCGCCCATCAGCTGTAAGTGGCAGCTCCGCACCAAGCACGCCGCTGACCCCGTTCGCCGTAGAACCAGAGCTCTTCGGCATGAACTTCGCTATATTGCGAAGGACCAGCGCCGCGTTGAGCGGAATCCCTGCAGCGTCATTCTTCTCATCACTGAGTGTGGTGAGCCAGCCAAGCTCATCCTTGGCTTGGGAAGTGCGCTTCGAATTTGGCTTGAGATTGTGGACGTCGTGCACATCGTATGTCTCAGGAAGATGAGTCTGAATGTGTCGGGCGAACAGTGCAGTGCGAGATGTCTTGAGGCCATCGAAGCCCGCCGAAGTACGACGGCAATCAGCCCAGCGGCAGCGATAGGTCGTCTTGTCTGCGGCTATGAAGTCAAAAACGTCACTGAGCTTGCTCGATGGAGGGCCATCCGGTAGGACGTCTGCCATAGCGGACGGCGGTCGTGATGGCTCCATGTCAACCCCCATTTGGTCCACATCGGCGGCGATCATCGGCGCCTTCTTCGGCAGCCGCAGGTGATCCCGGAGGACGTGCTTCTGCATCTCGGTATCGTGCTTGAACCATTCACCACACGCCACGTCCTGCGTCAGTGGCCCGCTTTGTACGCCCGTAGTTGGGTCTTTCTTCGGTTCGACGGAGATGGTGTAGTTCCACAGGCACTTGACCAGCTCTTTTCCCTTGTCCGTCCCTCTCGATCCGGCGAGCATGCCGGTGTCTATGGGCGCATTCCGCGATCGGATGCCTTTGATGACGTACTTATTCGCACCGGCCACTTGCGCAGTCGCTCCCTGAAAAGTGCTGCTAACGTTCTTAATGAAGTCGCCTGCAATCAGGTGAGGATGCGTGCTGTGGAATTGAGCAAACGTGGTCTGATACGCTTGCCAGAGGGATATTTGCGTCATCTCCGAGCTCGAGTCGGGTAAGAAGCACATCCGAAGCCACTCCGATGAGCGCTCGGGCTCCTCGAGCTTGAGCAGACTCCCGACTACACTTTGGGACAAACGTGGCACCAGTGCAATGGTCTTGGTTTCTTCCTGCTGTCGAGTGGGGGGACGCTCCGCTTTCTGCTCCCGTGCTCCGAACAGGAGCAGCCTGCTGAGTTGGCGCGCTAGAGACTCGGCGCTCAGAGCTTGCAGCAGACTGTCAACGTTGTCTGCGAAAGTGGTGTACTGGAACAAGAAGTCCAAGCATGCGCTTTGCAGCTCCTCATCTTCAAGCATCAGCCACTCTTGGAGACGCCGCAGGGTCTCCCTCGGAACGTCGTCCAGCCTTTTCGGCCCGGGAATGTGCATGGCAAGTCTGCTGAGAATCCTGAGACAAGCGGCAATGGCGCCACGGTCTCTGCCAAGGAGCTGTGCCAGCAAACTCTGATAAAGTGCATCTTGCGGACCGAGATCACACCACACGAGTAGTTGCTCGGCGGTATCGAGTGCATAATGCTGAAGCTCCACAAGGCTTGGGTGTTGTGGCAGATTGAGCACGATCGCCACATAGTCTCGCGTCAAAGGCTGTTTGGCGAGATACTGGGCATTCTCGCTCTGCAGACACATGTTGCGCAATACAAGGCCGGCTTCGGTGATGCGATGGAGTTGCGACAATCCGGCGGCGGTCTGCATGCTGTCGTCCACGGGCAATGGTATTCGAGACTTCAACTTTTCTATGAGGTCCGACGTTCCGCTAAGGCCGTTGAGCATTTCATCATCGACCGACATATCGTCATATGAAACTTCCCAATCCACGTCGTAGAAAAGATCGACAACTTGCAGCATCTTTTTCACGAGCGCCTCAGCTAGGCCAGGAAACTGATCAAAGCGATATTTGTCGCCTCGTTCATGGCTGATTTTCACCAGGTGGTGTAGCGCGTACTGCTCTTCCTCCGGTATGCCACTTTGCAGCGAGAGTTGGGCTCGAACGTAGATGTTAGGCCCAACGAAATTGCTGCCCGGCAGCATGATGTTCCTGTACTTCTTCGCAAGGGGTCCGGCGTTTGCCTCAGCCTTTCGCTTGCGCTCATTGCGGTAGTATTCGGGATTGTTCGCGGGAGTGACGACGGGCTTCAGGGACAACGGGTAAGAGTGAGAAGGCTCGTACGAAGCCAGAGTCGATGATGCGCCGTTCGTGAGAAAGCTTGGAACAGCCATCGGTGCAGGGGGCGGCGCCGGCGCCGCTGAGCCATGTGTGACTTGTCCCGGGCCTCGCGTCTGTCGAGCTGAGGTCAAATCGGGCTGGAACAAGACGCGTTGAGGGGGCGCCTGCCTTAGGCCACGCGTGCTCCTCCCTGTTGCGCTCCCCAACTCCTCTCCACCGTCTGCGGCCTCGACCTTGGGTGTCCTCTGCTCGGGGCTGGCATCGCTGGTGTCGCCTTCTTGAGTCCGCTGTTCCTCCTTTGGCGCGGGCCGCGCGAAGTTCTCCAGTGTACGCATCATAACGTTTCCCCCCTTCGCCGTCACTTCTTCTAGGATCTCTTTCGGTGGCGGCTCCGTGCCCCAATGCGTGCTGATCTCGTATGCGCATAAGTTTTTGTAATACACGTTCTTGATCTGGAACGCTTGCGCCGCAGTGTATTGATTCTTGCCCACGAACTCTTCGGCGAATCGTCGCCACATCAGCGGCTTCGCCTTCGTATCCGAACACAAGTCATAACCGCCCTCTCCCACCACGCGCGCGTAGAGCTTCCAAAGGTCAATGTGCCGGACGCCGACTTTAGGCTCAGGGTCGAGGGTGGTGCTGGTGGTGAGCGCGGCAACGTTAGCATGATAGTCGAATGGAAGTGATCGAGGTGGCTGTTCGTAGTAGGCTTACCCGCGTTGCTCGTGGTAGTGTGCGAGCTTCTTGATGAAGTCGTCGTGCTCCTCTGTATGTTCTACAGACTGTCCGCGTTTGGGAGCCATCCCTTCGGCGCGCCGCAGTCAAGTGCAGCGTCCGAGTGATTGCTGCGCGGTGCTTGCGCCCCGACAGTGAGCCTTCGCTCAATGGTTCATCAGCATACCCGCGATCGTGCAGTCGGGCGACAACAGACACGGGAGTAGGTATTCAGTGAAAGACACTGACGAAAACCGATACCTGACCCCAAGAATCTCCCTGCCTCTCACGGTCGCGCGCGTTGCGACAAGATCGCCGTTAGCGGCTACTCCCGCCCGTCGCCGCAAAGCTTATTTCATGGCTTACGCTACCGACTTCCGAGGTTTCTTCTTTCTCTCCCTCTCACCACAATCATCAAACACACCACATCTCATCTCTTCAACCTGTGATGCGCGACATCGATATGTGCATCACCGGCCTGTTGTTACGATAATCAAGATATCTTTACGTCGTGTCTTCTGGTAATATCGTATTTCTTCGCATCCCAGTCCCAAGCGATAGCGACTCTTGTCCTGGCATTTCAACCATGCCGACCGACATCTGCCTTCCTATACTCAAGTTCTCGTATGCCACCGGCGCGAGCGCCGATCATACCATACCATGGACGCACTTGCAAGCTTCCAACATCTTCGTGGTAGTCCGTGGCGAAGACACGCGCGTGGCGGACGGGTGTCTGAGTCTGCGGGTGGTGCACGGCAACAAAGTGCTGGTCAGCCACATCCGTCAGAGTTCAACACTCTGCGCACATCGAAACTGATCGGGATACAGGAAAGCATCGACGTGGCCCAATATGTTGATGCAGCCATCGATGCACGAAGGGGTGCCGAGGTCGCTGGTGTCATTCCGCAGGTCGACCAGCTGCCCATCTTCGGCATCACGAAGAATGCATTACTTGCGATTCGATACCGACTTGAAGGCGGTCTGGTGAGAAGCGTACCCGTCAACGGTGATCATACTGAATCTAACACGCACGTCAGCCCCGCCGCCTTCAGCTTCGACTGCAGACTCATGCTGAATGCCGCCGGGTGGTGGATACTTTAGTGCAACGTGGAATGGAGTTTCAGGAGCAACGTCCCGTCACCGCACGTCTCCAAACGAGCTCTTCGAACACAGTGGCGGGCCAAGATCGTCTGCTTACTGCCACGTCGTCCTCGCCCTACTTCATACCCGAACACACAGCGACAACCCGGCCAAATCCTTTCACCCCTCAAACGCTCGAAGCTGGCAGCCTGTCACGAACAGCACTTGTCAGTCCTGAACGATCGACCCAAAAACCTGGGACACCGACACTGACCATGGTTCCGCCTCGGGTACTCAACAATGATGAGACGATTGCTGCGCAAGAGTCGAGTACCTCCCGCCCATCGACTGCGCAGATCTACCGCTCATACACCACGCCTCCACAGCCGGCTCCGTATCGTGTGTCAGACCATGAGAATCAGCGTTTACAGCGTGATCATGAGCGGCCCATGTCAACCTTGCATGTTGATGACCTGCCAGCGAATCGTGCGGTGGCAGCAGAGCGCGAGACTACACCCCTTCCAGCGTTCGAGATACCGCCACCGTCACTTCGACCGTCTTCCTCTGCTATGGACCTGTCTTCGAGCACCACCGATACCAGACATACTGCATCTCTCTCATCCAAATCCGCGGAACCTCGGCCAAACACTGCGCGGCCCTCGCTGTCTGCAAGCACAGTCCGGTCAAACAAAGTAGACCACGGACTTCTCCTGACTGGCGGTGCGCAGACTGAACGCCCCGAGAGTCATCGAAGCGGCAGTGATCTTTCAGGGTCTCGACCTGGATCATCTGCGCTTTCAATGCCGCCCCTCCCGAAGCCGAAACTTGTCCGGCAAGGCTCTGAGTCTCCAATACGTCCCGATTCGGAGTCACCAGTCAAAACCCCAGGTTTATCGCGGCCGGGGACTGCTTCCCCGTTGAAGCGCAGTTTCACAGTTGCGGAAAGCGACACGTACACATCTCAGACCAATACAAACGCCACCAGCATAAGTCACGCAATGTCTCGACAGAGTCAGCTCGAGCGACAGCCAATGTCCGTTGGTACAGATCTGCTATCTTCTGGGCCAGCGCCGCGTCGTGTGCCTCCAATGAACGAACTTCTATACGGTCGAAGGCCGTTAGCGGAGCGCTCACCCAATGCGAAATCGCCGCGACTCAGCAGTGTCGCTGGTGCTCCGCGTGAAAAGCTCAGTCCGCCTTCACCTGCTTCCGAACTCGAACCACCTCCCAAGCAGATATCATCGAGTCTCGGGCCTGATGCAAACAACGGGGCGGGCACTGCAGTGGAGGCCCACGATCAGGCTGACGTCTCACTCGAGGAGTATGCTGCACAGAGTCGATCAAACAGAGAAGCTGCGCTTGACGACTTCATGGTGGCAAATCTGGAGAACCCGTCATTTACGATGCTATGCGAGGACGTCGAAAACTGCTGGAGAAGGATTGCCCTGGGCTTATGACGTTTCACCGCATCCCTTTTTCGATGGCCGAGAAAGTCTGACTCACAACAAGGGGGTCCACAATTGCACTGTAGCTTGTAATGTAGGCTCGATCTATGACCGCTCAGCCGGCCGGGTATGCAAACGTTGGGCGTGCGAAGACCGGTGGTCAGCTATCATCGCTCCCGGACAAGATGGGACTCGGTAGCGGCTGCAAAGCAGCAAGGCCATCGCTATTCTCCTTCAACCCCTCAACAGCCGCATGGTTCAGCCCGATGGCTCCACCAGGGTGGTTGCGGGAGAAAACCTCTTTCGTCTTCGTCCTGTGTAGTTGGTCGGCGACGGTAAGTGCCAACATGTCGGCGACGGCCAATGCGACTGTGGTTGAGATGGTGGGTGCGGCGACGCCGAAGGCTTCCTCTTCCTCCTCGGGGATAGGAGCCGGTAGGAGAATCGCCGAGTCGCGACCCGCGAATAAAGGGCAGCGACCATGTTCCGTATGGGAAGTCACGGCCATGATCTGGGTCGTTTCGGACACGTGAGAAAGCACGTTGAGCAGTTCCGGCGACTTGCCACTGAACGAGACGAAGAGGACCACATCGTTCTGCAATGCCGCTCAATTTCCGGTGCTCGGCGGGTTGAGGGAAGACACGTACCGCTCGTATATCACCCAAATCTCCATGCACGGCTTCGCAAGCATGCATGAAGCTCGCCGGAACGCCAAGACTTTTGCACGTCGCCACGAGCTTCATGGCGATGTAGGCGCTCTTGCCCACGCCACACACGACGAGTTTGCCGCCCGCTTGTTGTGCTTTGGCGATAGCGTGGACAGCGTCTTTCAGACCCAGCCGCGCGACTGGACTCACCCGGTAGAGTGCAGCGACGTGGGATAACGCTGCGGCTTCAGTACTCAAGATGTGCGAGGCGTATTCCAAAAGACTGTCTGATGTCGGGACACAGTCGTGGTGAAGGTCGGTCGCCGGTGGGGTCGCCAGCTGTTCAATATCGCAAGTGGCCATGCGAGGCCGTTTGCTCGGCCTAGAATCCATGTTCGCTGTGTTGTTCTTTCTTTGTCTTTCGTCCGTGGTTGCGGTTGGATTTCGAGGGGACAGAGACGGCAAACAGGTGAGAAACGACCAAATCGAGAGGGTGAACGAAGTGGATCTCTTTCAGGTTATAATAATCAAAGTACGGTAGATACTAGTCGTTGTTCTAGACTACAATTAGGGCCGAGGAGTCTTCACGGCGCCTAAATCGAGTGTATATGGCGTGACGACGGTCGTCACGGATTATGTGAGCTACTATTTGCGAGTACGATGTCCGGGTGATCCCGAAGAGGTTTTATCTTGGACCATGACAGGAAACCGACGAGCCGTATCGCAACGAACCAGAACCAGCAACTTGAAGGTAATAATAAGGAGGTACGTGGAAGTCAGGACCTCGGGAGAGGTCAGCTTGAGAGGAACGAGACTTCCGGTCTCACCCGAGATTCAACCATGTCTTCTTAGTCAGCATAAAGAACTCCCCGTGGTCCAGCCCACATCACCTTCTTTCTCATCAGTGTTGCCAGCATCAGCATGCATATCATGTGATGACATGTGTGTACTTGCATTGTTTGATCACGTATCCCGCAATCGACGGTTCAGACGTGAGATGATATTACCATATCACAGAGCCGGTCTTTAAGAGAGGCTTTCCTACGTTGTGAAGAACCGGGTATCGTTACATTACACTTGTCCTGTCTTCCTTTCTGCTATGTCCGAACCTTGATGGGTATGGATGTAGTAACAAGACCGCGCACATCATGTACAGCATCCCAGAATTCCTATCACTCACCGTACGCTGCTGCTTACAATATCATACAGCTCCCAGAGGCGAACTTCTCTCCGGACCTCGAGGTGAACTCCCATACCCTCGCAAAGGCGTGGACCTGTCACTCCTCGTCCTACCCATTCTCAAGCTCCAGCGCCTCTGATCGGCGATGAAGTCGTCGTTGATCTCCAGCAATTGCTCGGTCTGCACGCGGATGCTCTCCAACGTGCCTTCGAGCGTCATACTGCCGTCCCACTCGCCAGTCTTGTAGACGTTGTCGCGTGATTGTCGTGGGCTGCGATTGCCCATGTGCAGTGCGAATGGGTCATCGCCATCATGAACATGTTTCGGCGATCGTCCGGCGCTTTCCCCTTTTACAGAACGCTCACGGGAAGACTTCAGAGCTTTCAGCTCGTTCTTTGCCGACCTTAATGCGGCTACGAGCTCAGCATTTTCCTTCTCTAACTCATGACTCCTGATCCTTCTCGCAGCGAGCACATGAGCACCGGCTCGTCTCCCGTCTTTGGGGTAGGCTGGCGTAGGTGAGTATTCGTGTTCGTCCTCAGACGCACAAGCAAGTGGTGTCTCCGCCAGGCCAGGGGTCTCCGCGTCGACTTCAGTGTCCCGATTCACGAACACGTGCGAGAGTCCTTTCGCAGGCGTACGACGCTCGGAGACTGGCGCCTTCACTTTTCGTCCATTCGGAGACACCAGTGTATTTAGGTCCTCTGCATGTTCGGCCTCAAGAGCTGCGCGAGCTATCTGATGTATGCGATCCCGCTCGGCGCCGGCCGCTGCCACGCGATGGGCTGCCTCTTCCTCTACTTGGGCAAGCTGAGCAGCGTGCTTTTCCATCAGAGCCTGGGCGTCGACCTCATGCTCTGCGGACAGTGTCTTGATCGCGTGCTCGTGATCCGTTTCGAGGCGATCAACTGCATCCTGCAGCTCGCTAGCAGCAGCATCGTGTTTTCGGGATTGCTCACTTAATTGGGCTGTTTGCCTCTCTTCGACTTGCATCAATGCATTCTGCAGATCACGACACGCGGCTGCATGGGCACTAGACTTCTCCTCCAGCTCTCCGTCATGCTGCAGAGTGATCTCGTTAAGTTGTCTGGTAAGCATCTGCTTCTCCGCGAGCAAAGAGTCAACCCTCCTACGAGTCTCGTCGGATGAGGCATTGAGCTCACTGGAATGCTGCTTCGTCTTCTCGTCCAGTATCCGCGCATGTTCATTCCTCAGTGACTGCACGTTCGACAGATGTCGCTCTTCAAGCTCGCTTTTCTGCGTTGCTAGCACGCACGTGTGGTTGGCCTCTTTCTCAGCAACGTCCTGCTCGAAGGTGTCGAGCACTTTCTGCAAGCCCACCATCTCTCCTTGCAAGCTCGATAACGATGACTCTGCGCTGGTCTTCGCAGCCTGAGCGTCAGCAAGCAATGTGACCAGCTCCTCAGTACGCGCCTCTTTCTGCGCTGAACAGGCCTCGTCCTGCTCCCTCGTCGACAGCAAACGTGTTCGTTCTGCGAGCAGGCTGCAATTTTCTTTGGTCAGGTCTCGGAGCGTTTGCTTCATACTCTCTACTTCACGTTTGACGGCTTCGCGGGCTTCACGATCATCCTGCATTCTGTGTTGTTGCACTTGTAGCTGATCTTGAAGGCTTTCGATGACCTGACTGTGGCTTGAAGTATCCCGCTCAATCTGTAAAGTAGCCTCTTCGGCGGCTTGTCGATACTCGTCACTCTTTACTTGCAGCCCCTTGATGACCGCGTCAAGGTCGCTGCTCTCCTTGTCTTTTGCGGCAGCTTGCTCTTCAGCCCGTCGCTCCAGTGCTGAAGCCTCCTGTGTCAGAGACACGATAGTTTCGTTCAGCTCTCGGACTTTCTCTTCTTGAGTCTGCTTAGCGTCATCCAACTGTTGATGCATGGTCACAGCCTCACTTTGTAGACTGTTGACCACATCACTTAGTTGTCTAGCGTCGTCGTCTTTCCTAGCCAAGACATCAACATGCTCTTGGCTCAGCTCGACACTGTCCGCTTGCAGATTTCTGATGATGGTGCGAAGCTCAGCCAACTCGTTGTCATGCTTTCCAGCGACCTCTTTCTTAGTTTCTTCCCATTCATGCATTTGAGCTTGAAGATCTTCAAGCACCTGGCTGCTGTTGCTACCGTCTTGTTGCATTGTATTGAGCCGATGTCTCAGCTCCTCAATGACGCCACGGGAGTTTCGCTCCAGCTCTTCATTGGCCTCTCGCTCGCTGTCGCGCAGCTGCTCCAGCGAATGCAATTGAGCTCGCAAGTCATTGACCGTCTCTTCGCTAGCTTCGGTACGACGCCTTTGCTCCTTGAAGCTCACAAGATGTGAGTCTTTGAGCTGCTGGATCTCGCCTTCGAGACTCTTGATCGTTGTTTTGAATTGCTCGAGTTGCTTGCCATCTTGCTCACGCACGATTTCCAGCTCCTCTTTAGAGCGCTGGCTTGCTGCTTCGGCAGACTCAGCAGCCTCTTTCAGCATTTTCAACTCGTGTTCCAGGGCTGCCCTGGTGTCTCTCATTGTGACCGAGAACCGCTCGTCACTCTCAACCTTCTCCCTCGCGAGGGTCTGTGCGGTCGTGGCGCTACGTTTTCGCTCCTCCTCCAGCTCTTTCCTTAGCTGCTCCGCTGAGTTTTCCGCCTGCTTCTTCTCCTTCGCCTGTTTCGCGACGTCCTCGTTGAGCTTCACCTGACATCGGTCGATTTCCTGCTTGAGAGCCTTGACCACAGTGGAGAGCTTGGTGCTTTCATCTTCTTTGTCCTTCATCGTCTGCTGCAAGGCATGTTCACCCTGCATAGCACGCTTCCTGCTCTCTCGCAAAGCCTCCTCGACAGCTTCGATTTTGGACTCTACGCCCTCAAGGCGGGAAGACTGCTTGCGTTGAGTCTCCAACTCGGAGCGCAACCTGGACAGCTCTGCCGTGTGCATCGACTCCAAGGAGGATATGTTCGCTCGGTGTGTGGCTTTTAAGCTTTCTAGCACTCCCTCGTGCGTCTTCCGTAGCTTCTCCGCAATCGCACGCTCTCTTGCCGCATCGGATTCCGCATCAGGCTTTGGCGCGATCTTCGCACCTTTGCTCAGCCTCTCATTGCGTGCAACGAGCTCGGCAATCTCATCAGTAAGATCCTTGATTTCCTGCGCCATTGAGTCGCGCGCGGTACTTTCCCGTAGTAGGTTTTGAATGATTTCCATCTCCCGCAAGGTCTGCTGCTGCTCAGTGACGGAAGCCCCTGGCGCCGTCATTGGTCGACCTTGTACGACTGCCGACTGTGTTCTCGAGTGACCCCTCGCTAATCTTGGACGACTATGCATCTCATTGTCTGACACCGCCTGAGGCTTCAGTGCGGGCGTGAAGGAGGAGTTCACTGAGCGAATCTCGAGTTTGGGCGGCGAATGGCGGTGCTCATTTAGCTCGATGGGTGGCAGAAGCTTGGCCATGCCGTCTCCGCTATCTGTTTCGGACTCGGATTCCTCGGGTATCATGTCGCGTCGTACAGGTCTTGCAGCACTTCCCGAGCTCTTGGTAGACTCGCTGGTTGGAGACTTGACGTCCCTGGCATTCGACGGTCTCGAGGTCTTGGTTTTGATTGCGCTCTCGGAACCTGTTCGTGCTGACATCGAGGGGCGCTTCGGTGGGACTGAAGTGCCTCCGCTGCCCAACGTAGTCCGCCTCGCTCTGTCGGCTCCCACGTCGGGCTTGGTCGTCCGTGGAGCGAGCGTGCCGGTCGTTGGCACCCTAGAGGGTCGCTTGTTCTCATCCCCAGCATGCGACGCGACAGTGTCGACATTGCTACCTGCCGCCTTTCGCGCAGATGCAGTCACGGGCCGTGTCGGGGGTTTATTGATGGTATTGCCGGTCGTGCGCGAGGCCAAGGTGCTCGGTCTGCTGCTCGCGATTGACGCCGTCGGTGTTTGGACATTGCTACTCAGCCTTGACGAAGTCGAGGGAGCCTTCCTCGTGCTCTCGGTGGAAGGCGGTTTTCCGGCGTGTCTTGTTGACGACTCTGCACCTGTCTTTCCGTCCATCGTCGGTCGGTTCTACGCGTCTGCCTCGAATCACAACACGCATCGCATTGCTTAGGTCACTGTCATCGGTATACCGACCAAGGTGTACCCTTTTGTGTAGCAGGTGAGGTGGTATATCCTCGTACAGCACCAAGACAGGCTCCGCGCTTCCTTGTTTGTTGTCCGTGTTGATCCGCATGCGCAACGTCGATCAGGGAAACCTCGGCATTGACTCGTGCCCTACCATTGTACAGATGTACCTAGGTACCTACTAGGTACATACCTAGGTAATGATGTACTTTCTTTTCCAAGATAAAGTGCCGTACCTACATGTATCCTACGGAGTGCTTGGAAACGCCGGCGAAGTGGATACGTACCAGACACTGGGAATAGGAAGAGGACATTGTTCAGCTACATGCAGTCGATCTAGTCTAGACGTCAATTGGCAGTCTGCCAAGAGGTTAGGGAGTTATCGTTCTCCAGATGAGTAACACTTATATACTCTTGCCCCCCTAGGGACATGAGAAGATCCCAAATCAATGGAAGCGGGCGCTTTCTGTACGCCGTACAATCATCTTACCCTTCAACAATGCCCACGCCCAGATGGCATCCACGACGAGGATGTCGAAAAAGCTGAAGACAAGGCTGCCGCCGAACACTATCGAGTGATACTTCCAAGCATCATCTGGCGTCATCCCAAGCACGGTCACGACGATAGCCCATGGGAGTACTCAACCCACATTGCTAACCAGAGACTAGTAAAAGTACCATCTGGGTCTGGTAGCGAGCAGAATCGTGGCAAGTTGCGTGGACAGGGCGTAGAAGATGGCAGAGGTCGATCGTTCGCCACATCTTCTCCGTGATGCGGGACACGGCCTGTGGCAAACTGTGCAATTCAGAGATGGTGATTGCAAGAGGACGTGATACCACATGTCGGAGGAGAAGCTGTAGCCCGCGCATGCTCAGGGGCTCGTCCACTGTCCGCTGGAGAGTGGCAACATAGGACTTGTGCTCAGGCAGGGCCATAACTGCATACGCGCCATCCTTGGCAGCCTTCTCACCGTCCGTTGGGCAGGGTACTGTCTCGGTGACCGAATGCTTCGGCCGTTCGAGAGGCTTCGACGGTCGTGGTAGGCGACATGCCTGGCTAGTCACCGTAGGCTGAGGCCTGCTTTCAGAGAGTATTGCGTCGGCCGATGTAAGGGCGCGATTGCTTCGTATGATGCCGACCGCAGGTTTCCGGCAATCGCACTCAGGACGCTCACCTCGTATGCTTGTCTGCCGTGAAGCCGTGACTGCTAGGTGTGAGCCTTGGATCTGCGGTGGCGACGAGGTTGTATTGCTGCTTGGTAAATAACTGGCAATGTGACGGAACCCTACCAACCTAGGTAGTCAGGTGAAGTGTCATCCCCAAGTAATAACGTGTCCTGCATCGTTACATGAGGTTCCATCTATATCTCAGATACCTGGGCAGTACGAAGTACATGTAGGTCTTACTCTGGAGTCTGGTGGGATGATCATGAAGGCACCTTTTACCACGACTTCTGGCAAATCAAGGCTCAAGCAAAACAGAGAGCCTGAGGCGGGACTTCCTGCTGTTGATTACCATCACCCCGAGGCATCTTATGTTTTTACAGGACATTCAAGACCGAACACAAGCAATGGCCGATGTGCGCTCTATGCTGCGCGCTGAACGTGCCAGCCGACGCATTACACACCCCAATGCTTCGTACACTAGCGACGGCAAGCTGCTCTGTAACCTTTGCGAGACCATGGTCAAATCAGAGGCTGCCTGGCAAGGTCACCTGCACTCGACAGGCCATACGCTACGATTGAGCAGAGCGCAAGAAGCGGCTGCGGCTCGACGAACCGATGTTTCAAGCAAGAAGAGGAAGGCTGCGACCCTGGAAAGCCCAGAGGCAGACGAAAGGAAGAGGGCGAAACCTGGCGAGGGGGAAGCCGAAGTGCATGATGTGAGCGGAGGGGAGGCCCTGCCGTTGGACGACGTAGCAAAGGAAGCGCCGGCTGGACCGAAGGCGAACGGCAGCAGTACACGGGCTTCCCCCGGTGTCGGACCGTCGGTGCCGGTTGACGAAAGTGAACTGGCGGCATTCGAGCGCGATCTGGCCAGCTTGGAGGCGTCAGATATCCCCACGACCGCACTCAACGCCGATGCGACCATCTCTGCGGCGCCAATGACAGCAAAAGAGCTGGCGAAGCAGGCGCGAGAGGAGCAGAGCGCGCAGCGTGGCAAGCGGGATGTAGAGATTGAGGCCGAGCGGGAGGATGCTGCGCGGTTGTTGGAAGACGAGTTTGAGGAGATGGAGGGTCTGGAGGAAAGGGTGAGGAAGTTGAGGGAACGAAGGGAGGCGTTGCGTAAAGGCAGCAATGCGGCGAGCGAACGTGCCGATGCTGTTATAGCTGGGGCGGAGGCTTTGGGTGATGGAGAAACAGTGGAAGATGGAGACGATGAGGAGGTAGACGACGACTTCGACGAATGGGGCTTCCGTGGGAGCTGATCTCGATACGGATACGCCATGTTCGTGAGCGCACGTCTTGGACGATCTCACGGCTCAGCCGGCCGACCACCCATCGACCCGCTCCCAACGGCCAACAGCGATACCCCCGTGTTCATGCACAGCACCGATACCTTTCTTTCATACCTCCCTCGCTTTCCTGAACGTAAGGAGCTCGTACGCCGAACAACAACCATCTTGATATATGACCGAGAACTTCATCCCAGCAACCAACCCATCATCCAATTTGCTTGTCCTATTGTATGGTGCAAGGTATTATGCAGCATTGACAATCATCGCCACACCAGCATGGTAGCTTGAAAGGAGGTTTTGCGACAGGCCCTTTTGCCAATGACGACGACGCGGATGTCGACGATGTCGCGGAAGCGGTCGATGGAGGCATGTTCGATGTATGCGTAGTAGATTGATATGTCGATGGCCTATCTTTTCCCAAGAGGCGTTAGAACGTGCGTGTCTGCCAGGATGTACCTACACTCACGCGAGGAACCTCAGCAGTAAGAGTTATATGATGGCTGTCTGAGCACTAATTGTTCTGTATGGATGGATCTGGGTTAACGTGTATGGATGTGTTACGGAGGCGCATGTGAATATGTACGGAAGTGAGCATGTGCACTGCTGCGTCACCTCCGCGAATCCGGTTTGAAGGTGGCGCGGCTTGATCGGGAGGTGAGGGTGGCGCCGCGGGCGTACGCACCTGCAGAACGTACGGTATACACCATACAGGAGGTACCTGGCCTTCTTGTCGACAAACATCACCTTTTTGATCCCTCTACCAAACCCCATCCGAGTGAAGAATCCTACACAGAACAGCTTTTCGCAGCTCAGAAGCAGTGAGGCATCCTTGACGACAACGATCTCAACTAGCCGCTTACCAAGCCCAGAAGATCATCACGACGAATCCGGGTAGAGGTAACCTCTTGAAGGCACCGTAAAAGCCCAGTAAGCCTATAAACACATCACAATGCTCGCCGTGGATGACCCGCTGACGGCTCAGGCCAGCAGACGTCGACACCAACCCGCCCGAACAAGATGTGCCAACACACCTCGACCGCACCCATTCTTGCGGCCAAGCCGCTCAAGATCCAAAAACCCAAGCCAGGACCAGGTTGCATTGACATCCCTTGTGGTGCGTTGTCTCTGACGGAGCCGGCCCCCCCAATCTCTCTCCCCAATGTGCTGACAACTACATTCAAGGCCCCAACTGGTACGTCTCCAGCGACGAGCGATCTTGAGACTCTCTACTAACCGTATGAACCTCACAGCGACTGCGAGTTCTGCTGCATTCCATGCTGCGTACGTCTACCCCTATTCCGGGTGAGATCCGTTGCAAGGGAAAGGCCAGGCTGTTCAGTCCCTGGTCCACCTAATATGGCTTGCCACTACCAGGGGACAAGCAACATTTGGTCCTCTAGCGCGGCAGATCTCTACTTCTCGCATACCCGAGTCTAACGCGCTGACTATATCTCAGGTGATGTGATTCAGTGATCGCACGCTGCACCCAAGGTGGTCATGGTGGATGGACAAAAGCAGTCGGGTGGAGATGGACGAACGAGCGGCATGAAATAGAACCTTAGCAAGCGATAACCTCTTGAATTCACACTATCTACGCCTTCGTTGCCAACATAAGATGTACACCTGCGCAAGTGGCTCGATCGATGGGATATGTTGTCAGTCACGTGCAACGCGAGGCTCGACAGCCGCCGCCTGTAGCGGTAGGCTTGACGTCTTCCTTGCCCAGTAGCGTTGCAAGATTGAAATGCACTTTTTGGGCACCCTCACGAGTTTTACGGCCGCCTTCCCGATAGCCTTAAACGTGCTCGTGGTATAGTGACGGCGCTGGCGAGGTGCAGCGAGTCTTTGAGTGGCGTATGTTGTTGCCGATCCGAGATTGCCTTCGGTCAGCGGCCGTGGAGATGCTGAGTGGACGTGATCGAAGGCCTTGATATCGGTATCGGCTCCTGCGCCTCTCAAGCTGTCCGACACGATCGAAGCACTGCTTTCCTCATCTGGAAGAATAAAGGATGAAGCTGGTGGAGGTCCGCTCGTTTCAGCTTCGTGACGCTGCTCGGTGGTCAGGGACGCCCGCCCAACCATGATGAACGCTACCACGGCCGATCAACTCACTGGCCAGCCTGTGAGCACACGTCAAATGCTCGAATGGATTTGCGGACTTGCCCTTGCGAATAGCATGCCGCTGCCAAGAAATGACTCGATCCTCAAACTCCAGTACAGCGCCATTTCTGCAGAGAGCACCACGCAAGCTGATCTTGTCTGGATCACTGGAGTCATCTAGACTCACACGCATCAGCATCCCAAGTCGATTGCTAATGAGCGCTAGACCTGTTTCCAAGTCATGCCGGGACGCTCTTGCGCCGGCGTGGGGGCAGCGTTCGCGTCGCCAAACGGATTGTCGTCATCATCGTTCTCACCTGCGTCGTCCTCTTCTTCCGCAAAGGCGCTGGCAAACGATGGTTTGGGGGGCATAGCCAGCCCAGCAGGAGCGGGGCGCGGAGGCTTCGAAGGGGGTGTTGCTTCGGCCAGCTTCAAACCTGCCAGTTGCGCGGCTGTGTCCGAGCTGACGTTGCGAGTGTGCTTCGGCGCCGAAACATCTGCATTCTCCCAAGCATCGCTGTCGCTATCATCTTCAATACTCCGGTCCATGATCTCGTAAGCGGTCAAAGCTCTGACAAGTTCATCGTTAGCATTCACCAAGCTCCCAATCCACTCGTCAGACTCAACCTGCTGGATGTAGAGCAGGATCTGCCTTCTTAACGTTTTGCAAATCTCGAACCGGTTCACGACCTCTGGATTCTCCGACACACGCTCCGTCTCCCGGTTGATAAGCTGAAGGCCGTTGAGGAGGTTGGTCGAAGCGATGGAGGACCTTGCAATGCAGTTGGTCATGGTCTCCTTTTCCCTGGCAAGGTTGAAAGACTTGCTGGATCCAAGCTTGCTCTTGCTCTTCAATTTGGAAGAGAAGCTTGAAGAGGTCGATGTGAGCGTAACGGGCCGGTGGGAACTGCTCGAGGTTGTCGGGGCCTGCAAGTTGAAGGGCGTACGGCTGTGACCCGCGGAGGAGGATGCCGCGGGTGGCTCACTTTCCGATTCGAGTGGGTCCGACTGCTGAAGAACCCTCTGCCGGGCAGCTGCCGGACGTGAAGTCTTGGGAAGTTCTTTATACAGGTTTGCAATGCCTTGGAGTCCCGGCGTGTCCTTGTACCCATTCGCCCATTGCACAAAGAGCACTTGACACTTTTGGCGCACCTGCGGGTCTACAGCCTCGTCCCGAGCCATCAGGCGCAAGCGCTCGAGCAACGGCTCATCAGCGAAGGCACGTTGAAACCGAGAACCAGCGTTCTCGATCAAGCCGTCAAGAATGACCAGTGCTCGAATCTGACGGTGCGAGCTTCCATATTTTCTGTCCCGTGTCAGTCGTCATGGTGCACAAGGGGAAGTCTCAACAGCGCTGGGAAGTACTTGCAGCTTCTTCCGGATAGCTCTCGCCGCCTCGGCTGGCCCGGACTGCTGGATGCGAACAACTTCGACCAGGTCGATGATGCCGCCTACATCATCTTCGTCGTACTGTTCACTCGTCAAGCGATCTATCTGAACAGTGACCGCAGAGTACGGTTTCTTCTGTTGAAAGCACCAACAGGTCAGCTTCGATCACGGTACATGCCAATAGGAGCGGAGATAATAGGTAGAATGTTTCTGTCTGCCTCCGATCGCTTGAATCGCTACAGCGAAGAGACCCAGTCTTCATGCCAAGTAGCAGATGGCCAGACTGGTCACCCTCATGAGGACAAAGGCAATGTTAGTACGACAACGGCGGGCCTCAGGTCGACGTACCGATCCGCTGAACATGCTGCTGCAAGCGGCGTGGTCCGCCGAGCACCAGACGAGTCACTGATGACTTGGGTTGACGGCAAGCAGATGTCGGAGGCTCCGGTAGAGGTACTGTCGGCGGCTTGCCTCTTTGACTTGTGTTTCATAGGCTAACGCCGGTGCTGGCAAGGAAGGGGGCAGGTCTACCAGCGATTTTATTTGAATGGAAATGCACCTTGAGGGCCAGTGTTGTTATATAGTGCAATGGTCACATGCGCCCAAAACTGTCCCCGGTCTGCATGCCGAGGCCTACGTGATTTGATGCCTCAGGTGCCGAGCGGATCCTCCCACTTTGGACTTCACCTCCTCCCAGTCGTCTCTTCCTATCGCCTGTCTCACCCACAAGGTTCTAGCTCAGCGAGGCGCCGTGTCTCAGTCGTCTGATCAGTGCCTATAGCTGCCCGTTCAACACGGAAGCTCCATCATGGCAGGCTTCACCCCGATCAACGCGCCCGTTCAACAGGTGGCGTCCACAGCCATAACATTCAACCTGCCGATCTCCATGAAGGGATCTCACGCGCCGGATCTTCAGCAGAGAAGTGTATCATCGAGGTCCTCGAGCCTTGATATTTCACGTATCGCTGCCAGCCAAGCGCCACGGGAAGTCAAGTCCAGGAAACGAGCCAGCCAAGGCAAGCAACGGGTAGGTACGACTAGCAATGATGGAGTATCAAGGCGTCGGAAGAGTAGCGTGCTATCGAATAGTATGTCCGTCATCAAACCAGTCACGGACAGGCCTACAGAGACCGGCAAAGCGTCCCGAGCTAAGAGGACTGTGAACGACACCAAGCATCAGGTCAAGTCAAAGCTTGCTAGACAAGCAATTCAGCTTGACACAGTCGTTCAAAGTGACCAGACTGTCACTGGTGCCTCCGTGCCCGTGTATGCTCTACCGACCACTATGGACTCCGTACAGTCAAGGAGTCTACTAACTTCGGTGGAGACATTCAAGCACGCGCCTCACCAAGGGCACGCTGTCTACAACGCACCGAGCATCAGCGATGACATGGAAGGTGTCACATTTGCGCAGCCTTGGTTGACCAATGTCGAGATCAAGCATGAGTGGGAAAGCAGAGAAAATCATACTTTCATCGAGCACGGAGATGACTTCGACGAGACCATGGACGAGCTACTACTGGAGGCTGAAACGCAGCTGCCTGCACTACCCGGCCTCTTTGCTTCTCCCGGTATTGCGAACCATAATTCTACCGTGCACCAGCCAAATGGACAATCGCAGCCCCAAACTCCGCCTCCAACAGACGAGAACTTCCTCGCTACTTCATCATCCGACAACGAGGACTTCGTCGCAGTAGGTGAACAGGCTGAAGCCACAGCACCACCCCGCGACCGAAGACTAAACTGGCGTCACGTCGCTCTGAACGAAGCCTACGATAGCGCCCTTCTCTCCTCCAGCGAGCGCCAGCTCCTGTCTTCCCTTGACAACCCAACGAACAGTCCCAAACCCCTCGTGCGTCAACCTTTCCCACCTCGCATTCCGGATCGCTCGCCCGTCTTCGGCGCCACGAATAAGACGGTTCTGCGGACCTGCTTCCGTGTCGGCGAAGCGCTGAACGTAGGCTGCCGCGCGGCCCGCGCGAACCAAGCGGTGCTGCTGGAGCTGTTTGCTCGCGTCGTTGAATCATGGAGCGGCGCGGCACCAACATCTCCAAAGAAACAGCATTTCGTCTTTCACGACTTGTATCACCACAACCCCCCGTACCTGGAGGGAACATTAGATCTATCTATGTGCCGGAGCTCGCTGTGGGAAAGTGACTCCAAGCCTTTCCTGACACCAGAAAAGGGCAGTCAAAGGATGTGTCGGGTTGTTGGCAGCATGAGGAGAGAGGATGGGAAATGGAAGTTGAACGTATGCAGTCTCTGGGAGGCAGGGTGGGAGGATGTGGAGGCTGTGGCCGGTATCTATGGGAAGGATCAGCAGGGCGGCGAGTTCTTTGGGTGAAAAGGATAAGTGGAAGCGTGATGGTGTTCCAGCAGTGGCGATGCAAAAGCTGATACTGTCGTGCGGTAGGGATGTAGGACTCGATCTACTTGGAGGATCTGTGTCCTTTTCATACATAGATAGCTCTAGATGGATGCTATCAAGCCTCGTAGATAGTGTGCAAACGAGCGATCTCGTAAAGGGCATGTCGTGTCGTCGTCACGCATATTCCCCCTGAGCAGAACAGCCTAATCGTCCCGTATTGACAACATCAAGCCTTTCCCGCAGAACACCGCGCTAAGGTTGGACCAGACCCTGCCTAAATCAGATAGTCGTTACTCGATACTCATCTTCATGAGCCCATCGTTCGTATCCACCATCCCTTGCAGCCCCAGCTTCCGGCCCTGACTTGCCAGCCCGCCGACCGCAGCGCCAGAAGACGCGCTGCCACGACTTCCACTTCCACTTCCGTTGTTGCCACTGCCGCATCCACCCACACCCGGACCACTTGGATCCAGCGCCTGTGACTTCTCCCTTCTCTCCGGTGGCAGACCCCATTGACCGCCGCCGCATCCACCCTCTCGGTGCGAAGGTGATTGCGTCAGCACCGGCGAGTTTTGCGTCGAAGTCATGCCGGGCGAAACGGCACGCCGTTTGATCGTTGCAATGTCAAAGTCGTCCTCGCGCCGGCGTTTGAACTTTTTGAGGTGCACGTCATCGTTCATGCCTGCCGCTGTCACCCCTACGGGTGCTGTAGAGCTGCTGGAGTTGTTAATGAGTGTATTCGCAGAATTAAATGCGTCGCTGGCGTCTGACGCGGTCGACATTGCACGCGGACGGCGCCAGGTGGTGTCGCTACTGCTGGTGCCGACGGGGGAGTCCATGTTTATGTCGGACGTGATACTGCTCTGCTGGCGCGGGAAGGTGGGTGGAGGTGGGGTGCGTACGGAAGGGTCGAAGCGGTTCCAGTAGGCCAGCCCGCCTCCGTTGCGGCTCGCGTGCGAGGCGAAGTTCATGCCCAGACCTTTGGCGGGTACTTCGGCGTCAAGGTCGAAGTCTTCTTGTGCATTTTCCGGCACGGCGGGGAGAAGGCTAGGGCTAGAAGCTGCTGTATCGGGTCGGTCATGTGAGCTGGTTGGCTCGAGCTCGGATACGCTATTGTCACGCTCGCGCACTTGGCGGATGGTCTCGCTCTCTCGGCGGATTTCGGTATCGACTGGTGCCGCCTCCTCTATCAGGGCTGCACGTATCCTTGCGAAACCTTTCGTTTTGGGGAGGAGGTTACCTCGCCTCGTCACCGGTCTCCGCACCACGCCAGGCGTGCCGGGCGTTATCGATGCCTCATCTCCGCTGTCGTTCCCGCTACTCAGGTGTAACCCATCTGTCCCCAATGCCAGGCTTTCCCTCCTACGCTTCGCAGCATTCGCCGCCCAAGGCAAGTACCCTGCGCTTCCCGCGTGCATCGGTACCGGCTCAATACTTCTCATCGGCGGCGGAGACGTCGTCCGTGGAGAAGCCAGCGAGCTGTATCCACTTCCACTGGCACTACTCGAGCTTTTTCGATTCCGTCTCCCGTTCTTCTGAAGCTTCGTCCGTCGAATCGTCCTCAAAGCCTGCGCAGGTGAAAAGTGACTGCCCGCGCCCCATGCTACGCTTCCACTCGGCGTCTGCGGTCCAGTGAAAGGTGTGGCTGCTGCGTTGGGATTTTGGAGCTTGTGGACTTGCGGTGTGGTGAAGATTGGATCTTCCTGATCATCGCCGCCCATGCTCGCGTTACCTTCGCTGTCACTGCTCTCGCTCTCCGAAGCGAGCATGTTGACGCTGCCAACGGAGCTACTGACCGTGCTTCTCTCCGCCGGTAAGCTCGAGCCCCATGGCAAGCTGCCAGGACCATTCGGGTTGGGTGAGTCGAGCATCATGCTGCTCATACTTCCCTTACGAAGTGGTATCATCATGCCTTTGTGTGCGATGACTGGTGACGAGTCTGGACTGCTCTGCTCGGCAATGGTGGAGTGGTGGAGGTTCGTGCTCGCACGAGAAAAGTCTAGACCACGTGAGTGACGAGGAAGACTGGTGGCTGGGCTACCGGACATGGTCTGCTGTCGTGACGTGTACGCTTCGTTGTGGTTTAGTAGTGGAGACAACGGCGGTGCTTGAGGCGGAAAGTGTGCGGGTGAGAGCATGTCACCATTGAGGCCAGGCATCTGCAGGGACAGGCCCCGATACAGGTGACGGCCAGCGTGCTGCTTAGGAGTGGAAGGCGAGGCATCATGGTCGTCTTTGCTTACTTGGCGTCGCTCGCGGAGGTCGGGAGAGGGAGCGAGAGAGGCCTGGGCGGCCGGCGGATCGGAGAAGGAGCGCGACTTCGAGGGGGTGGTGGTGGTATAGCTCTTCGCCGGTGTGGACGTGTCTATGGCATGCTCCATGTTGTGTACTCGTGGTGAAAGGAGTACATCTAGGAGGTCCAAGAGGTTGCAGATGAAGTTGTTGTGGTTCGTGTTCAATGTCGCTAATCGGGGATTTGTGAGGACAACGTGCGCGTAGTGTGTCGCGTTTGCCGTCTCGAAGTGTCCATATTATTACACCGTGACATGTACCAAGAGAACAAAGTCAATGGGAGGATTCGGTCCATATCGTCGTCCTCCATTACCGACGTGTTCAGCGCGGCCTCAGGCGCTGACGATACAATGAAGTCCAAAATTACTGTCGCATGCCAAGACTTACCAATTTGCGGGGGTCTCTCACCAAACGCGTATCCTCATGAATGTAAACATTCGTTCCGTCTCGTATACCTCGTCGTCGCCACTGTTTTGGTGAAGGAGTAGTTTGTTAGCCTTGTAGCCTTCACAAAATGGCTACCACTACCGCTGCCACCGCCGCCACTATTACCGCTACCCCTAGTAACACTATCGTAGCCCTCCCTTCGGAAGGGTCGTTGTCGTCAAAGCGCTAGCCTTATCCGACTATAAAGAGGCGCGTAGCGACGGAAGCTCCGCCTTAGATAACGAAGAAGCGCGTTAAGCTAGCGCCTATACTATTACAGCTACTAATACTATAAGCCTTAACGTTGTATAAGAAGTAGCGGCTAGTCCTACGCGCTCTGATTTCTAATACTTAGCCTCTGCCGGCTCAAGAGATCTCGTCATTACTAGTCTTATATGTATCGTCTCCTATATAGCTCCTATTAAACTCTAAGCCTACTACCGTTAAGAAGAGGGGTAAGCCTTTAGAGAGGGTTATAATAGTAGATAACTCAGATAACTAGTCTTTAGTAGATTATCTACTTCCTTAGCTCGTAGACCTAAAGTACGAGAGGTACTAGACTATATATATTAAGAATAAGATCGAAGGTAATAAGATCAAGGCTTATTATTAAGAATTAGTAGCTATCTAGTCATGTAGCCCTTAGTCATATGACTAAATGATAGTTGTTAGGGTCTAGATAAAATCCCTTTATCTAGATTCACTACTCCTACTTTCCGTTTAGTTCCTTAGTGATAATAGTAGCTCTATAGTAGATAACACATTTTCCTTAGAGGGTTCCTATACTTTTAGTCTCTTCTACTA
>Ga0268244_10000211_pt1 | contig 25290 bp, 15 predicted proteins | sample AgamicMgSfe_FD_200258 | JGI IMG/M metagenome (GOLD analysis project Ga0268244, IMG submission 200258) | Agave microbial communities from Guanajuato, Mexico - Mg.Sf.e (v2) (version 2) | ecosystem: Host-associated > Plants > Phyllosphere > Phylloplane/Leaf | place: Guanajuato, Mexico | collected... | reverse complement strand
CTCAACGAGGAAGGAGCACGGGATGGGTCGTCGTGAAAGGCACGACTTGGGTGTCGGCCGTATAGGTGGAGAGTGATCTTGTAGTAGACTGCTATATGACCTGGCAAACATTCGATTTAGCTACCGAACTCGAGCGGCTACGACTTGGTCATTTGTGCGTGCGTGATGCGCTATGGCGACTGGGATCGGGTTGAAGTCGGCAAGGCTAGGGAGTGATACGCATTCCTCTTTCAATCACAACTTTTGCTAGGCTATTGGTTTGGTGATCGTTGCGGGCGTTAGACCGTTGGGCGGCCTGGCAGACAGCGGAGAACAGACAGACTGCGAGCTTCCCTACCTTTCATCTCACTGTGGGCGGAGCGGAGTGGCTCCACTACCCCTGCTTGCTCGAGTATCTGGGTACCTTGTCGACAGCAGTGTAGGGTGGAAAGGCGTTTCGATGAAGATGAAGATGCTGTCCGCTATAAGGCGCTGGCATACTCCGCCCTAGATAGCCGCATGATCTTGGATGATGCCGGGACATCGTGACTGAAGCACGGTCTGGCGATGCTGTATCGTCAGGGAATTCGCGGTGTTGTTGACAGGTACCTCCTGTAAAAGTACTAGTAGGCGAGCTTTGTCTAAACAACGAACTGTGACTTCTACATACCTTAAGAAGGTTGGGAAGAAGTCGGCGGAGACGACAGAATTCTCCGAGCAGTGGCCGACAGCCGACCGCCGAGCGACGACATATCCATCTTTCCAGGAACATGAATGGTCTGCATACCTTACACATACACTCTTATTACTGCAGCAGAGTATCCTGTCCTTCCGGGCGCTCACCGTTTGCCCTCGCATCGCGGTCGGCGTCGACCTCCTAGGGCATTCCATCATGACCGGAGAAGGCCCGAAGAATCCCTACATGAGGTGTCATCATGAACCCCACGTCCACCAAAGAAAATCCTTTTCCCACTGAATAATGATATCAAAGGATGAGGGCACCCAAACCATTGTAATAATTACCTTACCTATAGGTAATGGACCGAACGTCGGGTATGCTGATTCACTGACCTCCTGCCATCTATACCCGGCACTTGCCCGCCGTCTCTCAGCTTGATAAGTCTGATCCTGGCGGAAGAAAAGCAGTCTCTGACATTCGAGGAGGTCAAGAGCGATTGCCCTCGCGACCTTACCAGCAACTACTCCGGTCCGAGAGTGGCAACTGCTACAGACGGAGCCAGTGCACTGCTGTCGGCCGGCTCCAGCCTCAGGTACAGTACTAGTACTGTACAGATGAAAGAAGTCGCGTGCTCGCGTGGGGCCCGATTACTGTTGGCACCGGCGCAACTCTGATGCAAAATGGCTCCCTCGCCTACCCTGCATCCGCTCTGTTCAACCTAGAGCTTCAATTTCCTTCTCACTTCTTCTTTCGTCCTCGTGCTCTTCTTCCTTCGTCAAGCGTGCGGCGTGTCCACGGCTCTGGTCCCTCGAACTCCCGTCCGGTTTCCCTTCCATCATGGCCTCACACGCCTCGTACAACGACAGTGCCTACACCGGCGGCGCGTGGGATCGGTATGCCGGCGACACCGGCGCAGCGAAGGTCAACGGCCTCGACGAAGAGATGGAGAAGGCAGATCAGAATTACATGCTCAGCGACGACGCGACGTTGCACGAGGGCGAGCAGAAATTCAAGAAGCTGGGCTGGTTCAAGCTCACCATATGTCTGATCGTGGAGGCGATCGCGCTGGGCGCGCTCAGTGTGCCCTCGGCCTTTGCTACCGTGGGAATGGTCCCGGGTGTGATTCTGTGTGTCGGACTGGGGCTCGTCGCGATCTACACCTCGTACGTCGTGGGCCAAGTCAAGATGCGGTATCCGCACATCGAGCACTACGCCGACGCGGTGCAGTTGATCTGGGGCCGGTTCGGGTACGAGCTCACGGGGGCCATGTTCGCCCTCTTCCTCATCCTCGTCGTCGGCTCGCACACCTTGACCGGCACGATCGCCTGGATCAACATCGTGCAGTCGCCCGGCGTCTGCGCTGTGGTCTGGGGCGTCATCTCCGCCATCATCCTCTTCTTACTGGCTCTCCCGCCTACCTTCTCCGAGTTCGCGATCCTCGGCTACATCGACTTCGTCTCCATCGTCGTCGCCATTGGGATCACCATCATTGCCACTGGTGTCGAAGCGTCGCGTGCGCCGGGAGGGTTGTCGGCCGTCGATTGGTCCCTCTGGCCACCGCCAGGAACGACCTTTTACGAGGCCTTCTTGTCCGTCACCAACATCGTCTTTGCCTATTCCTTTGCCGTCTGTCAATTCAGCTTCATGTCCGAAATGCATACCCCCAAAGACTACGTCAAGTCGATCTGGTTACTCGGCCTGACGGAAATCTTCATCTACACTCTAACCGGTGCTCTGATTTACGCATTCGTCGGGAGCGCCGTCAGCAGCCCGGCGCTGTTGTCCGCCGGCACTTTGGTCTCGCGCGTGGCGTTCGGCATCGCTCTCCCCGTCATCTTCATCTCCGGCAGCATCAACGGCACGGTGGTGGGCCGCTACATTCTGAACCGCGCCTTCCCGACCTCTCCCATCCGCTTCATCCACGACGTCAAGGGCTGGGTGCTCTGGGTCGCGCTCATCGCCGTCGTGACGGTCATCGGCTTCGTCATCGCCGAAGCCATCCCCTTCTTCAACGCCCTGCTCGGCATCATCTCCGCCCTCTTCATCAGCTTCTTCACCTTCACCTACCCGGCCTTGTTCTGGTTCCAGCTGGTGAAAGTGGGCAAGTGGAACCAGGGTTGGAGGAATATCACTCTTTCGCTCGTCAACGCTCTGGTCTTCGTGATCGGAGTGGCCGTGTTGGGATGTGGCACGGTAAGTGAACCACTTCGCCAAACCCTCAATACAGGCTTGTCAGGACCACTACTAACGCCTCTTCCAGTACGCCAGCGTGATGGACATCATCCAACAGTACGCCACCGGAGCCGTCCGAGGGAGTTTCACCTGTGATTCTTCGTCGTATACTTAGAAGACGGATATCATGCATGCATGTAGCTCGACTTGGGATTCGCCGGAAAGAAGCGGAGTTTTTGGACGGCGATGTCTTTGGACACATCGGCATGGTTAGTATAACATGTCCAGTATATGTACAGTTACCCATCATTGAGATCCGTAACTCCCGTGAATGATGAAAGACTTTATTCAAGGCCTTTGTGGCGCCCTCGGGGCAGGTGAGATCCCGAATCCTACCGTGTTCTGGGCGAGCGCCGCACGTGAACCTGAATCATGTGATGTCGACGCCCAGTATCGCATCGGTCTCTCAACTGGAAGTGTTTGGCTGGACGACGGTCCCTTACGATAACAGTCTCTCACGTGTGGCATATGTCCATTGCTGAAATCTCACGACTTGCCGTCAAATTGTCATAGCCGACTCAATCACGTACCTAACTCCGTGCTTCATTGCGACAAGCAGCCTGGTTTGCCTAATAATTCGAAGGCCCAGCCTTTGGGGTACGCAAGTCGGTGGATGGCTTCACACACACATTATCCTGGATCAAAGTCCTGACTACAGCGCAAGGAGGGAATTAACCAAGCGGATACTCCTCAGCATAGATAACTAGATCACCCCAGCCCCCCAAGAAAATTATTACTTCATTTCCAGACGTACTGATTGCCACTATTAAGTGAAATGCCAGGAGAGAACGCTCAACGGAACATAAGCGTGGAAAACATCCGATTTATCCTTCTATAAGTCTCAATGACAAACGCCGCGGAAATGCCTGTAGCCACAAGCACATCCAGTACATACCCAGGAAAGAAGAGAACGCCATATCGCCATGCACTCAAGAACAATCCAGCGATCGGTAGAGCCCCCCGAGACATATAGAAGAATGTCTATAACTACCTCTTAAGCATCATCATCCGTATCAGGCGGATGCGGCGTTCCCTTGGGCGAGTTCAACCACTCGATATGCCTCAAGCGCCTCCTGACCTCGCGATCCTTCACCTGCTGCCGCGTGAGCTTCTTCTTCTTCTTCGCCTTGAACTTCATGTCGCCCTCCGCGTCGGAGACCTGGGCGGAGCCGGCCGGCGTGCCGTCGGTCGAGGGCGCGGCCGAGGAGACGTTGGAGGGGGACGCGATGGCCGAGGACGCGAGCGAGGAGCCCGGGCGCGGCGAGTCCTCGAAGCGGTCGAGGTTCACGGCCAGGTGGCCCTTTTGCGTCAGACGGCCGGCGTCGACGTGCCATTGTTCCGGGCACAGGGCGCCGACGAACTCCTCGTTGTGCGAGATCATGACCACGCCGCCCTTGTAGTCGCGGATCGCCACCGCCAGCCCGCCCAGCGAGTCACGGTCCAGGAAGTTGGTCGGTTCGTCCAGGACGAGCAAGTGCGGGTTGTTCCACATGGCGCCCGCCAGCACCACCTTCACCTTCTGGCCTCCGGACAAGCCCGAGATCTCGTTGTGGTTGGCGATTTCCGGGTCCAGTCCCACATCCTCAAAGTGCTTGGAGATGACCTTGGGCTCGAGCTGCCGGAATCCCAGACCCTCTCGACTCGCCTCGTGGTCGTCGAATTCCTGGATGAGCTTCTGGAAGCCGCGCTCCAGCAACGTCTCCCTGCTCATCATGCTGTTGTACTTGGGCAGCCAGCCGACCCACTTGATCTCGTACTGGAAACTCTTCTTGTACTTTTGACGTCCGATGAGAGCCTCGACCTTGCGGTCGCCCTTGCCGTCACCGATGTTGATCGTCTTCTCCATCTGCTCCTTATCCTCCTCGGTCAACACACGGGTTTGCTTCATCAGCACTTCGCGGTCATCGCCGTTCGCGTACCGCCACTGCAGGTACTGGTTCGGCGTCTTCTCCATGTGCATCTCGACGTGCTCGAGAGCGTGCTGCTTGATGTACCCGATGCGCAGATTGGGGTGTTTCTCGACCTTGCCTTGCTGAGGAGTGACTTCACCGGTCAAGACTTTGATGAGCGTGGATTTGCCAGCGCCGTTGGGTCCAATGATGGCCACGCGGCTGCTGAGCGAGAGGGAAGCGGAGACCTCGTTAAGGTTGGGCTTGGCGGCGCCTGGGTACGTGAAAGTGCAGTTTGTCATGCGGAGGATGCTGCGCGTGTTACTCTTGACACCGGTCAGGATACCGGGCGGCGGGAATTTGAATTGCACTTGAGTGGCAGAGAGAGTGTAGTAAGCCTTTGCTTCTGGCTTTTGTTTGACAAAGTCGGACAGGTTGCCTTTGTACGAGACCAACTTCTTGTTCTCGTAGTTGTAGATGTCGGTGCAAACCTCGTCAAGGAATCCCGAGTCGTGGGAAACAATGAGCGACGTGATATCGGTGTTGGTCTTCAAGTAGTCCTGCAGCCACTTGACGTTTGCGACATCCAAGTGGTTTGTCGGTTCGTCAAGCAGGAAGACGTCCGCGCGCATCAGCATGGCGCGAGCGAGCGCAAGCTTCATCTTCCATCCTCCAGACAGTGAGCCAACCTTGGCATGCTGGCGACCCTCGGGGCCAGACGTAAAGCCGACTTCTTCCAAAACAGCTGAGATGCGCTCTTCACCTTCCGATTGTATTTCAGGGTCCTTCAGGCAATACATCAAGATCGTCAGATCCGCATCCTCGCCCTGGTTGTGCTCGACAAAACACGTCTTGACTTCATCTTGAGGTGGGAAACCATCCAGCTTGCCAGTCGCGATAGAGCGCATGAGGGTCGACTTGCCGGCACCGTTACGACCACAAAGACCGTAGCGGTGGCCCTTGAGGAGGCGAAGGTTGGTGTGTGACAGTAGGAGCATTCCGCCGTACCCGAGCGAGAAAGTGGCGTTGACAATCTCAACCTCTCCATCATCTTCTTTAACCTCCACTCCAAACTTGCGGTTGTCCTCCTCGACGTAAAACTTGTGCACAGATTCGCCGACTGACTCGCTCTTGCCGGTGTCCATGAGAGGCTGAAGGTATGGCGTGACGTTTTGTACCACGCGCCCAACAGCGCGCTGGTTTGCATCCTCCGCAACCATTTCAGCGATGTAGCCCTTGGCCAACGCCCAAACTTCAGCATCACCGGGGTAGTCCAGCAGGCCACCGTTCTGCTGCACCTTTTGCTCTAGCAAAGCACGGACGTCGTCCGGCTGGGTGCGCTCGACAGCCGCGGCAGCCGCGTGATCGCCGTCCTGCTCGCCCATGGCCTTGATCATGACGTCCAGCGCTCTTTGGCCGATTTCACGCACCTCCGGCAAACTGGCGCCGTCCCGTACGCGTTGCACACCGGGCTTCAGCTTTGGCAGAAAGGCACGAGCTTCGATCGGGTTGTGCACCAACTTCGTCAAGTTCTCCACCACCACGACTGTCTGACGTACAACTTCTTGTGTTGTGGAGGGTGAGTTCAGCGCGCGCTCCAAAAGCGGCGTGAGCAATGCAAGCACCGGACTCGTCACCACCGTCACAAAAGTCGTCTGACTCAGCGCATGAATGGCCTTCCTCTGCGCCTCGGTGCTCGGGTCCTCCATGCTCTTAATCAATAACGGTATCCGTGGACCGACGTCATCGTTTTGCAGCAGTGTAGTCAAGCTGTTCATGGACTTGTTCGCTTGCTTCGAAACCTCGGACTTCAGGTCATGCATGCCCGCCTCGACGATGGGGATGAGACCTTCAAGCCTCTTCCCCATGGCTTCTCTCAGCACATCCTTGTCTTTCTCGACCTCGAGCGACTCCATGCCAATCTTGGCCTTGTCTGCCATGCGGCCAATGAGCTCGAGCGCACCGACTGTGCCTTGCCATTTGCCCGTTTTCTTGCCACAGTACCGCATCAGAATCGGTAAAAGGCCAAACACTTTGGCCTCGGAAGACAGCTGGGAGAAGAGAGTGTCAAGCGCATAGCGGGCGCCTTCTTTCACCGCGCTCTGCTTGTCCGCGAGAGCATCTAACGTGCACGCTACGAGGTTGTGCTCCTGAAGGAGAAAGATAACTTCGCTTAGTCTCTGCTTGGGGGGGAAACGCTCGAAGATGGCGCCGAGCGCGAACATGGCGCCCTCCCGCCGCGCCGCGCTCTTCTTGTCTGAGGCCGCTTTCTGCACCTCCTCAAGGATACCATAGCTGGCCAGCCCGCGGAAGCCGACGCTGTTGAGCAAAAGATCGGTGAGAGCGTAGGAAGCGTCGAGCGAATCCTGGGACGTCTTGGAGGTGTAGATCTGCTTGGTCATGCTGGCGACATCGTCGGGTGACGGAGCAGCCGCCTTGCTGCTAACCATAACGGACGGTGCCATGGGAGGCGATTCGTGGTGGGGCATTGTCTGCCCGAGTCGCTGTTCGGGTGTGCGCCGGAGTCTGAATGCGTGGGTAGCCCTATGTCAGACGGACGGATCTGTCGCAGATGGAGAGGCTGTAGTAACCGGCTCTCTCTGTAGGATGGGTTGTACTGTATGCGCAGCCAGGCGCTGGAGGAGGGGAGAGTGGAGAGTGTGAGGTGATGGTTGAGGGAGAAAGATAGAAAAAATCCCGAGTCGGAACTTTTGAGCAACAAACACCGTCGACCCCTTCGCAGCCAACAGTCCACCGCACGTTCCGGCTGCTGACGCGAGACTTTGATGCCTGAGGTTTCTAGTCCCTATCGTGTAATTATCACTGTAAAGTTTGGCAGCGTCACGCCGGCCAAGCCCCCCTGCCTCATCACCACTGGCATCCATTCTATTGTTGCAGACCGCCGCCGCACAAGTCACTTCCTTCTACCACGTCCATACCTACTGTCCCGACCACGATCACCTTCTCTCACCCTCACCACCACCCTCACTCTCCTTCTGTACTAGGACGACGATATCCTACCTGGTCCACTCGCTAAGCGTACTGCAACACTCCTTGAGGGACACGCGTCCGCCGCCACCATCCACTCCCGTTGTTTGCGCAGCCGCATTGGTTGTAACGCTGAGCCAGGCGCTTGGGGCGCGCGCGTTCTTCACGGCGGACGAACTCAGAAGGAGCATAGCATCACGGCACAAGGGGAAGGGGAGAACGAGGGGCGCTACCAATACATTTGCCTCGCAACACCCACGGCTCCAGAGAGCCAGCGCTCCGTAGGCTTGAGGAACAACATATCCATATCGACGCCATGAAGTTTAGGCGGACCGCATGCGCTATCAGTAGCGCGCTGCTTGCCGCGCAGTCAGCGAGTGCGATCGACCTGAATCCACAAGACCCCAGTATGTGACCATGGCTGAATCCGGCGAGCGAGGCAGGACCTACACTGACGTTTGAGGACAGCCTCGATCAAGCGGGCCGCCAGCACAATTGCGCATGGTATGATGAGCTACTACAACGGTATGTCGGAACATGAGTCGTTCAGCACCGTGGCGAACAGCGCTAAAACGATGTCCAGGCAACACAACCGGCAACACGCCCGGTTTGCTCCCTGGCCCATACTACTGGTGGGAAGCCGGCGCTATGTTTGGCTCCCTCATCGACTACTGGTACTATACCGGAGACACCACCTACAACGACGTGGTGTCCCAAGCCATTCTCTTTCAAGTTGGCCCGACCAACGACTTCATGCCGCCAAACCAGACCAAATCCGAAGGGAACGACGACCAAGGCTTCTGGGGTATGGCCGCCATGTCCGCTGCAGAACAGAAGTTCCCCAACCCTTCGCCTTCCGACCCTCAATGGCTCGCCCTTGCCCAGGGTGTCTTCAACTCACAAGCTGCGCGCTGGGATAATACCTCCTGCGGCGGAGGCCTGAAGTGGCAAATCTTTGCTTTCAATAACGGCTACAACTACAAAAACTCCATCTCCAACGGGGCTTTCTTCAACTTGGCGGCGCGATTGGGCTATTACACGCAGAACCAGACCTATTTCCACTGGGCGAACCAGATGTACGACTGGGTGGACAGTGTTGGCCTGGTCGGTTCAGGATACCAGGTCTACGACGGTACGAATGACGATCTGAATTGTTCGCAACTAAACCACATCCAATGGAGCTACAACTCCGGCGTGTACTTGCTCGGTGCGGCGGTCATGTGGAATCAGGTGTGTCATTTCCCATTCACTTTGTCCCTCGGTGCGTGTTCGGGGCCTGCCCACAAGCTAATCAACCCATTATAGACCACTGGCGCCGAACAATCTCAATGGGAGACTCGTGTGCGCGGCCTCGTCAATGGCGCCAAAGTCTTTTTCCAAAACAACATCATGTTCGAAGTCGCCTGCGAACCCAACAACAACTGTAATACGGATCAACTTTCGTTCAAAGCCTACCTCTCCCGATGGATGGCCGCCTCCATCAAGGTTGCGCCGTTTGTCGGCGATCTCGTCCGCGAGTTCCTCACCACCTCCGCCCAAGCCGCCGCGAAGTCCTGTTCCGGCGGTGCCGATGGCGCAACGTGCGGAACCAAGTGGACACTTGGCGCGTGGGATAATTCGTTCGGTGTGGGACAGCAGATGAGCGCCCTGGAGGTCGTGCAGGGTCTGTTGATCGACAGCGTGCCCGGACCCGTGTCGAATACGACGGGTGGGATTTCGAAGGGTGATCCCACCGCTGGTACCGGCGGCGACAGAAGTCCCGGTGCGCCAACGAGCCAGATAACGACTGGTGATCGCGCGGGCGCGGGGATTTTGACGGCGGTCATTTTGGTTGGGTTGCTTGGTGGCGCTTGGTATGTGTCAATGTTTTTCCCTATGCTTGCTTACCAGCCCCCTGGACCTTTACATCCGTGCTGTCACGCATTTGGAGAGCCATCTACTGACATGTGTACTACGCAGGTGGATGGTCGCGTAAGGATCTCGCATTGCACCACGAGCGTGCAATTGATGCGACGGCGTTTCGGTTTCGGTATGGAGCAATTGAGGGTATCATGCACAGTACCGCTCAAAAAGACTCTCACTTCCCTCATCGACGACCGGCGCAGGTGGAAATGAGGCGAGGCGAGGCATGCAGCATTCCGGCATTTCTGTTTGAAGGTTGGCGCATTGGAAGTCTGGAGTCTTTGAATTGAGGGTTTTCATCGCGACGGTAAGCATGATTTGATGTGTACGAGTACCTCGTTGACAGAAGGGGCAAATCTGCGCGCGTGCGGTCCCAGTCCCAGACCCAATCTCATGTCGTTTTGATTTCGCACACTCGGTCGCCCGCCATGCTACAGCGACTTGGCTACACGTGCACGATGGTTGCCACCCTACGAATAGGGAAAGTGAAGGAAACGGAAAAGCAAAGGGAGAGAAAAACAAAGGAACGAAATTGTCACGCCCCACCACTTTTCACTCCAATAGCGGACTGGCGGCCCTCATCTCATCATGTTCCGAGAGAGACTCACGTGCAAAATTGACTTCGCTTTCGGTTCCGAGTGAAAAGCTTTTTGCTTGGAAATTGTGGAAGGGAGGTCTCATCGCACGCGTACATTATCTTGGCTGAACTTTACATCGCGGCGCTGTGTCTATGTGGCAGTAATTTTTTTTTAAATAGAGGTTTGGGCTGGTATTTAATGGTGTTAAACCATACGGCCCTTTTCGAATATATGTTTCGTTCTATCGACCTTTGAAGGCCTGATGACCTGGGTAGGTCTTTTGGAGCGGGGTTGACCTATCGTACAGCAAATGCATACGCGTAGGTAACAGATCTGATCTTTCGCTCACACGCCCACGACGGTGAGACCTCACATGCCGAGGCCATGCTGCTGCAAGAAGGTCTGGATGAAGTCGAAGGCGCCGGCAGCGCTGTAGTGCAGGTTCAGGCCGTGGCCGGCGGTGCTCGCCAGGTACGAGTCGAAGTTGGTGGCGGGCAGGTTCGGGTACAAGGCGGGCTGGACGGCGGCGGCCTTGTTGATCGGGTACGAGCAGTTGCCGAAGCAGAAGGGCAAGTCCTCTGCGCCATCGACGACGGCGACGGGTTTGTTGTAGGTCAGGGCCGGGGCGGTGACGGCGAAAGTGGTGAACATCTCGCCGAAGGTGGTGGTGCCTTTGGTCGCCTCGGCGAGGGTGAGGATGGCCGGGTCGAAGCCCGGGGCGCGGAACTGGCCGAGCTGGTTGCTGATGATGGTCGATGAGACGAGGTAGCCGTTGTTGAGGAGGGCGAAGCGGGCGGGCTGGTCTTGGTTGGCGAGGGCGAGGTTGATGCCGCTGAGGAAGGCCGGGACGCCGGAGGCGTTGACGGAGAAGCCGGTGAGGATGGCGGCGTCCAGGGAGTTGGGGTAGTTGGCCGTGATGGCTTGGGTGATGATGCTACCGTACGAGTGGCCGACACCGACGACCTTGGAGAAGGCATGGTTGGACAACGAGCCACCCCGGAGCATCTCCGACAACGACTGCGCAATCTCGACCTCCAACGCGGCTTGGACGACTTGGATGGGGTCGGGCTTCTGCGACTGACCAACGCCGAGGCGGTCGTACAGAAGCGAAGCGTAACCGTTCTCCGCTGCGACGTCCACGTAGCTGTAGCCCAGCGCGAAGTCCCAGTAGGTACGGTCGAAGCTAACCCCGTGAGACAGCAGCTGCACGCCCGCAGGCTCCGCGTTACCAAGTGGCGTGCACAACGTGGCGCCAATAGACCAGATGCCGCTGACCGTCGCATCTGGCCCAGCGATCTGATCGAAGAAAGGCGTGCCCGACGTCACGTACTCGACGAAGGTCTCAGTGACTTGGATTTGGGTCGTGGGCAGCTGGAAGTTGAACCTTGTGTTGCGGTTCGTGGTCGCGTTGACGTTGACGGTGCCCGACACACACACTGCCTTGCCACCTTTCGAGACGCTTATGATAGGGTTGCGAAAGCCTCCGGTGCTGGGAGTAACCGCGCCAGCGGGCAGCGCACTTGCGGATGATGGCAGGGCATACTGAGCGATGGCTGCAGCCACAAGCAGCAAAGTGTTGGAAGAGAGCATGTTGACGAATAGACGAAGACGTTGACGTGATGAGCTTGCAGGTCGTTGCAGTGGTCGAAGTCCCTGGAGATGATCCTTTTTGGAGGAGGTCAACTAGATATATTCCTCCCGTGGCAGTAACGGCGACATGTCTTTCATGGCGCTAACGACGAGGTGAATCTCTCTGGATCCGCGCTCAGTGCAATGCCCCATCCTGAGGTCACTGTACCCAAGATCAAAAATATCGACCAGACTTGACTTGGGTAGCATTTAACATTGTATTGAGTGCCTGTGCCTGAAGACAAGGCAGGTCGTGCAAACAAAGTTTACCGGCGTCTTTCCCCTGTCAATAGAATCTTCAAAATAAGCTCCGTGAACGTGAGAATGTGAGCCCGGAACAAGGCTCGTGGTATAAAGCTTTGATATGCCTGAACACGATTTTTATGGAGAATACCGTGCGTTGTATAACAAGAAATCCACAGCCAAACAACACCAAGGCAATCCGGATGTCTGATTGGAGTCTTCCAGGTATCATCAGTCCAGAGCCATGACGAAGGGCGGAGACATGTAGTCTTGACCATTCTGTCTTGCTCTTGGTCAGCTATGCGAAACACCCACGATATAATAGTCTGGGTCCACTCAGAACCCATACGGTTAGGTATGGACTAAGACTCGACCACAGTGCGTCGCACACACGTCAGCATGCGCGCTCACACGGTGTATAGCTATCGTGGGGCCGACTGTGGTATACCTGCTGACTGAGGTGCGATGGCCTGGACTCGGCGCAATAGAAACTGGGCTTTGATGTTCGGTGGATCCTCAATCGAAGTCAACCCGTCAGAGAGAACGCTGCAAGGCCGACAACGCGGTTGGGCGCACTGCATGCCGGAGATGCTCATCAGGGCTGTGGAGTTTGTGCTGCACTGGTCCCGAAAGCCAAAGATACCTTACCGAGTATCTTCTATGACCGTCCATCAATCTTCATATCGCAGACGTGGCAATAGCCAAACCACAACACGAGTCGTTGGTGAAGCCTGCCATTGGCGGCGCATGACTTCACAAAGCTTTCCGTGTCCACCCGAAGTCAAACATGACAGGCCGACAAGACCGCGCTCGACGAATGTTGTTGGCTCGTCTGCCAGCGGCAAACATGCGTTGCTCACGCTCCAGCCAAACCCGTGCTCTGCGCTTCTGGACTTCATGCACGTCCTCCTCCTGAGTCCTGGCAACAGAGAAGTCCTCGTGTGTCTGCAGATAGGTCAATAGCGGTGCTCTGATTTCAGCATCCACAGCCCCACCGAGCGACAGTATACCCGCCGAGGTTGGGAGCCAGCCTTGAGCGCAGTGAATGTAGTTAAGGTTTTTCCAGGTATCGGTGAAGATCGTAATGACTGCGGGTCTGACACCGCTCCAGCTGTCACTCACGATCTGGCCGTCATCCTCGGGCAACTGGAGAGGGGCTGCAGCAGCCAGTGTAGTCAACGCGGGCATCCATTCCGAGCAGCCTTCAATGTCAAGCCATTGCAGACATAGTAAATTGGAGCTCAGCTGGCGAAGTAAGGAGGCTGGCTCCGTCATATCTTGATCGACGGAGGAGTAATAGTGCGACCCCCCTGCGGTGATATCCGGACCGTGCTGGCCAGAAACTGTAGCGGTCGTTAAATTGGGTGTGAGGGTCGGCCGAGGCCAGTATGCCAATGACAGATGGGTCAGTTGCGAGGTGTGTTTCGACAGTGCAAGGAGATCCCTCCATGGTGCGTTCTGTGGAGGGTTGGAAAGACAGAGATGCGTTAGGTTGGCGAATTGAGACACTGAGGGCGCGGATTGCGTTGCTGTCGTCATGTCGTCCTCGGCATCCCAAGAATCCAGTATCTCGTTGGCGTCCGTCACGCATGCTGATAATTTAGATGGCGCGAAGACTTTAGCCAATCTCTTCAATGACAAGGGCGCGTGGCCGACCAGTCCGCCGAGGTCGAGCTGTGCGATCTGTTCACTCCCTTGTTTTAAAGCCTGCAGCGTCGTGACCGCGACGGGTGGACCATAGTATCCGAGATACGTTAACAGCCTCAGCCGTAAACGCAATGGAATCTCGATAAGCGCAGGGAGATCTTCCTCGTCCAGTAGATCCCAACACATAGCAAGCCGCTTGAGCGTCTGGTGCACCAGTCCGGATGGATCAGGTCCATCATCCTCAATGCGTCCGCCGAGTAATCGTGCAAACCGAAGAAGCTGCTTCGGTCGATTCCTTTCGATCACCACATTGGCAACCCCATGGCCCTTTCTCACAGCACCTCCACCCCGGACCGCCAAGGTCATCTGCCATTCGGGCGTGAACCCCAACCAGCTCTTCGGAGCGGCAGGGCCGGGCGTTCTCATCCTATCACGGAAACGGACCCCGAGCTTTGGTTTAGGTGGCGCGCTTTCCGGCACTCCCAAGATGGTTCGCAATTCGGGGGGAACGGTCTTCTGAGCCACGAGTTCGGCCAGCTCCCTTTTCTTCTGCTCAGCATCGAGTGACTCAGCCTTGCGCAGGTCATTCAGCCGTTCATTGACCGAAGCGGTGGGGCTGTCGCCGCCATCTTGGCCAGCTGGCTTGCCCGCGCTGGAGGATGAGCCGTGGAATTGCTTCAGGTTTAGCGTGCGTTTCTTGGGCATGAACTTGAATGGACCGGATGACTCGACCGCCGATGATATTCAAAGACTGCGTGTATGCAAGTTGAAGGCGTTGAGTCACCGGTAAGATATGAAGTACGAGTAGCGTCCATCCTTGGGTGGCGGTGATAGTTCGGTGGAAGCAACCTGGAACGCGAGGTCCGAGCTCTGACTAAGCCAGAAGCACCTGACTGACGAGATACGTACTGGCTAGTGTTGTGAGTACTGATGCCAGTCCTGTCGTCGTGAATATCATACTGGCAATCGCATGGCATAGACTTTGAACACCATGGCCCAGGTCGTATTATGTCCATCGACCTTCTCTCCGGCAAAGCAGCTGCCGGAGTATCAGACCCCGTCGATCGCCTGGCTGACCCATGAATGGCACGTCACGCACTCCAGTCTGCCGATGTGGAAGAGCAAGCGCAACGTGCGCATTCGGTACACTCCTCTCGAACCCTCGCAAACCCATATCTCCAGGGACAACACAGATCGGTTAGATGACTTGGTCTCGTACCAAAGCCTCGACGGCGAGAAACTGCATACTGTACACGGCGTGGACAAGTGCACCAGCAGCGGTGAGGCCCGAGGGGAGTGGGACTGGCGCGGCAAGGGTCTGTTGAAGATCGCGAGCAGTCACTGGGAGGTGTTGGGCTGGGGCGAAGAGGAGAGCACGGGGAACAAGTGGGTGGTGACGGTGTTTGCGAAAACGTTCGCGACGCCGGCGGGAGTCGACGTGTACTCTGGAGTCAAGTCGGGCTTGCACGCAGAGACGTTAGAGCAAATCAAAGCGGCATTGGCTCGAATCGAGGACGAGGATGTCAAGAAGATGGCTGGGGAGCTTTTTGAAGTCCGGATAGACGAAACACGCAAAGATTGACCGTCCAAACCGTATCGCTTTGTAGCCATTGATACTGGACATGCTCTGTGCCCAGTGAGTGATGAGTGGTAGCAGCACCGCCATTCAGTGTCTTTCGAAATGACCATCACATTGCCTGCTGAGAAGTAGGCTTGACAACCCATATGTACATGCGTGACACGGTCTATGCTGCCATGCCCCTGTGCCGCTCACCATACTCCAAGCTGCAATGCCCATGCACATAACATTCATCTATCCCTTTCCGTACCAAGTCTTGTGGCCGAGTACCATGCGGCACATCATGTACATGGTCGCTGAGATGCCTGTCAGTGTCGCGTTCCCTATGTGACGTGGGGAGTTCCAGGATCTGCTTACCGCCAGAGGTCGTGATAAGGAGGGCGTAGTATGGGTAAAGCATGTACTTGGCGGCGGGACCCTTGGTAGGCGAGCGAAGTCAGTGTCTTGATCTGTACTTGGGTATGGCATGCCTGTCTCGTGTCCCAGGCCGATCCAGGTACGTCCTCTTCTTATCTGTCGCTCATCTCTGCAAGTGGCTGAACGCACCTTCTCCCACTGTCTCAGGCCGTCGTGAGTCTGATGGATTCGCTGCCACTTGGGGACATTGTTCGGGCGGTAGAGGCCTGGGAAGTTGCCGATACTGCAGGACATTCGTTAGCCGGTTGAGGGACGGCGAGGGAGGTCTGGCGAGTGAACGCGAACGTACCCAGCGCGTCGGATCAGTGTAGCCCTCATATCGACCGTAGAACTGGTTGCGCTGAGTGTCAATGGGTTCGTGATGTGGTCGCTCTGAACGCTGAACAGGAGCTTGTCGTTGCGGGAAGCAGCTCGCGGGAAGCTCCGGCACCAGCGAGTCGAAAGCTTGGCGTTTTGATCTACAGACAGAGTCTCACGCGAGCGACCCATGCTTCAATAGAAGCAGATCGACGACTGTATTGCGCAAACATATTTCCCATTCCGGCCGTTATTGTTCTGACCGACCGACCCATCCATCCATGCAATGGCGCCAGATCGAGGGGTTTGTCTGAAGGCTGCGTTGCAATGGGCGCCGCTTTTAACCGATGGCTTGCCAAACCTACAACTCTACACCCCTTGCGACACCTCCAAAGGCTTACGAGAGTGTGCACTCGCGTACCACAAATCACTGGCAGTCGATGGGTGTCGAGACAGCCTCGACTTCGAGATGCGAGGGCTACGGTCACGCCAGCACCACCAGGTGTGAAAGACGGGTACGATGTTCCTCCACAACAGTTCGGCCCTGTAAGTGGGCAGAGTACTCTCGAAGACGGCCTACGCATGTCGATGAGTTCTGGCGTGGCCTTGCTTGGTGAGGAAACCGGCGACCGCGGGTATCAGTCTCTGCAAATCCAGGCAGACGTCGACTCCGTCAAGCACTTGGGCAGGTTATTGGTTGACCAACCCGAATACCGTACGAATATGCAACTATGGATCGAGCTTCTGCAGTATCGACATCGGATAGACGGTGCCGGGGGTGTGTATGCCATCTGGCGTGGCATTAGGCGCCGACACATCGACCTTCCCACCGAGGGCGAAGAGGCGGACGTACTGTGGTCGACCTTAGCGAATGCATGCATTTCAGATCACAACGGCACACACGCCAGTTTCCTGAACGACCTTCTGCGTCATGCCGAAGACCTCTACACCCGCACAGGCGCGCGTTACAGCAAGCTTTACGCGACGGTTATGAGCCGCGTGCTGCGATTTGACTGGGGCACATCAAGAGCCCGACACGATAGGTTACGCGATGCTGGCCTTTTGCCATCCGACGGCATCAAGCAATTAATAGTCGATGTAGTTGGCAAGCTTCAGCGCAGGGAGGCTCGACAAGCATGCAGACATCTATACACCGTTGGCACCGAGAGAGATCTTTACGACGTTTGTATTGCCAAGCTGCTCGCAATGGGCGACGAAGCCTCGGCGCTCACGTGGCACCGCTTCCTGCTAAGGTTTGGTGACGGCCCTTCTCGCGAAATGTTTGCAAGAAGAGCTGTTCAGCGTCTTTTTGACCGGGACAGGAGCAAGTCGCTTCCGATGATGCATAATTCTCGAGTGTACACCGTGCCTGCGGTCAAGCAGCAAGCGAAGGACTTCGACTTTCCAGCATTGACTCGTTCTTCGATGTCCAGCTTGATCGGTGACGTGCACGGCATCAAACCCAAGGAAGTCAGCGATAGCTTCGTTGCGAAAATGTTCGCCACCAGAGCTTTCTCGCTGGACCTGGTTTTGCACGGTCTAAGCTTCTTTGGCGTTGACCAGCTCGGCCCTCTGGCCGCCCGAGAAATGGCTCTCCGAACCGGGTCGCTTGATGTGTATCGCAGCAAGCTCGACGATCTTCGTACATTGAACATAACGTTCAGCGACGCACTCTATTGCCGCTTGATAAATGTACTTGTGCATGAGAGCTACGCCGATCTATTTCGAGAAGTCCTTGAGAGCGACCAGCATCCTGATGTCTATGCCGATCTGAGTACTCAAGAGGCGTTGCTGGTCTCCTACCTCGACCGAAGCCAATGGAATAATGCACACATTTCTTTGCTGTGTCTTTCCCTGGGAGGTGCTCACTTGCAAGGTCGTGCCTGGAACCGCCTGTTGCAGCATTACCTTCAGAATCGCCAGTGGCGTCCGGCAGCCGGGGTAATGCAGACATTACAGTCGCAGCGAGTGCCTCTGACGAGGAGTACGATAAGCTTACTACACAGCCTGATGCTCCCAGAACGTCGACCGGCCCGACGGCCGATCGTGATTCAGCGGCCGGACAAACCAGACTTCGACGCTCTCAGGTTCGTGACTGGTGCGTACATGTACAACGAGGAGCTGAGTGGAAATGTTTACTTCAAAACATGGATCGAGCTACTGAAGAGGTACGGCATGTGCTTCCAGTGGGAAGGGTTGGAGAAGTTGGTCTTATGGCTTGCAACAAATTACAGTAACAAGGGGTCTCCAGAATCGCAGGATCCGAACGACGCCCGCACGCAACGAAAATTGCGACAGCGTTCAAGTTCGTTGCGGTCCATTTTCGATCCCATCATGCAGCAGGCAATCGTGCATTGGGGCTTTAAGAGCGCTGCTGTGCGGAATCAACTGCACCCCGAGAGTGCAAAGCTAGACTTCACGTCGAAGGATCAGCTGAATAGCAGTGGAAATGCCGAGCGAGACACACCGAAACACGAGCGATGGGCACAGGGTATCGCACTTCTGAGGCGACTCCGGCTGGAATTCGGCATGAACATCCACACGGGCGAGGTCAGGCGCGCCTTTTATCAGCGCATGCTGTCACTTTTCGGTCCTGGCCACTCGCAGCTGAAACTGAACGAGCGAATGAGGGAGAGCAACGGTCTCACTTTAACGCACTACATCCGCCATGCGAATGAAGTATGGGATGGCATAGGCGTCGAGATACTGGTCGACCTTGACGACACCGTGTTGGACCTTGATGCTGAAAATGATCCAAAGGCGCGGGAAACCCTGCTGCTGGCATTCTTTGGCCCATACCGGAGATCTAAGTACTTCAAGCCGGAATGGGTGGATGTTACTGCGTGGAGCCGTAGTCAGCATATCGGTGCTCGCCGTCCGACCGAGCTCTACCGAGGGAGAAAGATGGGGCAGAGAATGTTCATATGGCAGCGCAGCCCTTTCCGAGTTGATCGGTCAACTTTGCCATTGGGGGCTGTCAAGTCGAAGTTGCCACTCCGAACTGTCAAGTCGAAACTACCGTTGCGGGTGGTCAGGCCTAAGCAGCCGTTCCGGTTTGTCAGGAATCGCCGATCTCAAGAGCAACACAACATGCAACAGGGGCCCGTCGCTTGAATGCCTCTAAGCATCCTTGCTATCCACGGCATGCACCGCTCTCTGCTCGTTCATCGAGTTCACGTCTGCCACCCAGTCCGACAAGTACTCGGGCACTTGCTTGACCCTGTTCGCTTCGCCTTCTATCGGCTCTCCGAGCATTGGATAGGTTGGCACCACACCGACCCAGGTCTTGTGGACGACATCGGGGTTCTGCAGATCGGCTTTATCGTCACTCGGTCCGCCGGTACGGGTTTTGGCCGAGGCGGTCTCGATGCGCATCTTGAGAATGCCGGTAGATGTCATCTCGGCTTTAGTTCTGTGCGCGCGATGTCAGCGCAGATCCCTCCGTCAATCCTCGCTGCGTTGGAAAAGAGGAACGCACGGCGGCTTCCTACTGTTTTCCCACCGCTTCGGAATGGCGTTGTTGGTGATCAGCTTCAGCGCATAATCGATCTCACCCGGATCGCTCGTAACGCTGCCGTAGCCATAGCACACGGCCGAACGGTAGTTACAGCTGTTGTGGAACGGCGCCAGGGCAAGCACATAGCCGTCCAAGATGGTGCCGCACACGCAGATTGGGACTTCGTCGTTGGCCGTCAGTCGGAATAGTCTCGCGACGGAAGAGCCGTGGAGGTAGAGGTGAGGCTCTGCCTTGTCGTCCCTGTCGTAAGTCCCCACAGCGCCGAGCATGGGGAGGATGGTCGGGAACTGAGGGCCGTCTGTATTGTGCGGAGCGTTGAAAGAGACGTGCAGGATGGGTGTCTCGTTGATGATGGCGTGGATGAGGTCGGCGTCGTATTCGGCTGGGATGTGTCAGGGTCGCGATCAAACAGCATTGAGCATGCAGCGCTTGTGAATAAGGCTTTTCTGTTTCTATTATCTGCGGTACTCGGAAGAGGACATACTACGTTTATTCAGGCGTACACCCTGGCTCCGCTCATCGGGTGCATACGCTGCCATTGTGTGTTGCTGCCGTGGGACGCTGGGTGGCTGATGTCCGTTCCGTAATAACTGATGAATGTCGGTCGTTGTTCTAGGAAATTGGGAAAGGGAGCTTTGTTTGTTTACCTAGGTAGGTATTCGTCACAAATGGGTGTGACTCGTCCATCCTGATGAACGTTCCGAGTCATCCACGAGCACCTGCAGGCTCCTGTGCTTGCTGCGAAAGGCACGCCGCATCCACCTACCGCATTCGGCGCACCGGGGTACTCGAGCACGGGCATGGTAGAATCGCTACTGATCTACGAAAGTTGGGTGTCCACACAATTACTATAGTGGACAACTTACCGTCATCGTCGCCGTCTGAGACCCTCGTCATACTCAGGTGCTCACACAACGGTGTCTTGCTGTTCTTATATTAAGCTGCAAATCTCCAAGATCTCGGAGCTCGCCTGACCTTGTATACAGCGTAAGTATGACGAGCACGTAACGAGCACACCCGACATGCATGTATTGATGTCCATATGTACGTGCAATCCTCCACAACAATATCATCACACCCAACCATCGCCCGCCGTCAATCCAGCTCGTTCAGAAGTCCACTACTCACGCCTCATTTACATAGCCGGTCCACTACTCACCGCTCGAATGCATAGCCATCGGCTTCGGTGCGGATATCGCAGGCGTCGCAGTGTGCGCCCTATCCTCCCTCCCACGCCGTCTCTGCGCAGCTTTCTGGTCAAGCCAATGGCAGAATGACTCTGGTCGAGGGGCCGAGCAGTCTATCACGAAACGACCCGACTCGGCCCAAAAAACCGCTGGCGACGATGATAGCTCTCTCTCCTTCGTACTATGACGCCAATGCGACCACCATCAATCATGCAATGCACTGGGGTCAAGGCGCGCTCGCTGCTACCGCCCGCGGCGCGATGGCCTACTTCGGTATCGTGGGAGCGTTCGGCAGCTTCATGTTCATGGGCCTCCGGTTACTGGTCAACCAGACTCTCGAGAAGTGGACTGGCGTCGGAACGTTGCCATGGTGCGTGTTCGATGCTTCTGGATATGGTCCCGGTGCTGACGTTCCTACACCGCTGATCTCACCGAGCCATGATTAAGCAGCTGGAGGAGACAGGCCCAGCGACTGAGCGCGAGTGATCAATGTGTATCTCTCTCCAGCATATAGCGTATGATTAAACAGCTGAAGCGTTTTCTGCGCTGCGGAAGATGTGTCGCAGATCTGGTTTGTGCATCTTGCTTGTTTTGCTCGAATCACCTCACGCGTGTCGAGCAAGCCGAATCGTGAGTGTGCGTCATCCCAAGAGCCACGCGACTTTGGAGCGTGTGTAGTACGGAGAATGATGCAAGTCATTGTCAAAGAGACTGTCTCCAAGACCACGAACCTGAGGGCAGCTCAAGGATTCGACAGGTTGCGTTCGGTCTTGGCCAGATTTCATCTTTTGGACGCTCACATTGCCGGCACCTTCTGAAACGGTGAGAACACATAGAATGGCGAGAGCATGACACCCAGAGCCAGGTCAGCCAGTTTCCGCGAGTCGGAGAGCTTTCTCAACAGCAGATGCTGCTCTACCGACTTCGCCAGCTTCCTTCTTTGCTTCTCTGACTCCATACTGGAAGATCTCCAAGAGACCAAGTTCTTGGAATATGCTGCTACGCTCCTCGGCGTCATCATACACCTCACTCTCCGCATCACGAGGTGCACCAAAGAGGTTGAGATACCCGAAAGGGTTACTCTTGGTGGGAAGTATGTGGGCGTCCGACTGCCAAAGTGGAAACAGCTCGGCGGCTCGTCTTGCCGCAACGCCGAGATCAGTAGGTGGCCTGGTCAATCCTGCCTTTAACAAGTTTGCAAGGGTCGTCAACTGGTGAACAAGCAGCTTGTTACTTGACAGGCTCGTGCTTGGTTTCGATATGGACCACTTCCCACTTTGCTGAGCGCCACTGGGCGTCGAAGGCCCGCCCTGGTGCCACGATAGCAGGTTCTGAAAAGTCCGTAAAGTCTTCACCCAGCCTCCAGCACAAGCCATAACAGGTTCGGCAGTAGTAGGGTGAGAAAGCAAATAGTCCAGAACGTCGAGCGACGAGCTCCGGATGTCGTTTGATAAGTGGGTCATACCAGCACGCGTGTAGAGTAGCAGTTGTTCCAGTGAGCCCAGTTGATGCTTTGGGAGTGCTTTGATGAGCTTGAGAACATTTTGCCGGACGGACAGGCTCCCGTCCAAGATGAGTGGTTGCGCCTTGGAAACGATTGCCGGCGCCGGTTGTGGCAGGTCATTGGCCTCTAGCTGGCAAACGGTGGCCAGGTACGCCAAAGCATCTCTACGCTGCGTGTCCGACTTGCTGCTGAGTAAGGAGAGGTTGTGGTTGAACAGGGTGGCTGCATCCCGGCCACTTTCACTCAGATTCTGCTGCTTGAGGACGATTGATTTTGCTGCAAAACTCGTGTCGGTGGCGTTGGTGTTCTTTGGTCTGGCTTTGCCGACCTTGAGCTTCGTCTTCTGGAAATCATGCTTCTTCTCGTTCTTCTTCTTCGTCGAGGATCCCATTCTGTTTCATAGACGCACCTGAATGCCGAGTCGGATGGATACATGTACAAGCTGGTCGGTGTTGCATAAAGTGCTTCGGCAAGTGGCCGTCCCAGTACTTTTAATCGAGGTCTTGGCGCGTCGGATTTAGCGATCGTGAATGTTTACTTCACGTTCACCATCGCGACTTCAAGGACGCGACCTGGCCGTCCAGGTACTTCTCCACCGTATCAGCCCAGATCTCAGATCTACTTGGTGTTCACCTGGGTCATAGCGTGCCGACTACAATGCAGCAGCCATCTCCGTCAGAAGAGACCGAGAGTCTCCTCGCTCGCCTGGCGCAGCGCCCTGGAGTACAAAGCACTCTCATCCTCTCGCGCGATACGGGCGCAATCGTGCGCTCAGCAGGCTTGAAGACTCCGGACGATGTCGAAGAGGATGTCGCAACCGCGGGGCCCACAGCGAATGGCAATGGCAGCGAGGTGAAGAAAAAGGGCACTCGCAACGCGGAGGATGTGGCTCGTCTGGTCTGGACATTTGTGAAGGGCGCTGGTGATATGATTCGCGAACTGAATGGCGAAAGTGATGAAGCAAAGCTTCTTCGGATCAGGACGAAGAAGAATGAGCTGGTGATCGTGCCGGACGCCAAATTCCTGCTCGTCGTTATCCATGACACCCCACCGGCATGATGGACTGGCCCAAACGGGATATGATCACAAGAGCGTGGTATCTTCGGAGCGGCAAGACCATCAAGACTGGACTCAAGCCGGGCACCGAGTAGAAGCAAGTATTGAGAGGCTGACATGAAGCGGATCCTCCAAGCTTATGCTAGTATGTTCTCCTGATCGAAAACCTGCGCAAGGTACCGAGACAATGCCCTCAGCAACCAATGCACCTCTGCGTTGGCCTCTCGGACAGCCTTATATGTCCCTGTACCGACAGTCCTTCCTGACGACTTCGACATTGTTCCCGCTCATCTACCGCTTGCGCATATGGCCATCCGCAGCGAACGTCGAATCCTCAAGCCCAATCCTTTCGCGCAGATTCTTGACAATATCGGCGTTGCCAGTGAAGAAGTGGTGGAGCCAGGCAGCAGAGCGGCACGAGCCCGCCGATCGATGCGAAAGCAGCGACGACACCGTTCGGGCAGATGAACATAATCGAGAACGAGATCAGCTACATTGGCGAAGCCCGTTGGCTTGTCTCATCGTCTACGCCGCTGCCTTGCTTAGTGACAACGCTTTTGTTGAGATCGAGCTCATCTCACGCCCAGCGCTCCAAATGGGTTGCCACAAAAGTACCAGATACTACCCGAATATGACCATTGTACACGGCGTGCTGCGGAGACGAGTCTGGGCTATTACTACTATGTGCACGTCCTCACGTTGCAACGATGTGGCGTCTGAGTGAGCCATGCTCGATTCGGGCGACAACGACGGGAACCGAATGTTTTCTTGGCCCAGACAGTTCGGGCAGACCTTTCTTGGAAGGGCAGCGATATGGTGGGGTGAGGGAAGAATGTAATGTGAAAAATATGATGATTGCCTTCAAGTGGACTTGACTGGCTAGCCTATCACGGTTCGCTGTTGCATTGTCTGGAGCACGAACACAACCGCCTGCTTGAGTGAGGTCCGATCATATCTTGTCCACTTGTACCAGCGCATCATGAGACGACAAGTGAAGTCGAAGTACCACTGCCTTTTGCATGGCAGCCTGTATGCCGGGTTCGGATACCTAGGTACAGTCGGATGTGCTGCAAACATGAAGCCGAGCAACGCCGAAAACACGGACGAGGGGAGCGGAATTCCTCCTCGGTAATCACAAAAGGAATGATCACGCAAAACATTGCTTGTTCCTTTTCCCACTCTTGTCCATCAAGGCGTGAGGGGCGCATTCCACCAATCAGACAAATATCAGACGAGGTATTTGCAATATTCGTGTCGAATGGCCATGTCCTGCCCACCTTGGTCAGTCCATCGCATTGCATCCGAAGTCGGAATGAGGCTTGGAGGGTCAGACGGACATCACCTCTTCACAGCGATACTTGACGACTTCCATATCGAGTCTGACACGTGAAGCGACCTACATACAGGAGTGGGGTCGCCGTCTATGCCCGCCTCAAGCAGAAAGGTCACGAGGACCCAAACTTGACCATGATCGCCACTGCTCTACCGTCCGCTCGACCACTACGCTCGACAAGAACGCACCCAAATTGCGTAGTAGAAAACCTTGCATGATACGGTTCACGATACCTTGGCCGAGGCAAGGGTGGTGTCTCTCACGCTGGGCATATAGCTAGAGCCATCACCCTAATGCCCGACACTATGGCTGTGCCACCTGTATCTTATCGCGTGTCTTTTTATCATGAGACGACGAGGCCTTTGCGGCACCCTGGCAACCCTGCTGCTCGCGACGATACTCGTTGGGACCGACGCAGGAAGCGTGTCGCTACCGTCTTATCCTCTCGCAGTCAAGAGCCCTTATCTTTCGACCTGGGTCCCAGGCAATCAGATCACCGATGCCGCAACGGCGCAGCCTGAGTTCTGGGCCGGTCAGCTCCTTACCTGGTCGGTACTGGCTCGCGTTGATGGCACTACCTACTCACTGTTCGGTTTCCCGGACTCCAACAAGCACATCACAGCGGCCAAGACGA
>Ga0268244_10000210_pt1 | contig 25340 bp, 29 predicted proteins | sample AgamicMgSfe_FD_200258 | JGI IMG/M metagenome (GOLD analysis project Ga0268244, IMG submission 200258) | Agave microbial communities from Guanajuato, Mexico - Mg.Sf.e (v2) (version 2) | ecosystem: Host-associated > Plants > Phyllosphere > Phylloplane/Leaf | place: Guanajuato, Mexico | collected... | reverse complement strand
ATCCTATACTATAGCTTATAGCTCTACTATCTATTCTTTATTTCTTTGCTTTAATAGCCTAAGGCTAAGGCATATATACTATAGGGACCATAGGCTTAGCTAAAAGCTATCTCGCTAAAGAAGGCAAAGGGCCGTTACATTAGTAATATAGAGGCTATAAAACATGAAGGTAATACGCGCTTTAAGGAGCTTGTCTTGTTAGGAGGAAGGCTAGGTCTAAAGGCCCTATTATACAAGTTGTTGCTCGAGTATGTAGCGAGCGACTATAGCTTGCACTAGCGCCTATAGTCGCTCTAGTATAGCCTATTTAGTTATGCCTTTATAAACCTACTATATAATTGACTCCCTAAAGAGCTTGAGGTTGACGGTATGTGCAAGCATTGTAAGCTAATCTAGCGTCAATCTAGCGTTAATCTAGCGTCAAACAGCGTATAAACTAGTGTGTGTATGCAATACAGGTGTTACAAAAGACAAGACAAAAGCTGAAGAACCAAAATCCATCGATGTGGCGGAGTGGCACAAACTGAGCTCCGTCAGCAGTGCCAGAAGAGCGAGTGACTTCACTTCTATTCTCAAAACGTGACCCGGTCGTGCCTTCGAGTTCTCTGCTATTTGACCAGTCCGAGAGGTCTCAGGAATGCTTGAGTAGCTCACCAACCCTCGCGCCATCGAACTCACAATAACCTCTACCCACCATGGCAACGCAGACAACCACCCTTCGAGGCTGGCAAAGCAGTGGACAAAACATGCTTTCCAGCCAACAGGCCCAACCCACTCCGAAGGCGTCCCCGATCGGGGCGCGGCCATACAAGGATTTTCTGACCCCAGCTCTGCATCGACGGTTCACTCGCGCTGCCGGCCTCATACTCGCACTATGCTGGCTCGAAGCCTTCCTCATGTCGCATGGTGCCGGCTACTTCTGGTCCTGGTTCCCTTTCTCCACCACTGGGCTGCGCGCCCTGTTGCTCTTCATGCCATGTTTAGCCGTCTTCATCGTCCGCGTGGGAAACATGCATGCCGGCCATCTCAATACCACCAGCGGATTCGAGACGTTCGTCAGTCACTCGACGAGCTTGCGCACATTAGCTACGATTGTGTGGTATGTGTACAGCGCGTGGTTCTTTGGGGAGGCGTACATCTGGGCTCAAGGGCAGGAGAGGAATTTGGGCTGGGTGGATTTGGGCAAGAGCTATGAGCGGCCGAGGGTCAACGAGAACCCAATCATTCTGAGGTGGCTGTTCGTGTGGGTTGCGCTTGCGCAAGCGATGCGGCATCTAGCAAGAGACGTGGATAGGATCCAGGTGGAGGTTAAGGAACAGGCAGCACAGCAACAGCAAGGTCAAGAGAAGCAAGAGAAGGGAGCTTCACGTATACCTAAAGCTGTTCTGGATCTCTCCATGCAAAAGAAGGACATACTCAACCGCATACTACAGCTTACGATTGCCGGCATCATCGCGACAGGCATTCCGCTATACTACGCTATCATCCGCCGATTTGCTTGGCCAATGGCCTATACCATCGGCCGCATCTTCTTCCGTCAACTCCCAGCCAGCGCCGCACCGCACGGAATTGTCCACCCCGGCACCTTCATATGGCAAGCGTTTACCTCGGTCGGTATGCTCGTCGTCCTATGGGAAGTCAGTAACGCTGTCTTCACATCCTGCGTCTCGGAACCGCCACTCAAACGAGAGCACCCCCTCACTAGCGAGATCAAAGACGCCCGCGGCACCATCATCTCCAGAAGCACGGATCCTAATGGCAGCCTGCTTAGAGGCTGCCGAGCGAAGAAAGATGTGCCCAAGACCTTCGCCTTCTGGGAGCTCTACTTGATCTGCGTGCAATTTCCCGCACGCCGTAAGACTCTCTTCGCAGAAGCAGACCGTAAAGATACAGCCGGTCAGCCCCACAACATCTGGTCGCAAGTCTCCCAGCTCTGCCTTGCGGAGATCACCGCCATCTCCGACCGCATCGCCAAGTCCCAGGAACCTCTCGGATCCCCAGGAAACGCAGCCAACACCCAGCTACAACAAACTCACCAGAGGCAAGACACCTTCTCCTTACCCAAAATCAGCGACCGACGTGTCGAAGACAACCCCAACGTCTTCCAACAACGCAGCCAGAACAGCATAGCGCACACCGCCGGCAACCTCGTGAAATCCGTGGGCCAGAGTCCAGGGGCCGTGAGCCCGCTCGTTCCACGAGCGAGAAAGGCAATAGAGTACGCCGCCGACCGGTCCCTGTCAAAGGACACGCAGGACCGCTGGCGCAACAGCGACGGTCTAGGCAAGGAAGCGAAAGGGTACATGACGCAGTTCTTGCAAACCCCGCTCGGCGAACCCTTCCGCCAGACGTTCGCGAGGCGCTTGCAGGCCGTGGTGTTCGGTGTGCCGTACAGCAACAAAGCCAACGTCGTCCACGCTGCGCGCTCGTTGACGAAACTGGTCGTGTCGAGCCTTAAGGAAGATAATTTTGGCTTCGCGGCCAAGGACGTGTCCGGCATCATCCGGACCTTCACGGCGACGATTCGGAACGTGGAGACTTTCGTGCAGGTAGGACTGACGCCGAGTTGGACGGACGTGGGGTTCGATGAGCGGAGGGATCGGCAGTTGGCGGGCTCGGGTGAGGTGGGAGAGGTGGTGGCGGTGCTGAGGAGTTGTTTGCGTGAGATGGTGCTTACGTTCGGCGAGTATGCTGACTCTGTAGGGTTGAGTGCCAAGGACGTTGGGGAGGCGAGGGAGACGGTTGGTGGAGGAGGTGCGGAGATGAAGCAGGTGCAGGGTACGTAGGCTTACGCATATCGACTCGTTACAATCGGGAAGATCTTTTACTTCATTTATGCTCCTTCTATCGGATCCCATTCTGTTCGAGTGCCAATGCCGCACAGATCCCTGAAGGCTGCGGCTGTAGGTATCACGAGTGGCTCGAGTGTCGATGCATCTACAAGGTATTCCTAAGCGTCAACATCTCGTCTTCGCTGTTGCGAATGCGGATAACGTGCTGGAGCCGCTCTGGTTTGCTGAAGCAACGGATATCCGTACACCCGGTTCTGGCCTGGATGATGCGATTGATCGCTGAACAAGGCTCTCAAAACGCCACCTCATCTACCATCATCCCAAGAGGCTCAATGCCATCCGGCCCTTCACTCTCAGCAATATATCCCTTCTCGCACTTCGTGAAATGCACCCTCTGATCCTGCAGTCGCACCTCGTAGTACTCGTCAAAGCGCGCATCCAGCGCGTCGTGGAGATCGCTGACGTCGTTTGCCGGATGCAAGACGGACCAGGGGTGCGTGCAGGCGCGGCCTTTGCAGGTTTTGAGAACGGCGAGCAGGGCGTCGAGGCGAGGGAGAAGGTGTGTGAAGGTTGTACTGCTGGTGGTGGCGGCGGTTGTGTTGTTGGGTGGGAAGGTGAAGGCGAGATTGTCTTGGGTGGGTTCGTGGGTTGGAAGCGTGGGGGTGAAGTGCAGGACTTTTTGTTGTGAGAGCTGGTTGAGTGGGTAGAGGTTGTGGGTTTCATAAGGATCGTGCTGCACGAGTGTCAGTAAAAGTGAGGCGTATTGAGTTGTGTGTTCCACTCAAGCGTACATTCAGATCATACAACTCATGCTCGCCACTGCACCACACTGTGTAAAGGAGGTTGTAGTCCTTTCCGATGACTCTCAATGCTTTGTACGTATGATTGTGATACAACACACTGCCATAGTTGCCCTCAGACATGATGATGCCCCACATCTCAATATTGACATGCTCCTGTCTCCAAGTCTCCGCATGTTGTTCACCAGCACGATGAGACGTCAGTGGGATTGCAGAGCCATCCAAGTCCAGTCTCGTCTCTGCGCCAGCGAGGGCCAAGAAGGTCGGTGCCAGATCGGTGTGCGACGTTACAATGTCACCGACCTGGCCAGCTGTAACGCCGGGTCCACGCACGATCAGCGGGATGTTGACGTCCTCCTCGAAAGCGCACTGTTTGCCGGGCTGCAAGCGGTGCTGCCCGATGTGGTAGCCGTTGTCGGTGGAGTAGAAGATGTATGTGTTATCCAGTACGCCAGCTGCCTCAAGACGGCCGACGACGTTCTCCACGATCTCGTCGACCGCTTGCAACGCTCGGAGACGATTGCGGTAAAAGTGGTCGTTGAAGTCGATGTTGGTTTGGTTCTGCTGAGGGAGGCGAGAGATCCAGGACACGCTCTGTGGCTCATCCGGGTTGAAGTGAGGTGTTCGTGGGACAACCACATCGTTAAAGAGATGTTTGTGCCTCTCGGCAGGGACGGGCGGAGATTGCGTTGCAGATTTCTCGCTGAAGTTACCGTGGATCAGGTTCTCGTGGATGTGGACGTTACTATGCGGTGCCGTAGGAGCAGTGGTCAGGAAGAATGGCTTCTCATCTAGCAACGCATCGTCGAGAAAGCCGTAAGCCTTCTCAGCCAGCACGTCAGTCGTGTACTGGCCCTCGTAACTGACGGGAGGATCATGATTTCGTTGAAAGGTCACGTTGAGGTACTCGTACGTATATGGGTCCAAGAGGAAATCGGAGCCCGTCCAACCCGCAGCATGCGGAGAGTGATAGTTGTCCACTGTCTGGGCGTTGAAGAGCTTGCCGACGTAGTACGTGTTATAACCAGCGTCCTGAAGCCAGAGAGGAAGATACGCCTCGTTGAAGCCTTGTTGAGCGAATTTCGGATACCCTCCTGCTTGGCCATAAGCAATTGCTGCAAACCGACCTTTACAACCACGAGGTCTGCATACCATACGGTGGATTTATATCAGTAACATTCGTATTATGGGCGGCTTTGCCGGTCCACAGAGACACTCGACTCGGACAGCAGAGCGCGACGGTACAGTAATGGCGCCGGAAACTGGTCCCGTGATCGGTCAGGTGCTTTTGCAAGTACGGCATGTAGGATAAGGAATCCATGTGAAGGTCTTGATCGTCTGTCAGGATGAAGACGATGTTGGGTCGACTGGCCTGAAGTGGCTGCTGCTGCTGCTGCTGCTGCTGCTGCGGTTCATTGCTGCCGCTTGCCCATGCTGCGAGACACGGTGCGAGTGTAGCCGCCTGTACCAATCGCATCGCAACGTTGGTCTAGAGGTACAGTCTGGTCTAGAAGTACAGTCTGCGGGACTGACGGAGCAGACTTCAAGATGTAGGATGGATGTGCGTTGGAGGCCCTGGAGGGATGAATTGTGGCGGAAAGCGGATGGCGTGCTGCCTTCCTCTCCGCCCGTCTCCATCCAGACCTACTCATCTCCATCGCCATAGAACACACACTTGAGATCTCCATTCACACCGAAGACAAACTCTCAGACTTTAGACTCTACCCTGTTACGGCGCGTACGGAGAACAACGGAAGGACGAAGAAGTCGAAGGCTCGACTTCTTCTTGTAACGTGACGGTCTGCGAGAATTGAAGAAGCCGACACATACTGTCCCGTACCAACTAACAGGATTGCATACATCTACAATCGGACATCGTTGCAAGCTAGGTATACAAAACCGCCTAAGCGATAGATCCGCCCCTCACCCCCGAAGACTCCGGCTCATACCCCGTGCCCGAAACATCATGGATCCCATGCTGGCCCGTCGCATTCGACACGCTCTCCGTCCGTTGGCCCGTCTCCATGCCCGCGGCGTCCCCTTTCCGGATACCCCTCGCCCCGGGCTCGAGGTACATGGCGTCGGCCGTGACCAGGTCCTCGCCCTCGGGCGGCTCCCACTTGGTCGACTTCCAGGCCGGCACGTGCATGATGTACATGGTGTCGATCTCCTCGAGGGTGCGGCCGCGCGACTCGCAGAGGAAGAAGTAGACGACCACGGCGCCCGTGAAGCAGCAGGCGGCGAAGACGTAGCCGTAGCGGAAGTCGATGGCGGCCGTGATGAAGGGCGTGAAGAAGGAAATTAGGAAATTCCAGATCCAGTTCGAGGCCGAGGAGATGCCCATGCACGTCGCGCGGTAGCGGGTGGGGAAGATTTCTCCGATCACGGCCCAGATGATTGGGCCCCAGGTCATGGCGTAGCCTGTTTCGTACTCTCAGGTTAGCCATTGGCTCCCTCGCCAGCTGGTGATCAAGGCGTGAAACTTACCTGCGATGAAGAAGCATGCGAACACAATCATGACCGTGCCGGCGTTCGGCGTTGACGGCGGGTTGTTCTGGTCGAGCCAGAAGTGACCGACGGATGCGAAGACCAAGAAGCACATGAACATCCAAAGGCCACCGGTGATCAGAGCTCGACGACGGCCAAAGTGCTCGACCACGTACAATCCTGGGAAGGTCCTGAATCGAACGTCAGTAGGAGTACCCACGAATGTCGAGTTGGTGTTGACGTCGGCACGGCAATGTGATCCTCCAAGAGCACTTACATCACAAAATTCACTGTTCCCAAGATGATAGCCGTGACGTAAGAGTTGTTGAGACCGGTCGCCGCAAAAATCGAGGTGCCATAGTAACTGTCGTGTCGTCAGAATTAGCATCCACGGTGACTTTGTAACTGCAAGGTGCACCCACAAGAAGAAGTTCGCGCCAGTGAGTTGTTGTAGAGCCTGGAGCGTCACACCCAGCGCTGTACGGTAGAACATACGTGGCCCTGGTTCTCGTCAGCGGGCAGCCTTTCGGACATTGGTGGATACTCCCTTACCCGTTACGACCTCGTACCACCTGTGCTGACCACCTCCAGCCGCCTCGGCATCGAGCTTAGCTTTGATCTCACTGATCTCGCGATGGACCTCCCAGTGATTTTCGGGTACGCCGTAAGACAGAGCGATCGTGCGGCGGGCTCTGTCGATGTTGTCGTGGCGATAATCCCATCTGGGGCTCTCGCGGAGGAAACAGATGCCCACGGCCCTGAGATACGTCAGAACAACAGCGATCGGAGTTGATGGGTGTATTGAGCCTGCTCACATGATAACGGGAAAGATGAATCCGATTCCCATGGGCAGCTTCCATTGGAGTACACCTGTATCCTGCGCGGTGCGGTAGTTGATGCAGTCCGCCAGAAAGATCCCGAACGTGATGAATAGCTGGTAGGTGGAAACGAGGGCACCGCGGACCTGTCGTGGTGCGGTCTCCGACTGGTACATGGGCGTCAAAACGGACAAACCGCCCACTCCAAGGCCCGCCACCCACCGTCCGATGGCGATCTGATACCATGTATTACTGGTAGAAATCTGCACGATCACCCCGACGATGAAGACCAGGTTCCAGAAGACGATACACACCCGGCGTCCGAAGGTGTCGGCGACCGGGGCGGACAGCAGAGCACCGATCAGGGTGCCGATCGAGAGCAGGCCGACGATGGTCCCGGAGCGCACATTCGAGAACGTAGGCGCGCCGTTCGTCGTCGTGTTGCCGAATCGACCCAGGAAGTCGTCCATCTCCAGGAACCCACTAATCTGGCCCGTGTCATAGCCTTCAATGCAATACTATCATCAGCGTTGGCCTCCACCACATGTAAAATAGAGGACGTACCGAAGATGAGTCCGCCTATCGAGACAATAAGCGCCATGGCGATCACTCGCGGTGTCAACAGCTTGACCGGCGAGTTGTCCACGTCGGTTTTCTCAGTGTCGTATGCCGGAGAGGCACCGCCATTCGGCCCTGCTTGCGCCATCGCGGGATCGGCTTGGGCGTTGTCGTTGGCGGCCTTGGGCCTCCGGAAGATTGCCATGTTGGAGTCACGTCGATGAAGTCGACCAGCTAAACCATACAACACGGTGTGGAAGGAGACTTTGCGCGGTGAGTGGAAAGGGAAGCAAGCCTACTCCATGGGGGTCGCGACGGTCTTAATATTATGCTAGTATTGGCCGAAGAAACCGTGATCAGTGACAAAGCTTTGCCTGCTGTACCCACCGCTTGATCCACTTCGTCATTTTGTTGGCGGCCACGAGGGACGTTCGATCATGGCGTGCCGGGCCTGCCGGACGGACCTGAAGGCAAACCCAGGGTTGCATCCACGTCATCAATCGAGGCATTGCTCGGCGTTTACACACCGTTTGCGCCGTGGCGTGAAGTGGCGCGGAGCGTTTGCATAATAACACATTATACAACCTTCAGTCTGTGCGTTTCGGCTCAAGCCTCCAGTCACGACGAGTACCGATATGGTACACGTGACACACAGCGCGATATGTCGATGTGAGGTTGCGCGGATGGCGACCGATGTATCATGTCACACGTGGTTGACTCGGCACGTCGGCACCCAAACCGGCAAAATTCCGGCGGAGCCCGGGCGCCGCTGGCGGGTAGGGTTGGGTCTGCAAATTTTCGGTGCTCATTCGGAGACGGCATTCACTTACAGTATTTACCGGAAGGGACTTGTTCATACTCTAAAGCTCTAGCGCTTCATTATTGCGAATTTCGAAGTTCCAGCAACATCCGTATCTGTACCTTATGAATCTGGGACGTTCATCTGGCACTTTCCATTAGCCCGAGATAAAGCCGAGACATATCCCCGAGCAACGACGAGGTCGAGGTCGTCTGGTCACTGTACGGAGATAGCACATATGGGCGACAGGGCTCGGGAGTCAGGGTGAACTGGGAACGACGTCTCTGCTCGTGGAGCTAGCACGTTCGTCACTCATAACTGACGATTTCCTACAAACACCGATTTCCTTGAAAGATGACCGTGGGTCCCGAGATCACCACCGGTGGCATAGTACGTGTCGAACGCACCTCTCTGCTCTACAAAGACGCGTTCCGCGACGATCCCGTCATCAGATATATGCTCAGCAACCTGTCGCCAGCCGCACGACACGAGTACCTCTACTCCTACTTCGTCAGTCTGCTCAGCGCCGCCGGGATGAACGGCGCCAGCTTCGCGGAAGCGGATGACTTCGGCGCGTGTCTGGTGTTGATGCACCCCGGCCGACGGGTCGACAATGTCTGGACGCTGATCCCGGCCGGATTCCTCGGGGTGCTCTGGAAGTTGGGAGTCGGCGGGTGCAGGAGGATGTTGGGGGAGTATGAGCCTCTTACTGACGCCTCGAAGATTAAAGGTCTTAAAGGATGCAAAGGGTATTACTATGTCTTCTTCTTGGCAACGAGAGAGGCAGCTCGTGGCCAAGGTCTTTCTTCTGCTTTGATGAGTAAGGCACAAGAGACTGCGCGCGCGGATGGCGTGCCGCTCTGGCTGGAGGCGACTACTGAGTACTCGTGGAGGCTCTACCAGAAGCTGGGGTTCGAGACGATTGACGTGATCACGCTTGGTAAAGGGCGTGCGGATGCTGAGGGGAGCCAGCAGAAGGGCGGGGAAGGTGTTTCGGTGTGGACGATGGTCTGGTGGCCACCGAAGGCGGCATGAGTAGGTCATCCACAGAGCAACGCTGTACCGTGTGTGAACGGCGTAACACCGACAATGCGTCATCAACGGGTGCGCTCATTTGCATCACGACACGCTGTGTCCGCCACCTACAGGGCTTGTGTGTGTGATCGAGACCGCTCAATGTCCGGCCAGGAGTTGAGAAGCCTTGCCCCTCACGCTGCTAATGTGACTTTGTACATCGTTACATGCTGGCGCCAAGTGAGCACGACGCGTGGAATGCAACGGGACGAGACTGACTTATGCGGTCATGCTACGGAGACGTTGCTCCTCAAGCGTGACTGAAAGCTTCCTCAGGGGCCCGAGTCGCGACCCACGCCACAGCAGCGATCAAAACCCAGAGAATAGTCCAGGTGGCCTCCAAGCCAGCTCCCCAGAAGCCAAAGAAGATAGTGGTTAGCACCACGACATGTGCAAGGGCCATGACAAACAGAAACACATCGAGATGCCACCGGCCCTACAAAGTCACCGCGAGTGAGCGAAGCGCAAAAGGCAGACAAAGGAGTAGTCGATCAACTCACCACATGAACGCCCAACACCTTCCGCTGTCCCCGCGCCTCCCCGATCGCCGCGAGACACCAAGCGACGAAGAAGAAACCAATGACGGCAAGGATGGAGCCTAGGTAGAACCAAACGAGCCGCGCGACGACCACGGATAGAATGGAGATCGCGGTGCGCAGGAGCAGGATCAGGATCATGCAAACGCGGCGCGCGACGACCGCCTTGTCCGGGGTGATTGGATTGTAGGCTGACAGGGTGAAGGTCACGCAAGACCGCGTGTTCGCGCAATGACGGTCCTTGAACGTGGCTTGTGGTCGAGGCGGTAGGTCGGATGGGAAGGCGGAGTCGGTGGCCATGATGATGGGTTTGTCACCTCAACGTGTATTCTTCGCTTGGGTCTCGTCTGTGTGGTTAAGCTTGTAGTGATGTTTCAATGCAAGGTCGGAGTGATCCTAAAGCATGATGTTGACTGTCACCTTGTGCTTGGCAGTAGTAGAGAAGAAGAGGGATGTATGTACCTAGGTAAAAGTATGAGGAGACGGTAATAGAATGGTACGCGTAAGCTTCGCATGGAGAGGTAATAACGAACCAGACGTGCTTGGCTTGGCTGCTCGTAGAGGCTGTGCAGTGCTGAAGGTGTGGCATGTGCGACCTCGCTCCGTGAAAGGTTTCGATAGTACGACTGTACGGGTCAAGAAGGACCGAGGCGTTTGTTGCGGAGAAGGAGGAGGACGATGAGGAAGAGGGGGATGCGTATGTTCCAAGGTTGTTTGCTGCACAGTGTGTTTGCAACGCAGGTGGGAGAGAGAAGGTCCGCGGCTGAAGTGCTGAACCGCCATCCTTCGCGCCACGTACGCAAAGCGGCCACGACTCCTACATGTACATCTACCACCACGCATCCTCCTGTCACCACCGAGAGCCGCCGTCAGCTGAAGCGTTCCTGGTCCATGCTCCTCTTCCAGCTGTGTCGCTACCTCAGATTGAGAAGTACCCGAACCGCGCGCACGTGGCGAGATTGTACTAGACCGAGCGAGATATTATCGTCGCCTGCAGTCTCATGAAGCATGGGCATATCGCGAGCGTGGACAGAGGAAGAAGCTGTGGACCTGCCTCCTGTGCACGGGAACGTGTTCAGCATGAGCATTGATGAGCCTGTGAGGAACAGCGCATCCTCGCGGTTTGCTTCGCCTGCAGTACTGTAGTGCGGCAATCGAACGTCGACAGGAGTGTGCAGAAAGCCGAACGCTCCGTCAATGTAAGCTGACAGGAGGCGGTGAGTATAATACATAGTCGCTTCATCGTCCGTTTGTTGCCATCCGACTGTCCTTCTTCCATAGGGAACCAAGCGAGTCCAGTATACTTGCTCCCGTGAACAGGACAAAGAGAACAACACCTGCACTCGTGTCAAGATGAGATCTTCACCAAATATGATACTGGTGCTCGCCGTCACGACAGTCAGCAGCGATCCAATCGCGAACTCGGACATCACCACCTCCAGCTTCCCCAACCTCGTACCCTCCACCACCGTCGACCTCGCCACGGACTCCACGGGTGTCTCTTTCACAGGTACGCCCAAGTTCGTCCCTTCGACCATTGTCACGCTGCCCGGCGAGCCCACGACCTCGGGCTGCGTGGTCTCGATCTCCGACTACTCCTACGTCACGACGTGCGCCGACACCGTACTCCCCTCGACAACTGCCGTCGCGGCATGGGCGTTAGCTACCAGCAGCTCGAATACATTTCCTGACCTCGTGCCGTCAAGCACCGTCAATCTGGCGACCGATAGCACAGGCCTGCAAACGATATCGCCTTTGCGAATCGTAACGACTACGGTGTCCAGCTCTGGAACGGCTCGCGCTCTCTGTGTTGTCTCTGCTGAAAGCCAAGGGAGGTGGGCTGAGACGGCTTGCACAACCACATCATCATCATCACTTGCGACGACGGCGAGCAGGCTTCCGTTGCAGAACCAGGGAAATCAGAAAGCGGAGAGTGGTGCTACGCCTCGCTTGCCGAGGATTCCTGGCTGGGCGGTGACGAGGTTTCTGAGGGATGTGCTGAGGATCTGAGGAAGCGTAGCGCTCTGTTGACGTTTCGGGATGAGCATGTGGTCTTGGAAGTCTCTATCTAATGGATATTCACCAGATACCAAAAGCTTCCACTGAAGTGTCACCCTCCCGGAAAAGGTTCCCGATCACGCTGCGTTGAAGTAGTCTCTCGCCGTGCATTCGCCACCTTGTCCAACCTGGTAAACATGACTGTCAGGTAAGTCACTGTGACTTTATTATGTGCCACAAATACCACCAGGCGCTTCTGTTCGTAGTATAGTGTGTTCATCAGCTCAAGGATTTAGCTCCCTGACCAGGCGCACGGGGTGGCTCCGAGACTGAGGTTTGCTCGTTCATCTGCGGCGCGAAGGCGTTATACATGCGCCTATCCTGCGGTCCGTGATTGACGTCTTGACGTGGCTGCATTACTGGGTGTACATGGCTGATTGATCCGCTGCGCACACTCTTCGGTTTGAGGGAATGGTATGCCCTGGAAGGCTGCCCTGATGCCGCCAATGGTGCGAAACATGAGAAGAGGTTATTTTCGGGTTCGCGGGTTAACGATTGTTCCACAACGCCGTTCAGACTGTGACGAAGGTCGATTAGAAGGGAATACCAGGGAGAAAAATACTGGGAAATTTGTATAGGAAAACAGCTATATGTCGCACTCGATAGTGACAGAATCCCGCATTCACCGCAGCATGGTGTTGCAGCTGATGTGCACCCATGTTTCGGCATGTGTCTTTCGTGAACACAATATATACTCATCACATTGGGAGTATGTGCAATTGTTTTGGGAGAAGGAGAAGACGACGGGGTGGAAGTCATACGTGACTTCTCTCCGGTTATGTTTGGGGCGGCAAACGATGAGCCATGAGTGAAATGGATGAGCAACAGCTTCGTAAGGTACTCTGTACTCACGTCAACGCAAGCAGATGAGTGGGACGAAGCTGTACGCCGACATGCTGTTCTCACGAAGGACGATTGGCTGAGGTGAAGTCTGGACGCAAACAGTCGGTTGTTTCTCCCTCAGTCACATGACAGCGCCGCAGCTTCAGCGGGTCGGGAGCAACCGTCTTTGGTAGGAGCTCGAGGTACGTACCTCCGTACAGTACGGTCGGAGGTGACAAACATCATCCCCAAAACGTCACTGCTCTCCAGAACCCTCAAAGGCTCCGCGCATGAATCTGACTTACTTGCTGCTCTTGCAATAAACCCATCGGATGAGCGGCAGCAAGCATGTTGCGAACCCACCTCTACCAAAGCAGTAAACGCCTCGCCTCTGGTACCACGAGTGCCAGAGGCTTCAACAGCCTCGCCCGCCATGCACCGCGCACAGCTCTGGTAGCGAAGAGGAGGGAGCTGGGTGTCACTTCCTACAATGCCTTCACGTCGCAGCACCGCCGGTATGCGATGGCGGCGGAAGAGACGAACAAAGGCGTCGATCCCTCCGATTCGTTCTTGCAGGGCAACACGGCCAACTACGTGGACGAAATGTACATGTCCTGGAAGCAGGACCCATCTTCCGTGCACGTCTCATGGCAGGTCTACTTCCGGAACATGGAGAGCGGCGACATGCCGGTCAGTCGAGCTTTTACCCCTCCGCCCACCATCGTACCGCAACCCGCCGGAGGCGTCGTGCCTACACCGAGCTTCGGCGCGCCAGGCATGCAGGAAGGGCAAGGTAGCGATGTGACGAATCATTTAAAGGTTCAGCTGCTGGTCAGAGCATACCAAGCACGTGGGCATCACAAGGCGAGAATCGACCCGCTGGGCATCCGCAATCAGTCACACGACTTCCCGTACAGCAACCCGAAAGAGCTGGACCTCAAGCATTACAACTTCAGCGAGCAGGATATGAGCGAAGAGTTCACACTTGGTCCGGGTATCTTACCGCGTTTCAAGACCGACAAGCGGGATAAGATGACTCTCCGTGAAATCATCGACGCCTGCGAGGCCATCTACTGCGGCTCTGTCGGTGTCGAATATATCCATATCTCCGACCGCGAGCAGTGTGACTGGCTCAGGCAGCGTGTTGAGGTCCCAGCACCCTACCGGTATTCCGTGGACGAGAAGCGCCGAATCCTCGATCGTCTGATCTGGTCTTCCTCTTTTGAGAGTTTCCTAGCGACCAAGTACCCGAACGACAAGCGTTTCGGTCTGGAGGGTGGTGAGTCGCTGATTCCTGGTATGAAGGCTTTGATCGACCGCTCTGTCGATTATGGTGTCAAGGACATCGTCATCGGTATGCCGCACAGAGGTCGTTTGAATGTGTTGTCGAACGTCGTCCGCAAGCCCAACGAGTCCATTTTCTCCGAGTTCGGCGGATCCGCCGAACCGTCCGATGAAGGCTCTGGCGACGTCAAATACCATTTGGGCATGAACTTCGAGCGGCCGACCCCCTCCGGCAAACGCGTGCAGCTGTCACTTGTCGCTAACCCGTCCCATCTTGAGGCGGAAGACCCCGTCGTCCTTGGCAAGACCCGCGCTATTCTGCACTACAACGGCGACGAGAAAGACGCCCAAAGTGCCATGGGCGTGCTATTGCATGGTGATGCTGCCTTCGCCGCACAGGGTGTGGTCTACGAAACGATGGGCTTCCAGTCCCTGCCAGCGTATCACACCGGCGGTACTATTCACATCGTCGTGAACAACCAGATTGGTTTCACGACTGACCCGCGTTTCGCTCGCTCCACCCCATACTGCACAGACATTGCTAAATTCATTGACGCGCCAGTCTTCCACGTGAACGGTGACGATGTGGAGGCCGTCAACTACGTCTGCCAACTGGCGGCCGATTGGCGTGCCGAGTTCAAGAAGGACGTCGTCATCGACATGGTTTGCTACCGCAAGCAAGGCCACAACGAGACCGATCAGCCATCGTTCACGCAACCTCTCATGTACAAGCGCATCAACGAGCAACCTCCCGTCATTGATAGGTACACCAAGGATCTGCTTGACAACAACACCTTCACCAAGGATGACATCGATGAGCACAAGAAGTGGGTGTGGGGTATGCTGGAAGACTCGTTCGCCCGCTCGAAGGACTACCAGCCCACTGCTAAGGAGTGGCTGACTAGCGCCTGGAACGGTTTCAAGTCGCCAAAGGAGCTTGCGACCGAAGTCTTGCCTCACCTGCCCACCGCTGTCGACGCAGATACACTCAAGCACATTGGCGATGTGATTGGCAACCCACCCGAAGGCTTCAACGTCCACAAGAACCTCAAACGTATCCTCAACAACCGCACCAAGACTGTGCACGACGGGAAAGGCATCGACATGTCGACGGGCGAGGCTCTCGCCTTCGGCTCGCTCTGCCACGAAGGTCACCACGTTCGTGTCTCCGGCCAGGATGTGGAGCGTGGTACATTCTCCCAGCGCCACGCTGTGCTCCACGACCAGGAGTCTGAGGCTACTTACACCCCGCTCAGCCAAATCAGCAAGGACCAGGCCTCGTTCGTCATCTCCAACTCCAGCTTATCGGAATACGGTGCGCTCGGGTTTGAGTACGGTTACTCGCTTTCTTCGCCATCAGCCCTCGTCATCTGGGAAGCGCAGTTCGGTGATTTCGCCAACAACGCACAGTGCGTGATCGATCAATTCATCGCTTCTGGTGAGGTCAAGTGGCTACAGCGATCTGGACTGGTGATGAACCTTCCACACGGCTATGACGGTCAGGGCCCCGAGCACAGTTCCGGCCGCATGGAGCGCTTCTTGCAACTTTGCAACGAGGACCCGCGTATTTTCCCAACACCTGATAAGCTTGACCGCCAGCACCAAGACTGCAACATGCAGATCGCGGTCTGCACCACGCCCGCCAACAGCTTCCACATCTTGCGACGACAGATGAACCGGCAATTCCGCAAGCCGCTCATCAGCTTTTTCAGCAAGAGCTTGCTCCGTCACCCTCTGGCCCGCTCGCCGATCGAGGACTTCACGGGCGACAGCCATTTCCAATGGATCATCCCGGACCCCGCGCACGAAGGCATGGGCGACTTCAAGCTCGAGTCCAACGACAAGATCGAGCGCGTCATCCTCTGCTCCGGTCAAGTCTTCACCGCGCTGTTCAAGCACAGGGAGAAGAACAACATCACCAACACGGCCATCACGCGTATCGAACAGCTGAACCCATTCCCGTGGGCGCAGCTCAAAGAGAATCTCGACAGCTACCCCAACGCGAAGACCGTGGTGTGGTGTCAGGAGGAGCCGCTGAACGCTGGCGCGTGGTCCTTCGTGCAGCCACGTATCGAGACCATGCTCAACAACACCGAACACCACGACAGGAAACACGTGATGTATGCTGGTCGTGCGCCGAGTGCGTCTGTTGCCACGGGGCTGAAGAGTAGTCATTTGAAGGAGGAGCAGGACCTGCTGGAGATGGCCTGGAGCGTCAAGCAGGATAAGCTGAAGGGACAGTAAAGGGTGTGAAGTTGTGATGAGGTAGGGAGAAGCGACTGTTTCAAGTATTGTGTACATAACGTCGATGTATCGTTGTTTTGCACCCTCAATTTCTCAATGCTGGATCGCGTGCTGGCTTACAGGCTGGTGGTGACACGTCGTACTCCGAGTTAACAAGTCGAAACCTCAAATTCGAACTAAAGTCAGATCTCGTTAGAATAGCATAGAGTACATGATTAGAAGATGGCCAAAGCATTCGGCGGCGATCCAATACCACCGGGAACATTCAATGGCACACTGGTGAGCAAAAAGCTATATCTCCCCAGCTGACGGCAAGTCTCCGAAAGCGCCTCCAAATCCCACAGCTCTCCAATCGGCATCCCAAACAGCGCCAAAAAGTACTGATGCAACACGAGGTCCGCGACCGAACCTTGCTCACCCGTGTCCGGGTTGATGGGAGGGATCTGCTCGAACGCGATCATATCCCCGGCCACGGCCGCGAAGCGTTTGTTCCAAAACCACTTAGCCGACTCCGGGGAGCCGTAGACGCCGCAGACTTTGCCCGGACCCATCAGCTCGGCTTGCTTGTCCGGGCTCAGGCCGGTGAGGCCGGCGGTGAAGCCGGAGCGGATGATGATGACGTCGCCTGGTTTGAACTCGACGCCTTGCTTCCGCGCGACCTTTTCGATGTCGGAGACGGTGAAGTTGTCGTCGCTGTAGGGGTTGAATTCGACGCCGGTCTCATCCGCGTAGCGTTTCCAGTCGATGAGGACGGCGCGCGCGACCAGGCCGCCGCGCTTGTGCCAGTGGTTGAGCGTGGGGAGTTTCTGCTCGCGGTCCTCCTTCCCGTGTTCCTGCGTCAGTGCCTGGACGTCGGTCTGCACGCCGTTGTACCCGGACGCGCTGGCCTGGTGGTGGAAGTGGCATAGGCTGTCCCATTGGCTCGAGCACTGCGTGTTGAACTCGACCTCGTCGTCGTAGCCGTGGGCTTGGTGCGGGCCCGGCGCGTCCATGAAGGACAGGACCTTGTGCACGAGGCCTTTGCGGCCGAAGCCCGGCGCGCTGATGGCGTTGAGCGGCCAGTTGAGCGAGACGGAGACGCCGTCTTTCAGCTCGGAGTAGGCGGCTTTCACGACGTCGGGGGTGATGAAGTTCAAAGTTCCGTAGACGTCCTTTTTGCCATCTTTGTCGAAGATGCCCCAGGCGCAACCTTTGAGATCGGGTTAAAGAGGATGTCGTAGCATGTTTCGACTCTGAAGAGACATACCTTGTGGCATTCCCTTGACCTCTGGTAGGCTGTCGAAGTCGGGATACTCCGCCATATCTGGTTCAAGAAACTGATTGTAGGTGATGGAAGGATGCGAAGTAAGAAGAAGGGAATCAATGGCTTCCTACCTTCGTGTGAGTGTGGCTATAGAGTCTGGTCACGACTATACAATACATACAGTACATAGCTTGTCGTTAGCCTCGGGGTGGGGCATGAGGAGAACGAGGTCCGAGGCACACTCAAAGTTTACTTCACAAACATAACATACATAATCCTCCCTTTTTAAACAGATCGACTGCACTCTAGCAAGCTCAACGCAAAATCATATCATATACTCATCGTTATCCAATCTATCCATATCCCATTCATCCTGACTACATACGTCCAAGCCTGTGTGCGCCAAAAGTCCTCATCCAGCATTGAATCCCTTCCGAACGCCACATACAAGAAGCAGACATAACGTCGTCCCTTTTCTATCCTTTCACCGTCTCACACGAGCGAGCGCCGTCGAAGATGATCGTATTTCCACCCATTCAACTACTCAGTCACCTACCTTCTCAAGAACCAGCGGGCGACCCACCCAGCGCTGCCGACCAAGCCAGGTACCACGTCTGACTGGCACCACCGTCCAGCAACGAAAGGTCAAAGTCCCCGCTGGAGTTGCTGAAAAAGTTGTAACTCGTGACGGGGTCGATGATGGCGTAGTTCGCAAGCAAGATCCCCCGCCACCCGCCCTGGACTTGACTCGACGGGTCGAGCGCATCGCTGGCGAAGTACGTGTCCCACTCCTGTCGCACGAAATCCCTCGTGCGCGTCAGCGTGCTGAAGGGCATGATGGGCAGCATGTGGATTCCCTCGATGTATTCGATGTTCGTGCCAAAGTACGTGACGTGTTGGATCTTGTTTTCGAACAAGATGCCCGCCACCTTGTTGCCGGTGAACTGCGAGGGCTCGACGGTGTTGTTGTTCGTGTAGAGGTAGTAGTGCTGGAGGCTGCGCGCCTGGACCGCCAGCATGAGGTTGCCGCGCGCTTCCATGTCCACGTCGCCGACGATCCGGCCCCACATTTTGAGCGCGTAGCTGGCCATCGTGTCTTCGCTCGAGCTTTCCTGGTCTTTGCCGTCGGCCGTCTCGATCAGACCATGCGCCCAGGAGTGGCCGTGGTACCAGTCGAAGGCCCGCGAGAAGGGGAAGTATGGGTCGTCCGTGATCGAGTTGGCGTAATCTCGCACCAGCATGTTCACCCATTCTTTGTTGGTGCCTTGGGTGAGCCAGTCTGGATCTAAATATCCAATCACCGCAGCTGCGTAGACAAAGTATCCGTAGTGGAAGTGATGGTCGTTGTAGTCTGTATTGCCGAAATCGTCGCCGGCGTTGCCACTCAAGTAAGTGCTGACGCTCACAGCGCCGCCCCATGCTGTATCGTAGACAATTGGAAACGTCATCTGGTTGTTGACGTGGGAATCAAACGCTGACTCCAGCAGCTGGAGACCAGTCAGAGCAAGCGTTCGGTTGTCGGCCATGTCGTGAACGGCGTAGATGAGAGCAGCGAACTTGGCGAGAGCTTTGCCGTCGTAGTACAGGCTGCCGACGTTCGCCTGTTTCGTGACGTTCTGAGATAGCTCGGCGTAGCCGGCCGCGTTGATGGCATCTGCGGCTGCTGCAGACAAGGTATTGACATCACCCAACTCTGGAGACCATGGACTGAAGCTCATCGTGACAGGAAGATCCGGTTCGTTCAGCGTCCACGAATCTCCTTGAACCGCAGTACCGAGGCCTTTGGTCGTCGTGACAAGCTGGACATCGGTCATGTCCTCCCGGGTGGCAGATGAGAACGACTCCACGTGATGCGGCAAGGCGAACATGAGCAGGCGCTGACTCGCGACACCCTCTTTAGTCCAGGACAGCGTGTAACTGCCGGAAGAGCCCTGAACTTGGCCGGCGATAGTGGCAGCCGTGGCATATGCGCCAGCGGACGCGTCATACACCGACTCGGCATCTGCTGTATCTGCTGGCACCTTCGCGATCTGTATGTAACCTCCGAAACCAGACGGACCCTGGATCTCGCCCGAGCTCAGCAGAGTAAAAGAGTTTTCTCTGTACGATTCACTTCGCGGCGACACGTATATGAGCCAGGTGAAGCCATTCTGAAGCATAGCCCGGTATTTGTACGTAGTTCCATCTCCGATGGCCCCGATGTACGTGACGTTGGTGATACCCAGTCCGGACTGCACGACGGGGGTGCCGCTGTTGTATCGACCAGTCACGAAGCCCATACCTTGAACAAGTGGAAACGTCAGGACAGGATCTTGCGCTCCCGACGACACCAGGTTGACATTAACCGAGAAGGCTTCAAGGCTGTCAGTAGTCAGGCTGGTGCCATTGCTAAGCTCTGCAGCGGAGAGGATGAGAGACTGATCGCCTAATGGGTTTTGGAAGTAGTTCCAGTCGCCAGCGTCGTACGATTGCTTCGTGCCGGGCCCAACGAGCTGAGAGCGTTCGATATGCGAAATGGCAAGCCCCCAGCTACCGATCTGGCCTGCTCCTTTTGACCACGCGACCGAGTAAGGATGAGTCCATGTAGCAGAGCTCTGCGAGCCCAGGAAGAAGTTGGCGTAGAATTTGTTGGTCTCAAGCCTGTTTTGCTGTTCCTGGATACCGAGTCTGGGCACAGGATGATCACTTCGCGAGGATATCTGTGGCGGTGGGGCATTGGTGGCAATCGGCTGGAAGATGTTGCTGGCTTGAAGGCTTGTCACGGTACCCGAAACCGTGGGCGCGACACCACCAAGGGTAGATGTGTCGACCAGAGAGAGCGTTGACGTCGCATTGGTGACGGAGGTGGGAAACGGCTGTACTGATGGATTGCCTGATGTCTCCAATGACGTCACCACCGAACCGGTGGTACTGACTGTCTTCGACGAAGTTGCTGACTGCACCGCCGAGGTGGAAAGGGACGTCAAGGAGGCATCGGGCAGACGGGATGCGCTTGCAGTACGTGTAGTGGTGGTGTCCACTGTTGTTTCGGTCGTCAACGTCACAGTGGAAACAGTAGAAACGGGAGGGGCTGCTTGTGTGGTGCTTGTGGTAGACCGAGTTGTGGTCGAGACCGCCTGGGAAGAAGACACAGCCGACGCTGTCGGAGCTTCTGGCGTAGCAGCGTTCGAGGTGCTGGTCGTTGTCGTTGTCGTTGATGACGTGCTGGCAGGTACCGGTGCCGATGCCGAGACTGGAGAGGCCTGCAACGACTGCGAGGTAGTGCTTGACCTTGTGATGGTTACTGTCGTTAACGACGTGCTTAGAGAGACTGGCGCCGAAGCCGACACCGGAGAGGCCTGCGAGGACTGCAAGGGCTCCGAGGTTGCGCTTGACCTTGTAATGGTCACTGTCGTTGATGACGTGCTTAAAGACACCGGCGCCGAAGCTGACACTGGAGAGGCCTGCGAAGACTGCGAGGACGCCGAGGTCGCGCTTGACCTCGTAATGGTCAATGTCGTTAACGACGTGCTGACAGATACCGACGCCGCAGCCGACACCGGAGAGGCTTGCGCCGACTGCGAGAGAGTGTTTGACCTCGTAATGGTCACTGTCGTCAACGACGTGCTCGTAGACACCGGTGCCGCAGCCGAAGCCGGAGACTGCTCCGAGGAAGGCGAGACAGTGCTTGACCTTGTGACGAACACCGTCGAGAGTAGTGTCATAGTCGACGTGCTGGCCGACACTGGTGACGCTTGCGGGTTCTGAGTAGCAGGGTTTGCGTTGCTGATCACCACGGTCGAGAAGACTGTTAGCGTTGACGGGCTGGCCAGGACTGTCGACTCTGCGGAGCTTTGAGGACTTGGCACAGATGATGTCGCTGTCACGGCGCCACTGTTCGTGACTGTCACTGTGGACGAGAAGCTGAGAGGTCCTGCAGAGCTCTGGGAGTTTGGCGCAGATGTCGCTGTCACAGCGTTACTGCTTGCATTCGCCACTGTGGTTGACAAGCCGAGAGGTCCTGATAGACTGGTCGCATTCGGCGAGGCGACGGAGCTTCGCGGAGCAGATGTCGAAGCTGGATCCGACGAGGTAGCAACCGGTGCCGAGGACACTGATGCCGCCGAGGTACTGATGGGAGCAACGCTTTGGCTGCTTGTGATACTGGGCACCGTGAAGATGCTTGCCGGCGAACTCCACGAATGCGATTGCCACCACCCCGGCGGCGCCGAAGGGGTGTGCCATTTGGTGAAGGTGCCTCTGGTGGTCACTGTCTTTGTACCGACAGCCGAGCACACCTCTTGTGTGTACACGGCGTACGCCACTTGCACTTGTCCATCGTTGATCTCGTACGCCGTTTGTGCGGGCTGCCAAGGTCCGCTCGGATGGGAGAACGTTGTCCACGGTAATAGTGGCAGAGGAGAGCCTGATGGGACTTCGAGAGTCGCGCGCGGGACATTGGGCTTGTCAGCAGCCGGTGGGCTGTCGAATGGTTGGGCTGATGTTGAGGAAGCCTGTAAGAGTGCTATCAGTGATAGTATGTGCGGCGCCCGTAGGCGGCAGCGAGGCCTCTCCATGCCGTGAGCAGCAGAGTCCGCCGTGGTCAGTATGTACAGACACGACGAAACTTTGGGGGGAGGAAGAAGTAGACAATCAACAGAGCAAGGGTGCAAACGCTGGGTTCGACCTCCGAGAAAGTTGGTCGGGCCCTTGTGATATTTGTATCACCTGGTTTCCACTTGGTCTCTCTTCAACGGTTCGGAGGTGGAGGTAGGTGGTGTTGTTGGTACGCGTAATGTGGCTGCTTCGAACAATGATTGCCAGAGTGGTACGAAGTCATCCAGGTCAATATGAACCGTCACACCGCGATCAGGGGTAGAGTATCTTGCATCCGTGAGTGGATGATGTGGGGGCTAGGAGGGTTGATTCAGGTGCAACACAAGGCACAATGGCTGAGGAGTAGATGACCATGCCCCACGGGATTGGGGTGGACAAAGGGGGAATGTCGCGTCGGATGCGCAACGGTGTAACGAAGGGCGAGCCCATCGCGGCTAGTCTCGCCGCCTTGGCCGGAGAGGCGATTATGCTATAGACGACTATGGGGTTGAATTATGTTCGCCGGGTAACGAGGGTCGTTGGTGACAAGAATGCTGCTGTCGTTTTTTCGGCTGGCGGGCTTATTGTGCGGTCGCGTCGGCACGGCGGAGACGTGCATCGGAATGGGTCTGACCGGTCGCACGGTGCTGCAGGTACATATACCGTGTGTGACGGTGGCGGCCGTGATGATCGAGTCGAGGGGTTTGGGTGTTTGTGTGTTTGCTTGGGAGAAACATGGCCAAGTGCCTGCCCTCGCTCGGGGTGACTGGCGGCACCCTGAGTCTGATCCGCTCACGTCTTCAGCGCATGTGACGGTCAATCTGGGCTCGATCATATTGCCAGGGCTTGCCAAACATCGATTACCCAGCATACACATGATGGAGGCCGGCCTTGGATGGCTTACGAACGCAGTCGAGGTCGGTCACCTGCAGTCGTGAAGTCCGGAGGCTTGATGTGATGGTGTTAGTACGTAGAGTCTAGCGGCAAAGTCAACCGCTGCCTTGGCTATGAACCCACCTCCCTCCCATGGGCTCTTTGCAGCCAAACTTTGAAGTCGGCAGCATCAAACGGCCTTCCTTATGCACATCGTACACGTTTCATTATGATAACCCACTCTCAACGATGGTACCGGTCTCCAACGGGAATGCGCACCCTGTTGGTGGTGGAGGAGCGCACGAAACCTCCGCCCCGTCGGGCGCATGGCTGTTTACGCCCCGAGACTGGTGTCAACAGTGAATCCTGTGCTCCGATCACAGCCAACTGACGACCGAGCATCGTCGAGCGCGTTCACGGATGTGTGCCGGGCCCAGGGAGTGATGAAAGAGATGCACCACCACCAGGACCGATGAGGACAATGAGAGGAGTTCTCTACACTCGGCGCCACCCGAAGGAGGCTGACTTCATGCGTCAGATCGACATGCACTCCAAAAATGTCGATAGAGTGCTACCAGCGCACTCTTTCACCCCATCGTGTCACACGGCCGGACAGATGACTTGCAGGTCTCACTAAATCGACCTTGGGGCGCAAAGCCTCATGCGGCCACCTCGGCCGGATGTAGTAGGTATAGTATTGGAGATTTCTGTTAGTTCTACAGTGCTTATAGGTGTGCATTTACTTCGCTGAACAGCCTTCGATGTACCTCAGTACTGGTGACTTAAAAGTGATGAGTGTGTGCGGCACGAACTCGGTCAGGGCAACGCCCGCGCTGAACAACCTCCCTTCCGCGCGCCCGTCCCTCCATAACCCGAGTCAACAACACAACGAAGTCGTCTTTTTCCGTTTGTTTCTTGAACATGTTTTGCCGTCAAATATCTCAGCGGATCGCCCTGCTTGGTGCGACCCTATTGCTTGGTAGCGCGTGCTCGCAACCTTAAGCTCTACTAAGAACAGGCAGCCCGTCAACGGTCTCGGCCGGACATATATTGTTGGGACGAACGACCTCGAAACATCCTGAGATTCCTGACTCTTACCGAACAGCAACTTGATTGAGTGGGTATGGCCCATAGCTGATTCCATTATCCCTTGTCGTTGTGTTTCTCGGAAATCACGACATCGCTGAGGATCTTCACCTTACCTGCGCATTATGACTCTTTATGGGTGCGAAGCTGCGGTCGTTCTGCGTGCTGTCTGACCCCCATTCCGGCGGGCGGTCGTCGGACCTACAGCGCAGTTTGGCCCCACGTCGATCCTGACTCCAGACAACTCGATAACCATGAAACGAGAGAGCAAGCGATGAAGGTTGGAAGATGGAGCATGGGTCGGTGCGCGTGCAATTACCCCGAAAGGCGCGAGTGCACGATCACCAGCTACATCTGAACTCTGTTCAGCATCGACTCCGACAACCCCCTGACTATAGCTGCTGGGTATCGGACCACCCCCAAAGTCAACAGCATTCCCCCCCATCCGCAACGCAGGTATGGCCTTGCCGGATGCCATACGGTTTTGTGTCGGTCAAGAGGCACGATCAAGACGGCAGAAGTGCCAGATTGCCGCCATCAAGGTCGATAGTTGCCAGCCGCTGAAACACCATTCCATCGATTGTAGCATTCCATTTCGGCTGAGCCATCTTGGACACGGAGAGGGCAGCTTTCCGGACCAAACAAGTCACATGATGCAGTGACTGGAGCAGTGTCGCACGTGCGGACGTGGCAGCACACATTTGCGCTAGCACGTGCAAATGCTCGATCCCGGAGTTTGAGGACTTTGCTGAGCGGAGGCCTCAGTTGGAATACTGTCGACACTTGGTTTCTTCCGGATAAGTACACCACCAGCCTGGCTCTTTTCGACGGCGCTGGACCAGCGACAGTATGCGGTATGAGTCCCGAGCGTAGATTGCCAGCTCGGGTGCAGTGTTCTGACAGGCGAGTTTAGAAGCCGTCAGGACGCTGAACACAAACCTTCTTGAATTCATCAACACTCATGCAGCGCAGACTGATGTCGGTTTATTAGGTACGCGAATCCGGGAAGAGCCGCTGCTTAGTCAAGCAACGACGCGACACAGACGCGCACACGCGCCGTCTGCTCGCCCCATGCGATCGGTTTGCAGATCTCGCCAGCGACTACACGCTCCCATATAACTTGATCTGATTTCTCTCACCTTGAGCCTGCTCGCACTTGGAAGCGAGCGCTAGACAGCGGTTGGCACGGTACGTCTAATTCTTTACTTTACGTACACGGGTGAGGATGGAATGTGCAGATCGTTCACCCCACCACCTCGCTTGCACCTCTTCTCCATCCTTGCTACTTTCC
>Ga0268244_10000209_pt1 | contig 25370 bp, 31 predicted proteins | sample AgamicMgSfe_FD_200258 | JGI IMG/M metagenome (GOLD analysis project Ga0268244, IMG submission 200258) | Agave microbial communities from Guanajuato, Mexico - Mg.Sf.e (v2) (version 2) | ecosystem: Host-associated > Plants > Phyllosphere > Phylloplane/Leaf | place: Guanajuato, Mexico | collected... | reverse complement strand
TAGCAACAACACGCCGTCCATTGGAGACCACCCACTAACATGAACCCAAGTTCGCTTCGCATGAAAATGTCCTTGTGAATGGTCGTGGGTTCAATTCCCACTGAGTCCAGCCTTTTGGCCCTTGGGAAACTACGCGACGGTCCTCAGCATGTTCTCTTTTGCTCTTGAATGCTATTTCCAATGCGAGAAGGGGCCGGAAGTAGAGAGTGTGTAGTTTTGGAAGTTGGAAGGATGAGACGGAAGGACGGGACGAGAGCAGCCGGATAGCGGAATGTGAACAAAGGAGTTTCGACTCCTTCGGTGCTAGTACTCTCTATTCGGAACACTGCGATACAACTTTTGCGAAGGACACCTTCAAGACTTCTGCAGTCAAGGGGTGTAACAAGAGAAAGGTGTCAGACCACAGTGGTGTAAATTGAAAGGTGAGCGCGAGACGAGTGGCAATACAAAGTCAATCTTGCACCGCCTAGTGTAGGAAGTACAATGCTATCCCCGAGAACCCCGACCCGACAAGTAACAGGCACAAGTGCTAAAGCTGTCTTCAAGAGTGCATTGGAGGGTAGAACGCGAGATGCTTCAGATACTTGGATGGATGATTGTCATCCCTTCGCTAATACCATAAAGACTGCCAACGAACGACAATACAAGTTCAATGGACTAGGTGCTTGTAACGTTCTGCGCACAACATGAACACACTTCACTCTGCCTAGTAGACTCTTAGGCGTACCCGCCGCGTTCTTTCACCTTCTGCCGCTTGTCACTATCATTCGTGCTTCGAGTTCCGGGCGCCGTTGCGTGGTGCATGGTTCAAGCCTTCGTTATCCTACCCGATAAGATCCGGTACGAAGAGGCGAATGTCCTTGCTTTCTCAATGAGAGCTTCGATTCGGTAGCGGAGGTAATCCACGATTACTCGGAGCGGCGGTCGCAAGGCTTAATCGCGAATACTCGCAGGCGAGGAGAAGACCACGCGCGCGCATCCTCGCTGGGTACTTGGCTGGCGGATGCACTCCCTCAGCGACTAGATGGTGCAAACGGCCTTCTAGATGGACCGGCAGCACGGCGCCAGAGACCGCTGTTGGCGTTGACAGAACTTGTAGAGAATGCCATGAAGAGGCAATACAGGAGGCGCAGCAGTCGGTGAGAGGTGACATTGTAGGTTTCGTCGGATTCTCCCCTCGCGCGATATATCATTAGCCGTCCGCCTGCATGAAGTGACAAACCCCTTTGGTACACCCGCGAGCCTCATCCATACGCGAGAGACTTCCATAACAAGACCAGCTTTAAGCATGGTACCGTAGACAAACCAATCCGATCGAAGCGGGACCCTGAAGATCACGAAGCACCTCAGATTCGAGCGTGGCAAGGCGACGGACTGGCAACCGATATCCTGATTAGAGTAATACGGACCGTGATGAGGGTGTTTTGTCCATGGTGCACCACAGTCGAGACTGCATAGCGGCCTTGGAAGGGTGAAGGATGCTCAAAGTGGTAGCGACTGCTAGAAGCTGTTGACGAGAGACCGAGTTTGCAGTGGTGGCGATGGTGGAGAACCTTCACTTCGGATGATTTTATGTCGACTGAAGGTTGGATTCCCAGTTCCTTGGAGGTCGATGTTCGTGAACTTGCGCTTGCGCTCACGTGCCGGTCTTGGCGAAATCTGCGGAGCCCTGCTTCACCCCCGAATACTTTCTGTCCTAACAATTACTGTTCCGTGCACCCAGAGCCATCGACATACTGCACACCATGCGCGCCCCCCACACGGCCGAGCAGGTCCTCCGCCTCGCAGCCTCACAAAACTACGTCTGTCGATCATGCCGCCTTCGTGCTGTACGCCAATTCTCGACGTCGCCATCTCGACCGGCAGAGCTGCCATTCTTCAAGCGCATTCAGAAGACACTTTTCGGGTCAAAGGAGGCGGAACAAGCGACCAGAGACCGCGAGGAGAAGCAAGCCCAGCGATATCAAGAAGCAGCCACACGTCAAGACGCCGGCTTCGATCTGGAAATCATCCAGGACACTAAGGGCAACGAGTACAAAGTCGCTGCGATTGTCGATCCAAGCATCAACAAGCAATACGTGCAAGCGACGAGGTGGGATGGCCTCGAGAGCGTGGGAAGTGTGCAGTGGGTGAAGGAGAGGGCGGATAAGGGCGAGGTGTACCACGGGTGAGCAGCGCAGAACACCTCGGTCACGCGAGTAGATATTGACGACGAAATAGATTCTTGCCGGCGAAGCGTGTGGAGTTGAGCAATCGCCAATGGCAGCGGCTTCTGCGGCATATGTTGGTAGAGCTCTTGACGCTACAGAACGCTGGCCGCAGTCTGGAGGAAATCTGCCACCCTCGGACAGAAGGCAATAACTGGGCACATACTCAGAACACGACAATCACAATCAGTGAAGATGGTGCGGCCACGCTTCAGTTTGCCGACGTGCAGGCCGAGCAAGCCATATTGCAAGCTATCCCGGAGTCTGCGTCGTCCGAGCAGCGAACGGATAGGCAAGCGGATAGCGAAGCTATCATGGAAGAAGTGATGGACATCGTAGCGGAAGGCAGGTTTGCGGGAAATGGCGGAGATCGAAGCCTGCTTCCACCGTCATGGATGGATGTCTCGCTTAAGGATCCTCAGCTGAAGATCGCGGTTTGTCTTTCCTTCGATCGGTTGATGCAGAGCATTCTACTGACCAACACAGATCATCAAACGCACTCTGCAGCTCACCGGCAAGCGTGTCCCCGACCCATCCATATCCACCTCTTCAACCCTCGCCGATCTCTACAACGCATACAAGGTCAAAGAGAAGCCGAAGAAGCTCGCGCAGACGCCTCAGATGCAAAAGCTTAAGGCCGACGTGCCGAACGTCAGTGTGTATCCTCGGAGACAGACGCTCATAGATCGGGAGCAGCAGGTTGGCAGGTGGAAGGTGATCGAGGAAGAGCTGAACAGGAGGGATCTGCCGGTGACTGGGACCAGGTGGCGTGGTGCGAATGTACGTTCGTACTGATTTAGTGTAAGTCATGCCCAGGCTTCAGTGATCAGCACAGACGCTAGATGAGCTTGCACGCAGCGACAATCACGCCAATTATGTACGATATATTCACAACCACTGCGGTCGACTGCAAGGAGCAAACAGTTCACCGCGATTGTATAAACATTCAAATGCACATTCACCGCTCGAGAAGTTTTACACCGATTTCAAAGCACCACGAGCCGTACGATATGAGACAACGGCAGCATGACACGACGACGAGTCCATCATGAGCCGACAAGCAAGAAATCTACTCGCAGCCACGGACATCGTCGTAGCCGTGATACCCACGCAGACCGTCGCTTCGCGCTTGAACAAGTCAGCGCATCGACGGCAGATCTCCCACACAATCCTTGCCGTCGGATCCTGCGAGCCAAGTGATAAGCTCACCACCACGGGCATGTGAAGGGTAGGCACACTGGAACGGAGAGCCACTGCATGTTCTGGTACTCTAAGGAACGCCGTTCGCATCGATATTTCCTCCTGACAATGATGAGTCGAATGCCTGCATTCACAACCGGTTCGTCGGTCACGTGCTGTGATGTGAAAAGCTCACCGTGTGCCGACGCGCTCATTCGCTCGCATGTAACGGCCGCTAGCGGCTGTCTGCAGATGGCACAGGTACCCAAATAGGAAGTTGCGGAAACTGATCGAATCACTGTGGTGATGAACGTGCGTTTCCTTCCAGCGTCTGCCGTGTGGCGTGCATGATGTGTATAGTTATATGTGCCTGGTCAGGCTACGGTATGCTCGGTATCACAGGAGCCTCAGTGATAAACGTTAGTCGGTCCATAGGTTTTGCTTGGTGCTCATTCACACTGACGACAGCCGCGAATTAGACGGTCTGGCGTGTGTTCTCTGCTTCGTCATACGTTTTGACCACACAACACATTCTGGTATGTAGTTCGTGCACCGAGAGGACCCTCGAGACGTCTCACGACGGAGCCTCAAGCGTAGGGAATGATCGTTCATTATTTCGTTGCTTGCTTATTCCTGGTGGAAATACCAGTCTTTACCTCAAAGTTACTGCCACCAAAGCTCAATCACCCCGAGCTTACATCTATCAGGTATGACAACCCATCGTCAAAACACCTATCATGCCACGATGGTCTCATTACCTTGGCGAGCCATCCTCATTGAAGCATCCTCATCGAACTATCCTCATCAAACCATCGTCAGAATCCGCAACCACAACTACAATCTCAACCTCAAGCGCCCACAGGACGAAATCAAAACTCCGAGTCGAAATCCCACTCGGAGCCAAACTCGACATCAGCATCCGAACCAGCACTCTTCATAACGACTGTCTCCCAAAGCGGACTCGGCTGGTCGAAGAATACTTCGTCCCAGTCGCCGGCAATGGCACAGTCCATGCCCGCTCCGTTCCCTTCAAGGCCGCAGATCTCGGTGTCCGATTGCGTAGTACCCGAAGCATCGGAGCTTGCATCTTCGACAACCGAGAAGATTGTCCAGCCATCGTCAGCTTCGGTCAGTGGCATGGCCTCGCGCTCGTGGGTTTCGATAAGCTCGGGCACCTCGCCACAGTCGCCGCACCAGCAGTTCTTCGCATGGCCGAGCTTCAGGAATGCAGCGACGTCGATGATGCTCTGCTCAGGAGTATCGGGAGGGAGAGCTGGCAGCTCGAAGAGCTCGAGCTCGCTTTGGAAGTGAGCGTCGGAGGTGGAGAGGGCTGCTGCTCCGCCGTCGAGCTCGACGCAGTCGATGGGGAGTACGTCAGCTAGAACGTACGACGGGCGACTGCCCGAAGATGGCTGTGAGACGCGAGGCTGCATCTCCGAGTACGGGGGAGGGTAGTCGGCGCGGACGCCGCTGGGAACGTCGTGGTCGACCATGAGCTCGTTGAGACTGAGTGGTGGCTCTGGCAGAGGCGTCACGCAGATGGCAGAGTCTCGGAGAGCTGGGTGCTCATCGGAGTAAGGTGACATGGCGATCTCGTTGGCATAGCCGGTCAGACAGTTGGCGTGCACGTAAGGTAGCTCTCTGCCGTCGAGTTCGGGTGCGCTGCTGCTTTGCTTCTGTGATGGCTTCGGTGTCTCGAAAACTGCCATGGCAGAATCCTCTCCGTCTGCTGGTTTGAAGCTTGCCAGGTATGGGTCATGACAGTCGTTGCTGACAACCTTGTTTTCCGACGTCAGGATGTGCCACAGGTTGGCCGCAGAAGGCTCCAAGACTGATGCGTTATAGACAAGAGCCATGCTAGTTCCTCGGTCGCTAGCTCGAGCGCTAGTATCGCTGGTTGGTTCAGTCTCCTGAGCTGCAATGACTGGAGTGGACGCCGAGCATTGCTGAGTGCCCCTTTCCAGCGTATGGAGCCTACATGCTGTAGGTGGCAACTTGACCGTCGGCTTGAGAGGCGGCGGTAGTGCTGGAAAGAACCGCGATTGCTGCTTCGGCTTCAGACGTAAGTTGCCCTGCCACACCTGCAAGTCCTGACACTTCGGCAGTTCCGGCTTCGTGATCTGTCTCGGCTCTGGCAAGCTCGACAAGTCATAGAAGATCGGCAGATCATCGGACCACATGCCGTTGCGCACCAGAGAAGGTAAGGGAGGACACCAATCAGGCAACGAAAATGTCAAGTGCGGCGTCGAAGGTGGCGTTTGCATGCGCAATGATCTGGCCAGATCCGATAGCATATTGATTTCGAAGCTCGAGAAGTCAAGCGGCGGAAGCCGAGGCGGCGTGGAAGGCAGATGTGTCCGTCTGGGAGCCAAGATACTGGTGGCCGGTGCAACCGGTGTCGTTGATGGCGTGCTTTTGACGTGCTGAGGGAACGGACTGAAGCCCATGAGGGTCGCATCCAAGTCACGCGATAGCCGCTCATCGAGCCGCTGAGCAGCCTGCGTTCTCCCGCCGCGATGCACATCACGGCGTCTCTTGGTTTCCTTTCTCCCTCTGCTGTTGCGCACACGGCGATGGTGACGAGGTGTGTGGTGCTCTCGGCCCTCTCGGCTCGACTTTGTGGGCAGATCTGGGAAATCGAGGACCTCGAAGCGGTTGCCTGTCGTTCTTAGCCTATCATATACTGTCCGCTTGCATGCTCCATACTCACGGGAAGGATTGGCGGATTGGTGGATGCTCAAATCTAGTGCCGTGCCCCGGCTCTCCTGGCCTCGTTCCAAGTTGTTGACGGAGCGCTGAGTTGTAGCGCTTTGCGGTGGGCGTTGAGGCTGACGCCTTCTTCGTAGGTGGATTGGGGTTGGCGAAGTGCTCTGATTGCGGAGCATGTTAGATCCGAGGTCACCAGCTGTGGATAGCAAAGGGATAAGGTTGAAAGTCAGTAGGTGGGATCGATACGAAGGGTCAAAACCAAAGCAGAGGATGGATCTTAGGTATCAAGGAGCGGAGAAGTTTGCGGAATTCTCAGAGAAACGGACAGCAGATTGGAGAAGTAGGAAAGATAGCAGCGACTCGACAGCAATGACTTTTGAATACGTGATGGGGGAGCAGGTACACCTCGCTCCCCTGACAGAAGGAGCCTTGTAAGGGGATAGCTGGGAAACAGCGTCTGTCGCAGCATAGCGGCGGTCCGTCGAAGGTATGATGGTCCGAAGTACCTGGACGACGCAAGGACATTCTTCACAGATCTGAGAATCCGTCGGCCTAGATTAGGACAATCGTTCCTCGCCGACTTGAGATGCCTGCGCGAGGCAAGAAAGGGGTGATGGGGATAGAGAGGCTGCTGCTGTACTTGGCCTGAGTCGACGGCAGCATTGCGAGTGCTGCTCTTTGATACCTACGACTTCGGTATGGACGCGATGTAGAATGATTGATGAGTGGAATATGTACTCTGGTCTGTTGCTCACAGGTGTCGTCAGAGCTTTGTCCCCACACTCTGTCCGTGCTCGGTTCTTCTCTGACTCTCCGCAATCGCTCAATCATCGCCGTGACCTTCGACTTTTCTCATACCTTACCAGATACCACCAAGCACTACTGCGCCGTCGCATGCGTAGAAGTTGCTGGCGCTCCAGGAGGACCGACGTCCAATACCGCACTGCCAGTCTCCTGGAGACGCTGAAACGCCCTTCATCCCAGCCCCGCTCTGGCTCTGCGACCAACGTCGGCTAACGACAGCCGAAAGATCTTTTGCTCGGCACACGACACCCCAGGCATGTCCCCGAACAATGCCACTCCTGCAATGCCGAACCCGACGCATGCCCGGAAGCGTTCTGCTCCAGGCCGTGTGCAGCCTGCGATCCCGCTTGCATTGAGCAAGCCGAGGTCGACAAGGCCGCAGCGAATGACAGAAATGGATGCAAGAGCTAGAGCAGAATCCGCTGTGCGAGCTGTGGCAGGGTCGGAAAGCGCGCAAGTACCAGCAACGTCAAGCAATGGTATACACCATTTGCGGACAAAGCAGTCCAACAAGGCGTCGCCGCAGGAAGATATCGTGGACAGGGCACAAACCGCAACGCCCGCCTCTCGCGGCAGCGCTCCGATGTCTATATCACAAGGTGCAACTCCTGAGCCGGTAGCAACGGCTGATAGTCGGCCCACGACATCTTCGCCACCCGTCTCAAGTCCCACGGTGGTCATGACGCCGGCGTCTGTCCGGAAGCCGACCGAGCGATTCGACATGCGCCAGATTCGCACAGAGCTCCCACCGCCATTCGTGCCGTCAGTCGAGCAATATACACCGCATTCCGAAAGCTTTGCTGCATATCCGTCGTCGCAAGGCCTCGTCAATGGGCACACTCACAACCCAAGCACCGCCAGCATCGTGTTCGGCGGCCACGACTCCGCGACCTCGTCACCCGCGCCTCCGCAGTCCGCGGGATCAGCGTTTCAAACATCACACCATCCAGCATTTGGTGCTGCACAGCCACCATACTTTGGTCACCCAGGTCATGCACACCATGCCTCCGAGCCGCAGACCTATCGTCATTTCCACCCGGGCTTCGGACCGCCACCGCCACCATGGGGGTTACGCCAGAATCCTTCGAATCACATGCACCCACCACCTTACTACCCGCCACAGGGCATCACACCTTTCCGCTATCCCCCTCGCGAAGTCTTCACGCCGGCCGAGCCGCACCCAACAAGTGCCAACTACTCACGCTCTCGGTCCGCTTCTCAGACTTCGTCCGCTGCGCGAAAGGTTGGCGACGACTTGCGATCGCCTAGTATCGTTGACGGTACGCATGATCCGGCCAGAACCATGTTTCAAGAGCCCAAAGCAGCTATCTACGGTCCCCGCCATCATCACATGCCAAGCCACGTGCCACCACCGCCGATGCCGCCTCCAGATCTCGCCTCCGGTCTAGAGAATGCAGAAACTCTGCGCGATCACGTGTTGTCCCAATTCTCCAACCCGGCTCTTGCAGACTGTCATCTGCAGATCTTGGAAGAGCACGGGGGTGGTCGCTCCTACATCGACGCTCATAAGATCATCCTCAGTCGCAGTCCTAAGTTGTTCGAGCTGATCCAGAACAGTGAGCCGCCAGCGTCCGCGTCTTTGAAAACGCAGGTGCACATTCAGCTGAAAGGCGATCACGTCCGACTCTTTTCGTTCATGCAAAGCCTCAAACACCTCTACGGAGGACCGCTGCTGTCATTCGACCAGGGTAGACATCAAGTCAACGGCGGAGAGCCTCTGCCCACTAACGAGGAACGTATGGAAAACGCATTGCAACATTGTGCGACAGGCGCTTGGCTTCAAGTACACGCGATCGCTGCCCGTGGTCTGGAGGTTGCTGGCACACTGCTACATTGGGATACCATCTCCACCGCCCTGGCCTTTGCGCTCAACGGAGGTCTCAGCCACGTTTGGGTCAATGACGACGGCAGCGAGGATCGGATTTCCTGCTCTTCAAGCGACGACTCTCATGGTCGGCCAGAGACAACGGGCACTCCTACCTATGACCCTTACGCGACACAGCTGCTGCACCGGATTATTCACTTCACTGTCCACGTTTTCCCACCCAATTTCTACCTTGACGTTGCAGCTCCGCAGCTAGCCGCGTGCCCTCGCCTTCCGTCCCTCCCCATGGGTCACGAAAGCCGCCCGTCCCGTTCCGACCCCCGGCTGAGTAAAATCCGCTTCGGAGAGATGGCGACGGACGATCATCAAAGACCGTCGCTCGTGACCACGACCATCTCAAGCATGTTGCTTTCCCTGCCTTTCACCTTGCTGAAATGCGTGTTGGAGCACTTCGACTTGGCCGCACGACTCGGTCCGGACACGGTCGGCAGCATCATGCGCCAAGTGATCGCCGAGCGCGAGAGCCGGAGGATCATGATCCTGAAAGCACGTTCCGCATTGGACTCGTCCTCCTCCTCCTCCTTGGACGGCGTGTACCCGCATTCACTCTACAACCTGTATTGGGAGGAAGTCGTCGAACCGTCACATCACCACCGGGCTGGCTTCCGTCTGGCACGCCGACGACGCGGCATCGAGACGCCGCCTAGCTCGGGTGCCGCTTCGGAGCGTAGTAAGTGATCTTTCTTCTGGTGATTCATAGCAGCATCCCGATCGCTGCCACCCCACCGGTATTCACACTGTTTTTGATGAAGAGGAGTCTTCGTTAGCGGGCTTTAGCATAGCAAGCGGGTACGGGCGTTTTGGACACCGGGATGTGGCTTCTTTTGTGCATGACATGGCTTCCAGCGATGATTTCGACGCGGCGTACCAAAAGAGCTTGGGAAAAGTTGCACAGAGCGTGATATGGTTCGGAAGGGGTGCTTTCTTCAATGGAGGCTTTGTCTTCTCGCCACAATATGTGGTGGCTCGCTGCACTTCCGTGTGATTTATTGTATTTAGCCCGAATGAACGGTCATACCACGGTCTTGAAAGAGCCATTCACGGATTTGGCATTGGGCGCCAGGTGAGAGTCCTACTATACTAAGGTACCTAGGTACCATCGTACTACGTGAGTCCGTGACCACCTACTACCGGCACTCAGGTTGTTGGTCCGTTGCGCGAGCATGCACCGAGACATATCCGAACCTTTGCTATCACAACCTGAGTGACTGTAACAAGATGTCAAGCCTTGAGGTGTAATCGACGTTCGTCCATTGTAAGAATGGATTTACGAGGGTATTTCATTTTGGCCATGTCACCAGTCTGGTGACTCTAGTCCCACGTAACGTTATTGTACCTCGAGGTATCCTGTAGCCGATTGTACGGGTACGGAAATATGCGGAAATACGGCACGATGCAATTGCGGAGATCAAACGCACATGCAGTCTCTTTCGCCCCCTTGTTGATGCTGGACGGGTACAACGAACGGGGCGTCGAGAACCGGTAAGCACACCCGGCTTCTTATTAGTAAGTATATGGTATGCCGTGACTCTGGCTCTGTTGTCCTTATATCTGATATCCTTCCATTCCAAGACCTTTCGCTGTCGTCCACGAGCGTATCTGAGGGGAGTGTGGTCAACACAGGGTGTTTCTTATTACCGACGCCAGCAGCGAGGAAATCAGGACTAGCGCGCTGGAAATGCCGAGCTCCAGCTCTTCTTTCGACGACGTCGAGAAAGAGAGCGGAAGAAATGGATCCAAAGACGTCGAACACGAGCCTCCTCTAACCCAACAGCAAGAAGATCTTCTCGAGAGTGTCGAGCCGCCATTCACAGCACAGCCCGACCTCGAGCAACAACCTGGAGCAGTAGTGCCCGGCACCAGCAATGGCACGCCACTCGAACCGGTCACGTCCGCCAAACCCTCCATCAACAACATCAAGTCCGTCCCCAACGGAGGCGTGAAGGCCTGGTTGCAAGTGCTCGGCAGCTTCTTCCTCTTCTTCAACACGTGGGGCATCATCAATGCCTTCGGCACCTACCAGACCTACTACGAAGGCGGCATCCTCTCCTCCTCCACACCCTCGGACATCTCCTGGATCGGCAGCATGCAAGCCTTCCTGCTCATGATGGTGGGCGCCGTGACCGGCCCCGTCTACGATGCCGGTTACGTCCACCATCTGCTCATCGGAGGCTCCCTGCTCGCCGTTCTGGGCCAGATGATGCTGAGCTTGTGTACGGAGTATTGGCAAGTCTTCCTCGCCCAGGCCATCTGCACCGGTATCGGCTGCGGCTGCCTCTTCGTCCCGGGTGTCGCCATCCTCAGCACTTACTTCAGCACCAAGATCGCTACCGCCAGTGGTATCGCGGCGGCCGGGAGCAGTCTCGGAGGAGTGTTGTATCCCATTATCTTCCACCGGCTTCAGCCTACCATTGGGTTCCCGTGGGCTACGAGAGTGCTAGGGTTCATCATGCTAGGCACGCTCACCATCTCAAACTGTCTGATGCGGGTGCGAGTGCTACCGGCTGGCCGCAGAAAGTTCGTCGATTTGACGGCTTTCAAGGAAGCGCCATACGTCCTGTACGTTGGTCTTGAGAGATGTACTAATGAGTCACTTGGCTGACTTTTGACACCTTCTACGTAGCTACGTCGCAGGCATGTTCTTGGCCTTCATGGGCTTGTACGCCCCCTTCTTCTACGTGCAGACCTATGCGATCGAGACCGGCCTGGCCAACCCCAACCTGGCCTTCTACCTGCTCTCCATCATCAACGCTGCCAGTATTTTCGGCCGCATCATCCCTGGATTCGTGGGCGATATGATCGGCCCGATGAACATGATCATCCCATGCGCTTTGTTGGCGGGTGTATTATCCCTCTGCTTGATCGATCGCGATGACATTGGCTCGGTCATAGCTATCTGCGTGGTACGTGTGTCGATCGATGCTCTAAAACCTGCGCTGACCTCTGATCCTTCTTCAGTTCTACGGTCTATTCTCGGGTGCTCTCGTCTCCTTACCGCCGACCATCTTTGTTCACCTGACCAAGAACCGTGCCGTCATCGGCACTCGAATGGGCATGGGCTTTGCGATCATCTCGATCGGATTGCTTGTCGGTTCGTCTCATCACCTTGTTCCTGCTCTGATTCATCGCTCAGAGGTGCTAACGCTGCTCCGTTTAGGCACGCCCATCTGCGGCGCTATTCTGAACGCAAGCAGTTTCACATTTGTCTGGACTTTCGGGGGCGTTTTGACCTTGCTGGGCACTTTCTTGATCATGGCCTCCAGAGTCACGAAGGCTGGATTCGGTATTACGAAGAAGGTTTGAAGGTCTTCTTCTGGACCTTCACGTTACCTGTCATAACTCTCCAAAGTGATAACTGCTGTCCCTCAGTGCATAGCGTGGTGTTTGGGACTGGCATGCCGACGCCGTCCATCCAAGGGTGCATTTACTAGCAAGCCCACGGCTTGCTTTACATCTCGAGCCCAATTAAGTACTTATAGCGTGATCGGTGGCCTTCCGCAGGCTGCTGCGTATGTAGGACGTGATCTCTGCTACCTCTGGTCAACGTTCGGTCTGCAGTGAAGAATTACCGTCGACGCTGGACAATCCATGTCGTTTGGGATCTGGTTAGTCAGCGGCGGTCTCCGGGGCATCTTCGGGCACCTCGTCTACATCCTGTAATGACGTCGGCCCGTCTCTAAAACTGCAATGTAGAACTGCTCGGTCGCGGGCGCATCGACACTGCCCTCGCCATGAACAATGCAACGGGTTCTCGGCGTGCGTCTGTCGTCGACTTGTGTGCCAGCAAGGCGTGCGGCAGCGTCCCATGCAACGGGGCACACGCGAATCTGTCTCAAACGAACATACGCCGATAACAGAGCGTCAACCGAACAAATGCATCCGTTCCAAGGATACTACGCAGACCTGCTGGACGCACCGCTCCGATCCGTCCAGCCGGGCACACGCACTGCTCCGACCCCGCCGCCCCCTGACGAACTCCCCAAGACCGAGAAGGAAGAACAACTCGCCAAAGCGCGTGTGGTGTTCGGCTCGCGGCTCGCGGGGCCCGTCGAGCGCCGACGGGCGATCGAAGCCCATAGCCAGAATGTAGCTGGAATCGTGGTGCCTCCTCGGCCGGGGGAACCGGATAATTGCTGCATGAGCGGGTGCGTGAATTGCGTGTGGGATCAGTATCGAGATGAGTTGGAGGAGTGGGCGGCGAAGAGCGCGGAAGCGCGCGCGAAGCTGATTGAGCAGCGTACGACGGGACGGGCGACGGGGATGATGGCTCGGGAGGCTGGCATGCCCAAACACGTCGCCGTCAGCATGGACGATGATGGTGGCGGGAGTGAGACGAATTGGGCTGCGGGAGATGGGATGGAGACTTTTGGAGATGCTGGGGGCGCTGATCTATTTGCCGATATACCTGTTGGCATCAGGGAGTTTATGAAGACGGAGAAGAAGTTGAAGGAGAAGCGTCAGATGGAAGGATCTCACAAGGGCTGAGAGACTTGGACGATGCTCAACAGTGCGATTCACGATAGCCACTAAATGGACATGATTGAGCCCCGAAAATCATGTAGGGGGGCCGGTTTGATCCTGATCAAGATGGAAATGACTCGACCTGCCGCAGTGATTCAGCTGTAATGCAGAGTGTCATATGCTGGCACTCGGTGCAGTATTGGCGGATGGTCACATTCCAAGCGACGGCATCTTGACAGTCAACCGGAGACTTCCAACGCTGAAGCTTCCGAGCGCTTACAGAGCCCGAAGGACTCGCTGGACTGGCACGCCAACGGGGAACGACGATCCGTGGCTCGCCTTATGGTGGTCTATCTCAATGGAAGCTGTGCAGCGAGCATGCACAGACAGCGGTACCGTCGCGTCTTGTCGTACAAGCAACGGCTGGTAGTTACAAGCCTGAAGCAGTCTTGACTGGCTCAATCTTCTATACAGCTATCTTGGGCGCTCTATGGCGGTCAATGGTTGGCACATGGCACAATTGTTCCTGTACATAGTGCATTGTGCACAACGGTAGAAGCACATACACTGTTCACTTCTCTGGCCTTGGAGATAACTCGTCGGTGATGTTCTGTGGGTCTTTCCAGGCTAGTGCAACGTATCTACGAGTTATGGTCAGTAAAGATGCTGACTGTCCACACGTCAAGGTCTGACTTTGTATGGCTCCCTCTCGCAACGAGTTCATCTTTCGCGTTCATGAACTTGATGGAAGTGTACGCAAGGGTCTTGCCGAATTTGTCGCAGGTCACTTCGGCGCGGATCAGGTCGCCGACTTTGCCGCCGGATGCGAGATAGGTCACTAACACGCTGTTTAGTGCTTGCGGCGACGGACGGCGGCGGAGTCAAAGGAAGTCTGGGTTGGCGTACCATTTAGATCAGTTGATACTCCCGTGGCGAACAGTCCTCGGGACGCGACGGCGAGCGAGCCGCCGAGATCAGTCATGCAAGCCAGCGTACCACCGTGTAGGATGTTAAGACGGTTCTGGTGTTGCTCAGTGATCTGAAAGAGGTTTGGTTCTAGGCTGTCGAGCGTACCGTGTGCTCCTTCTGAATGTCGAGCTCGAAGTTTACAGTACCCGGTCTAGCCGCCGTCACTCTGAGCTGGCCGGTAGTTGTGATCAGCACGCCTGAACGATACAGGTACACGCTTCATAGCCCTCGAAACGAGTAACAAGAGTTGTACATACGCCATCGACGAGTCGGGGCTCGAGGCCGGAGTTGGCTCGGAACGATCTGAACATGTAGGCTTAGCAGGCCACAAAACTAGTGAAAGTGAGGATGACGACCTTACTCCCAGACCGACCTCACGAATGGTAACGTGCGTGAGCTCATGTTGTGATCTAGATGCCCTTGGTCAGTGATGAGGCCAGAGAATATGGACATGGAACACCCGACTTCAGAGGGTGAGGTCGGTTTCGTCTCATTACATAAGCATTCACGGTGGAACTGAAGCCACCCGGACGACGAAAGATCTCATCCTCCAATGTTCATTTACACGAGCGTGACGCATATCTAGCAATGCTGGTTGTCTCTCGTCTCTGGCCAGTCACACACCCCTACGCTACCTAACGAGACGCTGGGTCAAGCCCAGGCTATCGTCAAGAAACCTTCTCACGATCAATCCGGTTACGACTTGTGCCTTTCCAGTGCTTTGTTTCGACAGCGTTTGGACGCACATATGGGAGACGGCGACTGCAACAGTATGGTCAATACTGTGCTTGACCACCAGCTCAAAAGACGCATTGTGCCATTGTACAACTTTGAGGTTAGGTTTCTGATACGGCATCCCGTCTCATCATTGCATCTCCCCGCTTTCAAAATGCTGTCGGTGTTTGATGGCGGGGTTGTCTCACTGTCTCGGTACATTGTCTGACGAGAAAGAACACATACATACTTCATCCTTCCTCCTCTTCCCTCCTTCTCGGCGCATTCTGCAAGTCACACATCATGCCTGTGGATAACGAAATCAAAGGCAGGCTTGCGCTGATCACGGGTGCTTCTGGAGGGTGAGTCCTAGCATTTCATCCTGACCCAGCATGGAGCGCTCACTCATACAAGTGCAGGATAGGTGCAGCATGTGCACGCGATCTTCTGGCCAACGGCGCCAGCCTTGCTCTGACATACTCCTCGAACAAGACAAACATCGATCAGTTACTTAGTGAACTAAGTCCACAAGCCAATGACCGGAAGATCTCCGTACATCAATGCGATGTTGCCAAAGACGACGACTTGACGAGATTGTTTGACGAGGTGGAGAAAGACCATGGGCACCACCCGGATATACTCGTGGTGAACGCTGGCTACGGGAAACGGACGTCGAACATCTTGGACATCAGCATCGAGGAATGGGACTATACCATCAACGTCAACCTTCGATCCAGCTTCATCATCACAAAGCTAGCGATGCCGCATATGCTGGAGAAGCGATGGGGTCGTGTGGTTTACATATCCTCGATAGCGGCTGGGGGCACTAGCATCAACGGTTGTCATTACTCCGCCTCCAAGGCCGGTGTGCAGGGTCTGTCGAAGAACCTGGCCAACAAACTCGGCAAGGATGGCATCACTTTCAACGACGTTGCGCCGGCCATGATCACAGGAACCGGCATGATACCGACGGAGGAGAATCTGAAGGGGACACCGGGTGATGTCAAGGTATGTCGCCGCTACCCGGACGGTGTAACGTGTTGTTCCCATGTCACTGACATTTCAAGCAAAGAACATCCCCGTAGGACGGGCAGGGTCGACTCAGGAATGTGCCAACGTTGTGACGATGCTTTGCCGAACAGGGTACCTGACTGGGCAGAGCATACTGCTCTCGGGTGGGCTGAAGTGAGTGGCGTGATTGACGTGAGAGGAGGAGATGGTAGACTGGAGAAGAGTTCACGTCGTGTTCGCGTCGTAGATACCAACATCACACCTATGAAAGTGGTGGCGGTCGTCCTGCTCGTCCAGCTATCAACAAGGCGAGCTGGCGTCTAGTGTCATTGTGTGTTTCTTGGCGCATTGATGAGTACAGCCCCGTGGTACAAGTGCCTGGTGAGTCTGCATCCCAAAGCACCATTGGGGAGATAGTACATGTAGCTTTGTGAAGCCAACACCTGACAGATTCCAAATGCTAGGAGGTACTGCGCGTGGAGTCTTCGCAATCGGAGGTTGACGGATGCAAGGCGATGTTACGTCAGCAACCCTCACGGGCAGGGCACCTTTCGTCCAACGACATCCAACTGTGAACCTCTCAAGTATACATCATCAATATTGGGACTACTGTCGAAGGTTGTCTCCATCAGACGAAGAAGTATCATGGCGGCCAGCAAACCAACCGTTGCCATCATTGGCGGAGGTATCTCAGGCGTCGTTCTCACAATTGCACTCTTGCGTCGTGGTATCGATGTCAAGCTGTACGAGCAAGCGCACGCATTCGGTACGTACGAAGGTACGCTGAGAGGAGGAGACATTGGTATTGACTCCCTCTCCAGGCGAAATCGGCGCAGGCGTCGCGTTCAGTCCTAATAGCGTGCGAGCCATGAAAGCTTGTTCGCCCGACATATATCATGCATTCGAGAAAGTAAACACGAAGAACCAATGGCCAGAGAAGGAAAAAGTTTGGTTTGATTTTCAAGACGGCTACGACAAGGACAGTCCTGTGGGAAAGGAGAGACTACTGTTCACCCTAGAGAATGACTACGGTGCCAACTCAGTACATCGCGCGCACTTTCTGGACGAAATGGTGAAATTGTTGCCCGATGGTGTGACTTCTTTTAAAAAGCATCTAGACACGATCGAGCAGCCTGAGGGCGATGGCAGAATTGTCATCAAGTTCGGAGACGGGACGACCGCTGAAGCAGATGCGGTTATAGGCTGCGACGGGATCAAGTCACGAACGAGAGCATGGATGCTTGGAGATGGTCACCCTGGCGCCTCGCCGGTGTACACCTACAAGTATGCGTATCGAGGCCTGATCCCAATGCAGCGCGCCGTTGAGGCTTTAGGCGAGGACAACGCGAAGAACGGCAAGATGCACCTCGGTCAGGACGGCCACGTACTCACATTTCCAGTGAACCATGGCGAGACATTGAACGTCGTGGCTTTCCACACTACGGACAAACCCTGGCCATCAGAGACACACCTCACGCTTCCTTCACAGAAGGAGCACGTCTACGAAGACTTCAAGGACTTCGGTCCCACCGTGCACAAGATCATCGACATGCTGGAGCCGAACCTCGACTGCTGGGCCATCTTCGACACCAATGCGCATCCTATGCTGGCGTACAACAAGGGACGGGTCTGCGTTCTCGGAGACGCAGGTCACGCTACATCTCCTCACCACGGCGCCGGAGCCGGCATATGCATTGAAGACGCCGCCGTAATGGCAGAGCTCCTTGCGTCCTCAGAGGTCCAATCAAATGGTGCAGAGGGATTGAGGAAGGTCTTTCAAGTGTTCAGTGATGTCCGAAAAGAGCGTACTCAATGGCTCGTGTCGAGCAGCAGGCGCACTGGCGATTTATACGAGTGGAGGGCGGACGGCGTTGGGAAGGACATCTCCAAGATCCATACAGAATGCAAGGAACGGGACGATAAGATCTGGAACTTTCAGATCAACGACTTGATAAAGGATGCGAAGCAAAAATTGTCGATGTTTTCTTGACGGTAGAACGACCTGGTGCGAGATTGCTTCACTCAGATCACCCATGCCACGCTGGCCATTGAAGTTTACCACTACCAGGAGCATTCCGTAGCGCTTGTTGCGAGGAAACATGCGAGCTTGGTGTTGCTTGATCCCCAGCCGAGGAATACCGCTTCCGCAACCCAGGAGGGAGAGCAATATACCGCTTGCGTCAGATCTTTTGGAAGCTTGAGGAGCTTGATGTGCTGTAACAGGCATCCTGAAGAGGCTGCAATTATGCGATGTGTACAGTGTTCAGACGGGTCCGTCCGCGAGTACTCGGAAGCCGTTCTCGACTGTCATATCGTCAAGCCGGCTTCGAGGTTGTGTACCTCATGTACTGAGAAATCACCATATAACGTAAAGAAAGAAATAATGAAAGGCTTCCCCATGGGCGATATTTTCAGAACTTTCATTCATCATCATCACGAGCAACCACCCCATCTTCTCAGTCCTACCGCTGCTATCTGGATGGCAAGAGTGGCAGTATGTCAGCCCATCGGCAGCACATCCGACATGATCAGCGCGAAGACGAACAACAAGAAGTCAGCCGCCTGGAATCAATTTCTCCGTTCGACGTGCGGGTTTTCTCAGGAACAGCTTCCAGCAAAGTCATCCGCACCAATGGTCGCAGAGACATGGATGTCGCAATCTCTGGCTTCACGCAACATGGCGGTGATAGATGTCAACAAATGTGCGGAGTGCAGCAGCGAAGCTTGGGGTAATAGACGGGGATCTACACGACAGCATTGCAGCTATGTGAAGTCGCCTTGCAATCTCCCGAGAGAGATATACACGGCGAGCGGCTTGCCATATGGTATTTTTACACCCCCAAGCGTGGTAGTCTTCAACGTCGTTTTAGAAGACTCTCAAGATCGAGCCCAAACTCAGCAGTCACGATGCACACTCAACACATGCTCGGATTCTGCACGTTGGCGCAGGCGGTAGGCCTGTCTATTGCGGCCGTTGTTGCTCGGTCTCCGGCGTCACGGGAAGTCTCCTTGAGCGTTCCATCCAGGCCACCGGCGGGACGCCAGGTCGTCGACGCCAACTATCAGTCATACTCCATCGAGTTCAGCTACATGCAGGACTTTGCTGGCAACAATACGTGAGTTTGTCGTCAACTTGGAGGGCCACCCAATTCTGATCGTCACTGCAAGGCATCCTAATCTCTTCTCTCGTCAATTGATGGCCAACTTGGGAGACATCTCAGGTGCCCTGCCAATCATTCGTGCCGGAGGATCGACCGCAAATCGTGCAGTCTTCACGCCAAACCAGACAGAAGGCGTCATCCTGACATACAACGAGGGGACATGGGAAGACCAACCGGACGTCTTGACGATCGGACCATCGTGGATCGAATCCTTTCAGCAATTCCCGGCCGGCACTCCGTACATCTACAACTTGAACTTTTACTGGCCTTCTGTGCCTGTGAATGGCGTCAACATGTCGGGGATCGATCAGACGGTCCTCGAGGCAGCAAACGCATGGCAGGGGATCGGTGAGAATCTGTACGGGTTTGAAATCGGCAACGAGGTGAATGGTGGGTATCTAGTCACCCTCCCTTAATCTCAGAAGTTTCTGACACGCACACGCAGGCTGGAATGGTACCAGTCGCAGGCCTGCCGATTGGAATCTGCAAGACTACGTTGATCAGTGGAAGCAATATGCTCAAGCGATCGAAGACGGAGCTCTGCACTCGAGTGCCAAAGAACCGCTGTTTCAAGGCTGCGCATTCACCGCACCGTCGCATCTGGAAAACGGCTCGGATGTATGGAATGTCGCCAATGCGGTGCGGGATGGCATGGGGAGTACGGGTAAGCTCAAGGATGTCGCAGATCATGAGGTATGTTTGGTGACTTGACCCGAAACGCTGCAATACCGCCTTGCTGACCGATCGATAGTACATGGGCGCGTAGGTCTTGCTCGCTGTAAATCGAGAGAAGTGTCTCTACTGACGTTGATCCGTCATTGCAGAAACTGCCACACGACCAAGATTCCGACCCTGGCCGGAAATCTCTTGGATCATCATCACATGACCGGCATAATGTGGAAGCATGAGCTGCTGGGCAACCAAACAGCAGAGCTAGGCGTTCCATACGTGATTGGCGAAACCAATTCGATCTCGGTGAGTCCTATGCAACAACACGCATCGTCGAAGCCGAGACCTCATGCTAACTCAAGAGCAGTGTCAAGGCACAGTCAACATCTCCGACGTCTTCGGCGCCGCCATATGGTCCGTCGACTACATCCTCTACGGCGCTGGCCTGAAAGTCTCTCGCATGCACCTGCACATGGGCACACCGTACCGCTACTCCGCCTGGCAACCCATCACGATCAACGGCACAGCCCCAAACGCCCGGCCATTGTACTACGGGAACATGTTCACCTCGACGGCCTTGGCCGGCGGCGACAAGCAAGTCGTCAGCGTCTTGAACGAGACCTCCCTGACCGCATATGCGATCTACTCCGCCAAGCATTCCCCGGCTACGCTGGAGTCGTTGGCCGTTGTAAACCTGGAGCAGTATAATATGACGCAGTCTGCTAGCGCTCGTCCGTATACGGCTTTCAAGTTCCCGGCTCATCTTGGCGGTTGGTCTCGTGCGAAAGTGCGACGTCTCACGGCGCCCGGCACGGATGCGAGGACGAATGTGACTTTTGCCGGACAGTACGTGGATGATACGGGGTGTATCGTTGGCGAACTCGATATTGAGAGGGTTCACAACGGACAGGTGCTTGTCGCGGCGGGTGAGGCGGTACTTGTCTCGCTTTGATACTTTTGATATCTATCGCTAAGACTTGTCGATGACTGGAATTCAGTGGGTGCACGAACCATGCGCTACACCCATTCATGAACTTCATCGCTCGTTCTTTTGGTCCAACTGCCATTCACGGCATAGTCACTTGACCGCGAATCTAATCGACTCAACACACTGTTCTAGGCTTGGCGGTCCATACGCTCGTGCGAATCCGCAAACTCGTCGTACTCCCGATAACTCTCCTCCCTCGGCTTCTCCAGCTCCAGGTCACCGGGGCTGAGTTGATTCGGCGGCGGCAGCTTACTCGCATCGTGTTCTGTGCCCTCGGCCGCTTGTAGCGTCTCCCACAACTGCGTAATACTCCCCGGCGGCGGCCGCGCCTCTCCGGCCAAGATCTGCTTATTACGGATCTTGTCCACGCCGTAGAAGCGCTCGTTCTCGCTCGTGCGCTCCACGATGATCGTCCCGTCGATCTGGACCCCGACGTACAACCCTTTACTCTTCGTGTACGTCCAGACAGGCGCTTGGCGTTTGAAGACCTCAGAGTCGACCGTGCTGCCTCCGCCCAACGGGCCCACAGCGGCGGAGACTTCTCCTCCCAGCGTGCAGCGGACGCGCGTGAAACCGTCCATGCCGCGGTCGTTGTTGATGACGCACACGCAGTCGTAGATGTCGGCGCCGGCTACGAAGCCCCAGCCCACAGTGTGGATTAAGATGCCTGAGGGTGGCGACCATTGGCCGTTGGGCAGTCTGGAAACGATGATGCCGCTGCCGCCCGCGCCGGACCAGTGTAGACCCGCACGCATGACGGTGAAGATGGCGAGGCCGCGGGCGTTGCGGATGACCTGGAACCTGTCTCAGCGTCGTCTAGGATAGATAGCAGGGAAGGCTGCAGTCTGCGGTCCTTACATGTCGAACTCACTTCGGGTGGGATGCGATCGAGCGACTTCTCGTGCTTCTTGTCGTGTCCATGCTGCCCGCCGCCTTGCTCGGCCGCGAAGCCATCGATGCAGAAGCTGCGTAGGATGCGCGCTGCCTTGTCGGATTCCTGGTCGAGGGAAGCGGGCCAGAAGGCCTCGGCGCCGAGCTTGTTGGAAAGCTTGTTCACCGGTGCGCCGACCTTTTGGAAGAAGGTGTTGGACATCGCTTTGGTTTTATCCCACGTCGATTTCGATTGGGAGGCCATTGTTGAGGACTACGACGGGTATGGCTTGCAAAGATGTATGTCGAGCCTCGAGGCAATATCTAAGCACTTGACGATGAGAGATCTAAATGGGTTGGTGTGGATTATGAAGTCATTGGAGCATTCACAGATGTAGTACCTGCGTTATTGTTGTTGTTGTTGTTGTTGTCAACGATGTCGGAAGTCACTCACCTCAGACACGTAAACACGACAAGCACGTGCAGGTTCCCTCGCTCGCCAGGGGCCCTGATGTCATCGGGCGCTGTAGCTACAAGAAACGGGTACAAGCCTACCAGGTATATGAAGCACTGGTTCGCTCGCTCTCACACACCTACGAGTACACAAAGATCTTCAACGGGCTACACGAACAGCTCTACACTGCATTATCAAGCTGCCTGGACAGACAATCCGGTCCGAACTGCACGCCCTTCATCAACAGCAAGGTTGTTCTCCTGGCAGCCTCTAGTGGATGAACAGGACGACGTTTAGAAGGCTGCAGGACTCGTGGCCGAATATGCATGCTCGTTGCTCTATGCGGTCGTCACTGGAACTCAGCCGTATGTGATCACCTAGCTTCGATATGGTGCCAGCTGAATCCAGGCTCGCGCAAGCATGTGGCACTGTGGAAGCGTAGATACATGTCTAGACAGCAGTGAGGCACTGACCCTGTGCGCCCCGCGGCGCTTGGTCCTGCAGGACTCGTGAGGGCGCCGCACGTACGTGAGGTCAGTGGTCGATCGGCAGAACTGGAGGCCGAGATCATATTGGAGGATCCCACCCACATCCTGCCATGGCCCTATGCACGTCGATGCGACTCGCCGCGGCACACCACCAGTATCTCCGTGGTTCGTCCTTCCGGGAGAGCACGCGATAGTACTGCTGGCAAATCCCACCTTCCGCATCTGCTCTCTCTTTGATGCAGTCCAGATAAAACTTGCGGTCTTCGCGCATAGTGACGCTATCGCATCGGGACCAATAGAACCCACGCTCGGTCTCAACAGGCTCGTGAGTGATCATGCGGGGGTACTCTGCTGCGTACTGGAGCGGAACCATTTCTGCCCAGCCGAGATCAACGATACTAAGTCCGCATGCATTAGCGCCACATTGTACTGAAGGCAGGTCTTTCTTCGCATCGGGGGATATACCTTTGTACGTTGAACTGCTCATCCACGATAATGTTATTGCCGGAGAGATCCCCGTGGACAAGAACGTGTGGCGCGTCGTCAAGGTCAGGTATCCAGAACTCCGAGCGCATTGTTTTTTGATGCTCACATTCAGACAAAGTCGCTCCTGGTATGTTATTGTGGATGGCGCGGGTGATTTTGCGGTCGATCTTGTAAGTCATCCAGTCCCAAGCACTCTCACCTACGTGGTTTTAGTAGGAAAGACCCAATGGCATCTCAGAAGGCGACGAACCAGTTTGATAAACTCTGAGCATGTCGAGGCTAGCGTTGGCGACAGCACGCAACACATTATTCCGCAGATTTCTATCGCCAGGAGAAGTGTCCGACCATGACAGCGGCGTGCCGTCAGCCCAACCAAGTATCATGTAAGGATACTGGATAATGTTGTCGGACGAGGGGTCGAAAGTGATGAGTGGCTGGAAGAGGTGGACGTCGGCCAGCGCAATCCGACGGCGTAAGTCTGCCTCACGTTGAGGCAGAAAACTCGTATGGGGTCCCGGGACGACTCGAGGGAGGCGCACGCAAACCCGACGACGAGTTTCCATGAGCTCCATTGCGTAAATGATGTACTCTCCCCCAACGCATGGCTTCTTCTCAGTCCCTAGGATGAAGAATGCCGGAGAGGAGAAGAAAGATTCTACCATCTTTTTGACATAATCGACGGTACAAGTTGCCATTGTGTGTTTTGGTCAAGTGAAAGCAGCAAATCAGCAAGTCGTCTTTATCCGTAGCGACGCGTCCCCTTCGTGTATAGGCGCACACATGGTGGTTGTAGGATACATCAGGCTTGCGTGCCGTGAGGATCGCAACAGCCGCGTAGTTCTCGTCACGTCGGAAGACGCCACAGCTGCAATGCGGATTGAGTGGTCCTCTATTGTTCGGGTGTGCAGCGAGACAGATCCGTACAGGAGCACGATAGACCCTACGGAGGGAACAATGCGAGGAAGATGCTGATCCTTCTATGGTATCTTGATTGAGGCTCACTCGGACAGAGGTGGAATCAGTTTGCGGAGAGCGTGGGACGCTTGTCTGAGATCGAACGGCGATGTCGAATGTACAATGTGTCCTATCCTACAAGTCAACTGCTCGACTACCTTCCCTTAATTTTATAAACTTTGCGAAGCCCAGTATGATCTGTTCGGTTGACAGTCGTAGCGGAGGCGGCGCCACAACTTGCATGTTGTGGTGCTTCTGAGATCGTTGCAACCTCTTGGAGCATACTTGCAATATGCGAGGATTTCCTCAAGCCACTCTGCAGCATTGCTCCGTCTGAAGCCCATGTCTACCCTCAAGCGTGGGTTTCATAGTGTTTGTCTGATCCTCCGACCAACCAACACCGGCAGCTGCTACAGTTGCGCGTTCTTGATCTCACTGAAGCTTTTCTTCGTACCCTTCAGCTGCGTAGCCGTGGTGTTGTCCAGTCGTTGAGTGTCCTTATGGATGTTGAGCCTATAGCTGTCCCCGCCAGTATTTCGACCTTGCACCACATGCTCTCGTAGAATCTGGGCCACACCCTGCGCGTGTTCGATACCCGTGGCCGTGTCCGGGCCGCCGTTGTCTAGTTTTCGATTTCTTCGGAAACCCTGGCGTGCTTGTTGATGTGCGGCTTTGCGCACGGGTTCATCATCTGCAGCTCTCATCAGTAGATGTACCGGCAATCAACGGTGAGTGGGATGGGATCTGGTACTTCTAAAGGCGGTGTTGATTGCCCGCAAGAGGTGCCGGTAGGTTGCAAGGGCCACTGCTCGGTTGGATGCAATCTCCGTTGCGTTGAGGAGCTTTGCAACCATCCTGGCAGAAGAGAACAGACTGGGTGTCGTTATATCATTTTCTTTCCCCCTCCGTTGTCCGTCCATTAACCTAAAGCCTGAAGTTGCGGCGTCGTTCAAGGCGGAAGCGCACAGACCATCCCAGAGAATTATTCTGGCTTTCTTTCGAGCACGCCTGGTAAGTCTCGTTCCTCCGAAGTATCACCATCAAGATGGCGACTATTCAGATCCAGGCCAGCTTACCGTCGCTCCCTGACGGCTGGTCCGCCGAAAAGGATTTCAAGTCTATCGGCCGTCTCTCCGCCCCGACTAACCGCTCCATCGAGCCTATCGGGCCTCACTTCCTCGCCCACGCCCGCCGCAAGCGTCACAAGCGTACCTTCAGCGAGGATGAGCGCATCCAAGCCGCGACTTCGGCCAAGAAGGTCGAGGACGAGGATGCTGGGGAGATTTCCGAACCCGAAGACCCGATGATGCTGCAGCGCGAGGCCAAGGACTGGAAGCAGC
>Ga0268244_10000206_pt1 | contig 25577 bp, 14 predicted proteins | sample AgamicMgSfe_FD_200258 | JGI IMG/M metagenome (GOLD analysis project Ga0268244, IMG submission 200258) | Agave microbial communities from Guanajuato, Mexico - Mg.Sf.e (v2) (version 2) | ecosystem: Host-associated > Plants > Phyllosphere > Phylloplane/Leaf | place: Guanajuato, Mexico | collected... | reverse complement strand
GGTATGCCACGGGCATTCTTTCTCCAAAGATCCAGGTAGACTGAACACTAACCCAATGAAGAAATGCTAACCAAACTGTAACTAGTGGCAGAGCAGCCTGACGAGTAGAGCTCACTCCCCCACTGTAGAAGGCGAGGCCGGGATTCGAACCCGGATCTTCAGATCATGAGCCTAATGAGTTTACCATTACTCTACCCCGCTTCTTCTCCTTCTCAAACGAACTCAAAAAGCGGATCAACGCTGACTTCTCGCCGACTCTAAGCCACCTTTTGCTTAAGACATCTCTCTTACTTACGATATTTCGTCATAATTAGGCTCTCTGCAGCGTATATGCGCCTGACGAAGACAGCTGATATGCTCTGACAGGCGATAACATCTATAACAGCCGATGCTTTGGTCATTCAGTTGACTCCTTGCTGTCAATCTGGATCTGAAGCAGGGGTTTCGGCCGGTTTTACCTACTATTGGATTTGAACCAATGACTCTCGCCGTATGAAAGCGATACTCTAACCGCTGAGTCAAGTAGGTCAAGCTGAGTCAAGTCAGAGAAAATAGACCCCGTAACTTTAAGCGTAACCATTTTCTTTTGAAAACCCAACTACGATCATACTATGCTTCATACGAGTGGGCCTCTTTCATCGTCACCTTAACGTATATAGAGAATGTTGAAGTGCGGAGTGAGAGAGGGCGTCTTTTTTGCAGAACTCTATAAGGGCAGCACTACTCCGTCATGCCAGGCGAGTATAGTGGACCACTCGGCTAACCTAGCTGTAAACATGACGCGCTTTAGTTTGATTTTCGTTGACATAGAAGTCAAGATTCAGCGGCTCTTGCAGATTGACTCATTCTTCTTTTATGATGGTCAAAATCAAAGCAGTAAGAATTCTCTTTTTCCGAGTGTGAGAAAGATCCTGTTGGAGCCGGATTTACTTTGTCTTCTGCTTGCACTTATAGACTGAGAGCGTCTCGTTCCTGTCTTTCTTCTCCCATGCTTTGAAAAAGCGTTGAGCTGCAGTGATTAACATTAACTCTGCGTCAGTAAAAAAATGGAATTTCAGACTCCTCATCTACGATGCCTACCCGTTCACCAGCGTCCTCAATAATGTGTTGGCCTTCCCCTTACTCCATAGGGTGCTATGCCTGCTGATCTATCCGGGAGTCAAAACCCATTCCAATCTTTCTGGGGACCCGAAAGCCCGAGAAGGGCAAAGTGGTTTCAATCCCTTTTTTTAATGAGGAGTAAAGAAAAAGAAAAAAAGCGTTCTATCAGAAAGCCTTTCTCCCATGCACTGACCTGGAGAATTTTTGTATTTCGCGTGGCGGCGGCGATTACAGTCTCTTTCCCAAAGTCATCCCGTATCCTCACTTATCCTATCCTACGTTCTTTCCGTTTTCGCTACGTCCTCGTGAATTGCCTTCTTTTCAAAGGGGTGATCTATCCATGATCCCGGACACAGAAACGAGATGGAGAAGTCTTTGATTTTTTTCGTCTTAAAGTACTTAAAGCATCAAAAGAATTGACTGCAAAGTTCTCGACCGCGGCAGTGCGGGCTTCGTTAAGAAGGCCGACGACTCATAAATAGATAGACAGAAGGCATAAAACCTCACTGCGATCGCGTTACGCTTTCATACCAAAGGAATGGAATTCTCTTCTTTCTTCGGCTTCCCCAGCGGTAATCATAAATTCTATGTTATTTAGCAGAACGAAGTTAATCTTATTGAAACAATATGAAATGAACAAAGATGAATCACGCCTTTTTTTTAATAGAGAAGGACAGTTCCCTATCTCCGAATACCGGGAACTAAGACGAGTACTGAGATCTGTCTTTCGGCAATAATCCATAGTGAGAGCGCTCTTGCTGCCTTATAAGGACAGACGGAAAAGGCCTAACCGCTGCAATATCAAGAGTGGGAGTACTTTGACGTTTTGGTATTTCCCAAGGAGGAAGGAGGGCGGCTACTATACTCTAACTATAAGAGAAAGAGAGGAGCTCATACGATCTCACACCCGGCAGAAAGAAAGGGAATTGAATTAGGAACAATGCCCAGTGCCAGAAAGGCTTTTTGAGTTTGAGTGAACACCCGGTTAATTTAATAGATTTAGAGGCCAAGTCAGTAGACTGGCTTTCTGCTCCTATGTCGATGTTTTCGGAGCCCTGAGAACCACCTTGATTATCTAAGGTAGAACCAGCCAAGAAGAAGAATAGCTTTTCCCTTGCTTTCCTTTCTTACCTTGTGTTAAGACTTATTGCTCTGTGCTGACAGGCTGGCTGTTGAAGATCAGTTAGCATATATATATATAAGACTTGTCTGAAAGAGTTGTCTTCATATAGTCACTTATAATGACTCAACGATTAAGGCTTTTTTCTGCTATTACTTTCTTAGTCTTCGTCTTAACTAACCTCTATAGTGAGAAAGGCTGCGTCACGTCAAGGCTATCTGAAATGAAAGAAATCTCGCTATTGATACTGCGTCAGCCTGAGAAAGCCCTTTTGAAGCGGATAGGAGAACTGAACTTACTAAATTTATTGAGTAGCGAGAATCTTTCCTCAGAGGCGCGGAAAGGGTCCAAGCCATAGGAGAAAGACAGCCAAAAGAGTGCGGAGAAGGGGAAAGGGCGCTCGAAGCAAAAGAAACGAAAAAGAAGTACACCATATAGGTCAGCGGCATCAGCAGTTGAAGAAGTTGACGGCCGGATTCAAGCAAAAATCTGGGATAACCTGAGATGGAGAGGTCGTATTTCTATATTCAATTAGTTGATCTGTCTGGCTTTGAAGCCTCCTTCCTTGAGTCCGGCTTAGCTTCAGGTACGAGTCAAGAACAGAAGAAGGGGATCGCCACAATCAATCAACAAGCAAGCGTCAAGTGTTTGGATGACTTTATGAAAGAACCAAGAAAAAAAGTCATTCTTGGAGTAGCCCGCCCAGTAGAGTACACCTAAGTCAATTTTCATATCGAGTCGTGTATGTACTGCGTTTATAGTAGAACCTTTTCGTACTACGAACCACATCGCAAGGGAAAAAGGCGCGTAGCGTGCTTCGTCATAAGCCAGCCACTTGCTGAATTACATTGAGGTGACGCTTCCCAGTCTTCTTATTACTTGAATTGTAACACACTCAACATTCTCCTTACCGAAATGACGCCTATACTATAGGGACAGGAAGAAAGTTTACCTTAATCGATCGGATACCATATCCAACTGACCAAGAACCCTGCCTCAGTGCTGCTATCAGACCCGGAGTACATAATTACTGGCAGGTAAAGAAATAACGCCATCTGCTAACATTGCTATTTCAATTGATAAGAAAGATGGATTGTGAACTATTAGTCAGTCTATAATTTAAGCCCGGATCACAGAAGGCAGACTAATCAACCAGCTAGGAAGGACACCTATCAGTCTCAGTGGTAGTGCACGTTCGCCTACCTTCTCCCGCATAGTCTACCTTATCGTTCTTCCGTTGTGCTACCTTACAGCTTCAAGCTCACCAGACTGTACTTACTTACCGTTATCCTACATTCTGTCACTTGCTTTCCTAGCGACAAACTAAGACGCAGTCCCCACTCACCCATCAATTAGAATGCTTCTGGACTTTCATATTCCCTTATGCAATGGTGGAACTTTCTTTAAGCCCAACCCGATATTGAAAAAATGGGATCCTAGCCAGCATAGCTTCTTAGTTAAGAATCAATTAGATTGACTTTGTAAAGTCAACTTAAATCCTTCAACAGAAAGAATAGAGATATCTTATTTGAGATTAGAAAATCTATTATTTATAATAAAACCATATGATTCATGATTTCTGTGAATTAGAAGCTCTTGACCAGACATGGAAATTCAATTTTCTATCCCAATGAGAGCGGCTGGATTCTTTTCGTCAGTCTTATTATATAATAATTTCTCTTTTGTCTAATTTAGACACGTAGTTCAAGGTGACATATCGGCATACCTATGCTTAATTGGAGGAGGACTGAGAGCCTTACCTAAGCCGTGTCATGAATTCCTTTCTGGAGAACTTAGTAACCCCGTCTATCTTTTGACTCGAAAGTCAATACCTTACCTTAGAGTCACGTATAAAAACGACAACGGGATCAAGGGAATCAATATGGTCTGGTGTAATAAGAGCTGGGACATAAAGAATGATGTGGAAAGTCATAAGGATAGATTGCTTATGACAGATAGAGTCTACTTAAGTCACGGTGGCATGAAAGCTTCTATTTATTTTACCGAAGTCCATCCTCCCAACCCGTTCTAGAAAGCAGAGAAAAATTCTATAAGAATTAAAGTGGGATTGGATTGATGTGGCAGATAATTTAGCCACTTCATGCTATACACTTACCTTAGATCCTCTACCCTATTCTGTCGCGATCATTAAAATAAGTGCTTAAACCTTACCTAGCCTCTTGCCTTTCATCCCGTTCCATGAGAAAAATACCTATAGAGCTTAACTCTAAGTCAAAGAATAGAATGAGTCATCTTCGCACTGGAAACCTTAATAAGTCAATTCCCTTTAATATCCCTGCATCAGTATTACCATTTGAATATTCCGTCACTAGTAGTTTTCAAGAACGACAAGAGGTATGGAAGGAATTTCCGGATGCCGTCAAACCTTATTGAGATACAATATGTGTCAACTATGAGGGCTTGGGTTTATTTATATGCATCAAATCAAATTGGATATCTGAAATTTTGTAGCGTAGAACAAGAGTAAAGGACTTTTTACCACCAGTAGATACTTTTGACAGAGCTAAGCCCATTCTCTGGTCTACTGTCTATCATCCTCTTTCTAGAAGAAGGCCGATATTTAAAAGAAAGTCTTACTTAAGTAGTAATCTCTTAGGAAGATGAATTTTATGAGCTAGTCCACTAAGATTCTAAACCACAAGCTTTCTTGTCATTAGCCTTTCTCCTTTGCATTCTCTGGTTGACTAAGTCACTTATTAATTAACAACTTCCTTTCCCTCCGTATTCACACTCCAAAGAAAAGGTATCCTAAGAGCCTGGTCAAAAAAAAAAAGTAGAGAGATCGAGCAGCTGTAAAAAGAGGTTCCTTTTCTAGAAGAAAGGGGAAGAACTTACTTTGTATTCGTTTTGAGTGTAAGAAGATCTCTTTCCACATAAGAAAAGTAGGGCTAGTTCATTTGTGATGCAGTTAATAAAGCACAGATAGAGAAAGATATGCTATCCGCCTTTTCAGATGATATCTAAATAGATACCCAAACATCGGCTTTTGAATCTGCTTCACATAGCTTCTTTTTATCCCCTATCTTAAGCTCATTTTTGATCTTGCTTAACTTCCCATATCTGTATTCACTCTGAAATAGCGATAAGGCTATAGCATGAGATAAAGGCTCGTAAAAGGTATGCAGGAGATAGAAAGATTCCAATACGAAGTTACTAGAAAGGGATTCGACAAGGAGGAGCTAAGAATAGATAGATAATGATGACATAGATTAGAATCGAATTCCTATTTCTTTCATCACTCCTGATAAAGAATGCTTTATACTATTTCCGATTTCCAAGTCACATTAGATAAGGGAAGGAAGGGGAGTGAAAACTCTCACTACTGTAAGAGAAGCTATCTATAAAGACTCCAGGAAATCCACCAATCTCTTGGTTTTTCATTTCGAATCTGAGCCAAAGGAACTGCCCCTCTCGAAGAACTCTATTACTTCGAAACATTCTGTTAATGAGATAGACCCAGAATACACCTTTATGGGCAGGCACAAGGATCCTCTCATTTCTATTTCTAGTAGCAGCCTTCCCATCTCTTTCGACTCCTCATCGTGGGCATCGAACTCTCTGGAGCCGCCTACTTCTTCCCCACTTGAAAGGAGCTATTCTAGTAGTCTTCCTATCATAGCCTAAGCATCACTAGCGACTGCTACATCCTGCATTCCAGAGGAGAACTCCTAACTTTCTCAAGTTTATGAAATAGCTTGGCTCATCTATTATGAATTCATTAGCTATTTTTCGGCCTACCACTTTCTGGATCACTTAGAATCTGACAGCTTCGCTACATACGGCTGCTCATACGAGCTCATACATCCATGTACTATACTTAAGGAGAATCATAAAGCTATGGAAAAAAGTGAACTTATGCAGAAGCCACAGGGAAAAAAGATGAAAAGTAAACTCCTTAAATATATGCTTTCCCATGAGAGAGAGCCGTAGTTTCACATGAAGAGGATAAAAACTTGCTTACTTTCTTGTATTCTAGGAAAGTATGGCCAAAGAAGTTGAAATTGATTTTGTCTAATGAAAACCTTCGACTCATATAGGGCTGTAAGAGTACTGGTACTGGATCTATTTTTACCTAAAAAAGTCCTAGGATTCAACTTCAACGGATTCTTATGCAAATTAATACATCAAAAATGCGCGTTTAGAGTGGATGGTTTCATTCTTTCTTGCACTTGAGCACTCCGGGTGCTTAATACAATTTACAATTAGGAGATGGTACAGACTCATTCGCGATATACTCTCGAAAGAGTCTCGAATAAGGAAGTGACTATTGGAATATTCTTTTTGTGATATTTGTCTATGATCAGCTTCGCCTTAAATCATAGTGTTTCGGCTTGCTAGACAGAATAGCACGATTCATTAAGTGATATCTCTCCGGAGCTTTATACGTGGAAAGAGTATTACTATAAGTTATAAAGAAAGAAAAAAGAAGGCCATGGTACCTAATCCTCTTATCTTTGCTTCCTACTTCTTAGGTGGAGAGATAGAAACCTGCCTTCGCAGAACCGGCACACATAGCAGCTGGTCTCGACCGGTTCACTAGAATGGTTGGAAAACCAACTATCCCTAGAAGCTGATGTTGGCTAGGCTCGACTTGAACCACCGGGCTTACCTATTTTTTTAGTAGATCATGCCTCCGTAGTTAAAGGTATTTAAGCCTTCCATTTATCTGCGACTTCTGATCGACCTGAGACAGCATTAAGAGCAGCTCTTTATTCTAGATCCACGGAAACTCACTAAAGAATCCGCTACGAAGGAGGGTAAGCCCGTACGTAAGCTATATAAAGATAAAGAGACTGAACTCCTCGATAAGACTTATTGCGTAGTTACCGGTAACTAAAAACAAGAATGAGGAGGGGGCACAGATCTACATTGCCCGTAATCACTATCTTTTGTCAGGGAATCCAACATTGCCGATGTTAATTATGTAATTTCCCGTGCTAAGTCATAAATTCCTTATTCAAGGGCATACAAAAGCAAGGTTCGCTTAGCGCTTAGCTTCAAGCTATAGATGGGTAAAGTTTCGTGGGCTTCTTGCGTAGTTAGTAGGGGTAACGAAGAAAACTACAAATGGTGGAAAACCTCATCCCTTCGAAGCCTGTAGCGCCCCTTCCCTAATGTTTCTATTCGGTAAACTATCCCCGAATTCGAATTCGATAGATTCGAAGAAGCGGAACTCCTAACAACGTTTGGCGCTTAGGAAGTATGATATGCCTACCTGGCATACTAGTTAGCAAGGCCCTAACTGCACAGCAGGATTATCAAGGTCCGATTCACTTCCAAATTCTCTTCCCAATCCCCTCGCGCCTCACCGTAACTAAGAATGCCAGTCTCGAATACTGGCCCGAACTCTGACAGAGCTAGCATACTGAGCAGCTGCAAAGAAGTCAGAAGCTGGAGAATCTATTTACTTTACCCTCCCAGATCATATGATCTGGTATGAAACCTCGAAATGATGTAAGTGAGAGGTTTGAAGATTGAGACTTCAAGGATCAGACTTTCGTCTTTAGATCTTAGCGCAACAGCCTTGAATGCTGTATTCGAGGACTCTTCATCTTCCTTTTCTTAAACGCGAGGAGGTTTGTTGTTGCAAGCCTTTCTTGAGCCAGAGAGCCGCATCCTACATATTATTTTTCCATCTCATCCTGAGAATGAGTTGAAAGAAAGGATGATTAGTGGAATACAAGCACTACTTGATACATAGAAGGCGAAGGACCTCCTTCCTATTGAGATTTTGTTGCGTGAAAGCCAGCCGGCCGGAAGTATGAAAGAAGAATAAAAGGCGGACTTAAGTCATTCTCTTGGTGTTGATACAATACCGACCGGTGAGAAATTACGTAAGGAAGAAGAGTGTAAAGCAATCTTTCTTTTGGTAGAAGCCCATACTTGGAAAGAGAAAGACGAGCTGCTTTCGATTTTTCTTGTGTTACGCAGTTTCCGATTCCTATTTGTGTGAAGCCAGTCCTGAGAAGTCTAATGCCAGGGGATAACGGTAAGAAAGGAAGTAGGCTCTGAAAGCCTATTTCCCTTTTCTAGCTCCGTAGGAAGAGTTAGGGAAGCGCAAAGCCATAGAGAATTGAATCTGATCTTTCTGACTAAATGCCATAGTTGATCATCAACTACTTTACCCGCTAGGGAAGTGAGCCTACAGATCCTATATTCCCCTCTTGGCTATTCCAACACCAAGATCAGGCAATTCCGTCACACCCCGGGATTCTATTTAGACATACATCCATATTGGATCAAACCGTAAGGAATAAGAGCCACACACTGGCAAAGGCAGGATCTAGTGCACGCCCTTCAACAGATATGGTATAGGCTGCAAGGAAGTCTTAAGTTGGAGATTTCGAGTTCTGGAATGGAAGTCTAAAGCAAGGAAAGTATGGTAGTTAGTAGGTATATTGATTTGTATAGTTACCGGTAACGAATAAAAAGACAAGAACCCTTGGCCAAAAGCCATTGAATCTGATCCCGCCGGCAGCTCTTTATCTTCCCCTCTCTTGCTTCTGAAAGAGGTAGGCCAGGGAAGTAGAAAGTATGGAAGTTGCAGTTGAATTGACTTCACTCGACCTCTGCCTTAAGAGCTACCGGAGAACTAGAGCCTAGCATCCTGAGCAGCCGGAAAGAAGAGAAGTACTGAGATTGAGAAGCCGGAGATTAGTCTTTATCCTTAGTTAGAGGGAACCCAGGAATCTAACCACCAAGGTTAGCAGATCCCAGAGTTCGTTCCGGAGGGGGGTTAGGAAAGAACAACGACCGAAGAAGCCAGACTTTCCGATTTCCTTCTCTTTGAAAGGGAAAAGCAGTAGCATTTCATCAGCTACTTAGCTAAGAGATCAATCAATAGGATGCTTGCAGGAGGAGAGAAGTAAGTAGTTCAGTTGGAAAGAAATAACATAGAATAGAATCCGATCAGCTAGAGTCAATTCAGTAGGAAGATGAGACTTTGCTAACTGATCAATAGAATCTTCCCTAGTCTGCTTCTCTGCCAACACCAGGTTAATCCCTTACTTATACAGATAAGCGGGAGTTAAGCCTAAGAGAACAGCAACTAAGTATGAAAGCCACTCTTAAGGGGCTAAGGCTGGCGTTACTTAGATCCGAAACTAAGTATATAAATAACATAAAAGAGAGCAGCTAGAATCTTGACATACCATGGGAAGAAGGGCTAGGAAGTTCGAATAAATGCCTATGCCCTGTAATTCCATTTCCAATCCCATAGAATCTTTTCCTATGATCTGCCTAGTCCTGCCTATGATCTGACGTACCTGATCCGGGAACATACTATGACGTAGTTAGAATCCCGACCTGAGAATGATAAGCTAGCTTCCTATGGCTTAAGCAGGCCTATAAGTCTTTTAGCTCGACCTATGCCTTACTTAAAGCCCTTACAGGGATTGATAAGTTCGATTCTATTCCATATCCCATTTAATCACGTCCAACTCCCCAATGGGATCAAAACAACCGGTAAAAAAGAATGAAATTACGTATGTAGAGATTCCAATCATGAAATCATTAATTAGGTGTTAAGCAAGAGGAAAAGATCCAATGGAACTCTATGTCTTAGGTGAGACGAAAAAGATAGATATTTCTTTTGTGTTATTCCAGGAGCTAATGAATTGATTTATTTCAAGCAGTGGGATTCAATGCAACTAGAAAAGCAATCGAAGGCCAAATCCCTCTGTGGGAAGTTAGGGAGGCTCCGCCATTGCAGGTAATCCGCTACTTCTGAGGCACAGCGAGAAGAAGGTACTTATAAGTAAGGGCCTAAGAATTGAGTCTTATCCCAGAGATTCCTGTTACTATTCCCATTTCATGAATTCCTTATCCCTCCCGGGAAGTCTTTGAGTAAGTCGGAGTGGAGCGCTAGTCATTCTATTTACTAATTCACACTGCGGAAATAGCAGTGGAATGGATTCTTATAGCTGCTAGAGTCAATGCCTTAGATTCTGTCCTGGACTCCATAGTTGAAAGCCCTGACTTTATAGATCGGGTAGTAAAGAGAAAGCGACTTTTAAGGCTTACGCAGCCTTCTCGGAAGAAGTAGACTTAGAAGTAATTAACGTGGGGGGAAATAGTATGAAATTTCTTTAGCAGTTTCATTCCTATTGGCAGAACTGTAAGGAAGAAGAAATCCAATTCCCCTATCTTCTCTGTGAGGAAGAAAGAGTGCAACAAGTAAGGTAGTTAGTAAAGCAATTAATCATTTGTCGTTTGTGCCCATTGGTCACTCACGCGTCTATAGGACAGTTAAGACTGACTGCTTTAGGACTTAGTTAGTAGTGTTTTGTTCTCTACTGCAATCCTGCCCTTAGTGTACTGATCAGGCTTAGAATAGAAAGTCAGGTTATAAGTTCCCGGGGATATATTATTCTATCAACTGCGCTTTGTTAGAGGTTAACCCCCCTCCCTGTAAGAAGAAGCATGGCCTGCAAGCAACCTGACGGAAGACAGTATCAATCTATCATTTCAGTCTCAGTCTTCGATTCCTTGGTGAACTAGGCTTACCTACGACCTCGCGTCAGACTTAGCCCTTAAGAATTGATCTTCTGGGGATTGATCACTTCACTCGTCTAAAGTAGTGAGAAGACGGACGGCTTTCGGTTATTAGTTGTTTAGTTAGAATACACATAGCCTGGTAGACGTACAAGCAGGTCTACAGGCCGGCCTACACTAACTGCAGGAAGAAAAGCTACAAACTAGTCTCAGTGGGAAAACCAGTCTTTTTGCCTTCGTGCAATAAATTCCTGCTTCAGATCCGGTAGGAAGGGAAGTAACTGAAACCCTGGGGAGATATCGAAAGGAAAACTATCTATCTTATTCCGTTTGTGCCCAATAGGGATTGGTCACTTCACTACACTTGAGGATATAGGCATTCTATTGGTGTTGCCCTTCAATTGATAAGTTCGAAAGATGGAGTAGGGGGAAATCTACCAAAGTTAGGCATATAGATAGACTCCTCTCTTACTATTCCCTTAGATTCACCCGTGGGAACATACTGAGTAAATTCAGTAGGCGTCTGTCTTGAATCAGTTTGAAGCTGCAAAGAAGTCCGAAGCCGGATTGAAGTCATGAGATTAAGTTATTACCACGGGATCTAGTGTTAAAGGCAAGAATCTACTAGTCTCAGTGGGAAAGCATCCTATCTTCTATTCATACTTCCGGTGACATAGGACGTAAGGAAGAAGCCGGAGCATCAAACTAAGACTAAGTCTTTGCAATCCCGGAAGCCAGGAAAGAAGAAAACCAAGAGAAGCCTATTCCGAAACCCTTATCTTTACAAGCGTAACTCCAAAAAAACAAATAGTTGCGGAGTCGTGTTGAAGCTTCTTGATTGAGTAGGAGAAGCCAGCCTCAGAGAAGGTAGGCCAGGAAGTTCGATTTCTAGGATTAGCAGTTACCGAGCTAGTAGTTAGATTGTGAGTTACTGCTTTAGGAAATTTGTAAAATAGGAGGGAACGCAAGGACCAAGTCCCAGTGATTCTATTCGCCCATTGAATCAATTAGGTAAGCAACTAAGAAGGCTTAGGCTCAGACTGGGGAACTTATGCAGTTGAAAATAGAATCTTCTCAATTAGCTGCTATGAGATCAAATGGAGATCTTCAATCCCCTTCCTGTGAAAGATGAAAGAGAAACGTAGAATGTCCTCTAGGCCCTAATATAACGAAATAAATCTCTTTAGGTCATCCCAACTATTCTAGCGAGAAGTTAGTGAGTAAATGCAGTAGATTCATCTTTGCTAAGATCCTCTAAGAACTTTCTTCTTAAATAACCGTAGGTTTATCTGCGTAAGGCGAGACACTCTATTCTAAATTAGTCTCGAAAGGAATAATAGGCCCGTAAGCTTCTCCGCCCTTAAACGATGTTTTCATTCTATTATACCGCGTAGTGGGTCGTATTAATTACTAGCTGCTCAAGATCATTTCACCTACAAGGACACGGAGCCAACATGAAAAGGACGAGATAAGGCAGACAAGGATGATTTGTCTTAGTAACAAAGTCCCTTTGCTCTTGGTTTTCGAAAAAGAAAATCGAAAAAGCAAGATCAGAAATTAGGTAATTAGGTCTAGTTTGATCCTCTGCTGAGCATAGCTTAGCCTTAACCTCCCTTGGAGCCGAGATAGGCTTGCAGTTGAGCATTCCATCTTTTTGATGACTTGCTTTAACCCTACCATAGCTTTTCTCAATTCTGACACGTAATCAGGGTGAGCTTGACTCTCAAAGTGGCTGCTCTATGTCACTTTAACGATAGAATTCTCCATATAAGAAAGCAGCATTAGGGTCGACTCAAGCAAGGGTTACAGTTACAATCCAATGGGGGCGGACCTAGTTACAGTGTAACGTAATATAACAATACAATATAAAGAATATAATAATAAAATAAAGTAACCCTTAAGCAAAACAAAGAGAAAGTTCTTTGCAAAAGAATTTGCCAAAGAAAAGGATCAAAGCTAACATGTTACTTTCATGCTTTGCTAAAGAAAAGTTCGCTATAACAGCTCTGTTAAGGCAGCCTGGAAAGAAGAAAAGCAATCTCAGCCTTTTCCGAAAGCCCTTCCGTAGATGCTATCTAGTCCCGGGAACTTCTGCTCTTGAATGGAGTCTGATCGCTGATAAAAGATCTGTAGGCTAAACCCTAGGCTTATCCAGGCTAAGAGCCACTAATCCGTCTAAATCCGAAGCCAGAGATCTTGACGCCCGACCTTCTTACTAAGAACCATAGAACCGCAGAGACATAGCTGGCAACCATAGAGCTCCAGAGACTGATTGACTGTATTCAAGGAGATCAGTCGTCTCAGTACCAAAGTCAGAAAGACCTTCTTCAGCCGGTTGAAAGAAAGGGAAATGAAATCGTAAACTATATAATCAGACTGAAATTCAATCCCACACCTGTGAAAATAGACCAAGAAAATGTCTTCCTGCAAACCCGCTGTTGAATGATAGCCTTTGAGTGATTACATTTCAGAATGGGAAGATGCAATAATTGGCCTTTTAACGACCTTAGAGGCCATGTCACACTTTTTCAGCCTAAAATCAATCTGTTTAATCCTCTTTTTTGCCTCCCATTCTCCTCTCTGCCTATTACCGTCTGCCTAAGAGGACAGAAATACGAAAGCAATTAGTATTACTTCCTCAATAACGAGAGATCCTGATCTTGCCCGCGATAGGCCTCCCTTGAACTTCCTCTGAATTTGATGCCATCATCGGTCAAACTTAAGAGATCGAAGTTAGCACTAAAGTCAACTATTGGGGAATAGGATGATCAGCCTAGAGCAGAGCCTTTAGGGTCAGACCGGGGAAGGAAAGATGACTTCTTTCTTGCTTTCTGCCTTACTCCCGTATCATCTAGGGTTAGAGCCAGGAGGGCATAGGAATTAGGAATTGAGAACGGAAAGGGGACGACTAAAAGGACTGACCTAAGGGTCTTCCATCTTTACAGTGAGTCCACTTCTTTACAGAACCGTAACAAAACCTCATAGTTCCTTTACCAGGCATTTAGTCCGTAAGAGTTCCGACTGGATCTAGGGAATAGTAAATAGTAATAGAATCCCTGGGAATAGTAAGGGACCGGTTTGGGAATAGATTAACCAGGTTTAGTAGTGCTAATCCTTATATAGAGAACTCCCGATCGGGGCCTCTGGATTAATGAAATAGGTAGATTTTGTTCTGTTGGGCGCGTTAAGCCCAAAGGAGGCTACCTTTGACTCAGAAGTCGCTTCATCTATTCGTTCGGGCTTCTCATCTCCTCCAGGACCGGAAATGATAGACTATAGTCTTTATAGCTTTTTCCCTGACTTTCAACTTCATAAATGGCTGCTGACTTCTCAATGTTCCAGTTGAACTCCAAGAGGAAAGTAAGGAAGACGAACAGAAAACGTCAGCATTGAAAAGTAAAGACTAAAACGAAGTCAATCCGCTACTTCTTACTTCTAATATAATACTGCTTATGGCTCGACTTAAGTCAAGACTGTAAAGAAGGAACTCAAAGATAAAGGATCTGATTATCATGGCATTTAGTCCCCGATCAAAAGAAGGAAAGGCTTGCACCTTTCAAGAAAGTGACGGTTTGAAACTCAATCTCCGCTCGGTCAATCAAACTAAAAGCTTGCCCTTCTCATTCCAAGGCTTATGGCTCTAATACTGGACGAAGGGGCGAAACTCTGGGAACAACACAAAAGAAATCAGTCGTCTTTCTCTTCCTTGGCGAAGTCCTCAGGCAAGTAGAGATCTCTGCTCTATTTATTTAATGTAATAAAATACTGCTAGGCCTCCCATAGCAGTTGAAGGATGGGCAATTAGATACTTTCTTCCTTTCAGACTAGCTTCTGGTCGGGGGCTTCTATCTACTCTATAGATCGAGGAATGAAGTCAAGTACGGCTTACGGGGAATGCGTCTAAGCCAAGCTAAAGTAGTGGATTCTCTTATAAGGCTTTTCCCGGCTAAAGTCGAAGATGAAATAGTCAGTCCGAGCCTAAAGAGATGGACTAAAGGATCTTCTTTTATTCCCAGGCTTTTCATCAGGATAAGTCCCTAAGGAGCCTGAAACAGGTTTAGTAATTTAATCAATCTCCAAAGGCTACTCAGTCTTAACTGTCCTGCAACTTACTCTGAAGTAGCTTATTCTCTTATAATAGCAGCTGAAGGCTAAGATTCTCTTCTATGGCTGCTCATTCTTCAGTAAGTTACCACCCCACAGGGAATCAAAGGGATAAGCGAAATCGCTATCTTAGGGACTTGGTCCTTGCGTCCCCAACTCTTCCTTTCCCGCTTATCCATCATCACTGTAAGGACGTCTAACTCAAATAGCAATAGAAAGACAGACTATCAGTCAATTCCTTACTGCATCTCTATAGGAGAGTGAGGAAGAGTTAAGAGTGAGAAAGAAGAGGTGAAAGTTAGGACTTCTTTATTATATATATATTTTGTATAGACCAGCTGTAGGATGGTGTTACATAGGGCTATTTAATTAACAACATACCAAGCCCAATAAGATTACATACAAAAGCACTACTGAAACTACTAGACTCAGATACAGAATACAGAAAGATAAAAGCAGGAACAAATGCTACAACTCTTAGAGTTCGCTCGTGCCCCATACCTGAACTAGACCGAGAAGAAAAAAGAGAGGACTTAGGGCTTATGGCTTAGTAGTTTAGTTGGAAGACAAGGCCCAGGTCTATTAATACGCATTCCCACCAATACCAAGAACTATAGGCCCGGACACATACTTCAACCAAAGAAGGGCCTATCCTTGCAACTATCGATCTAGTCACTGAAGCAGCTACAACAAGACCTTTTAATGAGTTACACATCTCTATTGAGATATTCACAGAAAGAGCAACTACTACGTCAGAGATTGAATTACCAAGGCATAGAGATACTGATAACAAAAAAAGCAACTAATCTTATTCCGTTTGTGAGCAATACCAATTATTCACTTCACTCACTGAAAGATGGTTAAGACTTTTTGCTTACAAATACTAATAAGACAAATATTTACTACTTATACCACTTACCAAGCATATAGTTAAACTACTACTACTCTAACGTTCGTGAGCAATACTCATTACTCACTCATTACTAATAGCACTGAAACAAATCTAACGAGTTTATTAAGCAACTAAGAGTAGGCTTTTGGTTAGGGTTCTTTCTTGTTTCAAGTTCCGGTGGTTCGAAGTTCAAGTTGAAACGGACCTCAGGCAGGGAATAAGAAGTGATTTCCCCTCCAACTAGATAGAAAGACTTTTCTCAGGCTCGTCGCCTCTTATCCAGATCCCCTTAAATCTATTGAACAAGCGTAACTCTAAACTACCAAGTGTTGGGGTGGGGTTGACCTCATAAAGCCCTTTAATCAATTCCCATTGCTCATAGTGGACTAAGGTGGCAAAGAGCTCTTTCTTAGTGAAAAACCTACCTTTCTGAAGAAAGAGGCGACGAAAGTCAGTTAGAAATGCAGTATTATATTCTCTTTTATCTCTTTACAGGGTGGGAAGAATGGTTGTTTCAAGCTAGGAAAGTCAAGTCTTAGAAGCACGGGAAGGATAAGTATGAATCTTTCTATTCCCGCCAAATCCCTGTGATTCACCTCAAAGTCCCATTGATTCAGATCCATTAGCTGTTAACATCTCTGTAGACTCTGACAGCCTATTCTCTTACTTTGACTCATAGGTCACTATGGAATAAAGCTACTCATAAGGAAAAAAGAGAGAAAAACAACTGTAACTAATAGCATCAAAGAAGTAAAGGAAAACAAAGAATCCATTACTATTCCCCGCTGATTCTATTACTATTGGCTGCCTTTCACAACAAAAAAGAAAGACGGATTTCCTGCATTCGAATTCCTTTTATAGGCGGCTTGGTAACAACTAAATAGAAGGGATTTTCATACTGAACATCGGCAACGAGAGAGTCACGGAGTCAATTCTACTGCTTTCCGGGCTATTCACCAGAAAGATGAAAAGTGCTTCGAAAGGACCAGGTAGGAGACTAACCCCAGGGAAAGAGATTGAATTATACGGCATCCTCTTCCTCCTCTAGGATTCCCCTTGCTGGGAGAACTGTTCTGGGCAACCCTATGTCTTTCTTTATTCTCGAAGACTAAAATCTGGGAAAAAGAAAGATTCTTTTACCGAATTGCTTTTCAAGTTGCTAACTCGGATGTTGTCTCCTAGTTGCTCCCTATTCTCGAACTGGAAAATGATTCTTCTTCTTACTAGAACTATTTACTAGAACTATCCTCTCTGACTTTCCCTTTCACTCTATCCTGCCTTTATAGGAGTCTGCACAAACTCGTCCAGGACTCTTTTTCCAGTTCCACCGGTCCCCTATGGAAAATCAAATGTGGCTTGATGCATATTTTACGGAAATGCGTGGTGTCCCTTCTTAAGTCCCTTGTGAGATAAGGTCTGCCCATGGGTATCGCTTCATCAGCGAGCAAGCCCCGTCTACGACGTTTTTCCAGTGCCTGGACTTTTTCTATCAGCTGAACGATCTGCCACCTGCTCGCTTCCGTCCCTTCTTGGACCCTGCTTTTTGATGCTTTCCCTTTGGGCTTTATAACATGACCCCAACCGTATAATAATATAAGAGAAGACCTTGCTCCAGATTCAGCTCCCTTGGCAAGAAAAAAGAGACTGGTATAGTCAGAGGACGGCCTCACATAGGCAATTGTCAAAGATCCCATTAAATCAAAGAGGCCATGAAGGAAAAGGCAGTTCAACTCTTTGTCTGCCAATTATCTCATTGAGTACATGAAGGATAGCGAAAAGAAAGGTCCTTGCCATGTGAATCTATGGACTGGTGATTTTCCCGAAAGTACGATGATAAAGAAGTCATCTACTTCGTTGCTCAGACTGAACACAAAATCAATCCTGCCCCAGTTATCTTCGCAGAAACCTTCCGTTCGCTCAACCATTGCAGAACCACCGGGGAAGGAAGGTTCCTAGGATGCGCACAGTTGCTATGTATGTGAATGCTGAGCCACATTCGACCTCCTCTGTCATTCCGGTTTCCTGGGATCAAGTTCACGCCTCCAAATCCAGGATTTTATTCTCACGGAATGTGCACCAATCTGCGATTTTCTTGAACAGGAAATTTGGGCTTGGTATGCCGTTGCACCATGAGAAGGTGTCTAAAGCAACTTATCAGTTTATTATTGACAAAATGGATTCTCGGTTGTCTAGTTGGAAAGCGAACACCCTTTCTCTAGCGGCCCGTCATACGTATTAAAAGAAATGAGTTGATAAACGAATACGTAATAGTCAAGTCATTACGTATCTCAGTTCAATAAATGGAGTGAACGAACGGAATAAAAGAAGTGAGTCTATAAGCGACGAAAATAGAAAATCTACGTTCAACTCCTTCGGTAATCCAAGTCTTTGAAGTTATCCCACGTTAACATAGACCCGAGCACGTCCCCACCGGGTGCATTAACCAATGTCTCTTGAACGGCAGAGGCTGGTTAAACCACGTACCAAACGGTACAACCAACACCCAGAATGACTAGTACAATGACTAGTACTAAGTACCGCCCAAAATACCCGGGACCTTCCGTGAGTACCTCCACCAGAATATCTTATAAGAAGTTTTCTATTTTTTATAGTATTAAACGGAGTCCTCGACCTAAAGTAGACGATTCACACACCGAGCTGGTTGATAAATCAGGCCTTAGGCGGGACAACCCTTTTTAGTCAATTTATCTAGCTGATAGGGCGTAAATACCAGATCAAAGTACAGGAACCTCGTCGGCAGCCAGGGGTGAACCCGGTATGCTATGTTGTTCAAGCCGACATATGGTATGATCTCCCTGTGGGATGGGCTAGGAGGAGTATTACAGTTCACGGACCTACCCATATTTTGTGGTAAACCCAGCGATCCGTCAGAACCTGAAGATGAGGCCTGAGTACTGGACGATTGAACACAATAATCGTCAATAGTCGTTGTGGATTGACTCGGAGTTCTACGTCAAGCTGTATTATCACTGGAACTTTAGTTCAGACTAAGCGTCAGATGCGTCGAAAGTTGTTAAACATATGGATTGATTGAGACAATTCAATTCCCTCCAGACAGCTTCACTCCGTCAAGCCTGTATGAGTAGTAAATAAGTCTATAAAGTATATAGAGAGAGTTGTGGTTGGTTGTTGACCAACGGAATGGGACATTCGACGAGAAAAAGGCCAGTCACTGAACACCAGGCAAATACTTTTTGCACTAAGGCAACGGGTGGGTCACTACTTCTGTTACTTGTTCTTTTTCCGTTCAATTATATGGGAATTGACTGAGAAGGCACTAATGGCCAAGCAATTGAAAGGAAGCCCTCGGCGTGTGAGAGGACCCCTTTTCGGTTCCAAACCGGTACCAAGGAAGCGGGCACTACACTAAAAGGTATAGGTGTTCCTACCCAAATTACCTATCCACTGACTATAACAATATGTTCTATATGTGTCTGTAGCTTAGCGCAACAAAAAACATAATCAAACTCTTTTAGTAATAGGCCCGCCTATTGCTACTAAGAACACCTTTCGGGGAGAATATAATAAACCTGTGTGAAACCCCAGCAAGCTTCAAGAAAAAAGGGTTAATGAATACATATCAAAAGGTCCCTTTTAAGAAATGAAATAAAACATCATGAACAACTATACCTTAACTTTCTACTTATTTCTACTTAATAGTAGGTAGACTAGGAGTATATCCTAGGGTAAGGTCCACCTCACGGATCGGAGTTGCTTACCTTAGAAAGCAGTTATTACGAGAGTATACTAGGTATCATGCATTTCTTTTTAGTGTAGGGTCCAGCCCTAATATAGGCTCTTCTGTTAGTAATTCGGCGAGTCGTAGGATTAGGGAGGCCCTAATCAAGCCTTTTTTCCGACGCTATACTAGCCTTAATAGAATGAATAAATAAGTATTTAAGAATACATTTCTTCTTAGAAATTGGAGTCGTTTAATGGATATGCAGGGTTCTGAGCTATTCTATAATCTATATACGGGGTCGCTCCTAGCGGAAAACGAATTTGTGGAGCCATACGCTCGATCCTGTGATTATATCGTTAGAGGTCCTGCGTTTATTATACCGCTATGCTTACAATATGGATTCAGACTACATTAAGTTCACCATATCCTCCGGTATATATAGATTCACCGTTGGAAAGGCTATTCCCTTGTTTGATTCGAATGGTCAACCTCTTCCCAAGGCATTAGTCTATGATATGATATTGAGAACATTGATGGAATATGCAGAGAAGTATTAGGATAGCGTGATACGTTAAGTCTTCATTCGTATATATTACACAGGTGCTAAACCCGGGTTTTATATAGCGCCTCCATCCATCTCCAATTCTGATATACTCTCCCTTATCTGAGTTCTAGCATAGTTGGTCTTGAGGTCCCAGAGGCTAAATCAATTCAAGCCTTTGTAGTCGTTTCACTCCTTTAGTCGATATGAAGTTCAAGGAGTTGATAAACGGAATGAGTGTAACTCGAACGACGATACGTAACGTATAGTCTTTTAATACGTATCTCAGTTGAAGTGAACGAACGGAAGACTTGGAGTGAGTCTAATAGTCTAAAGAACTATCCGCTTCCTGCTCCATAAATGGAGGAAGACTTTTTGAAATCGCTGGTTCCAACGTTCTGATTCTTTTTCTTCTATTACGATCAAGGATGAAAAAAGCAAACGATCTGGGGCAAGGCACCACCATAGGCTTACTCCCAGCAAAGAACACAATAACAAGATAAAATAGAAAATGCATATCCTTGAAGTAGGAATAGCGGATCGCATACCTCAAGTCTTCGGACTTTATCCGAGTTATATCAGCCAACCCTGCCATTCTATCTGGAGATCGAAGTAATGGCGTCCGTCCTTAACAGACTTTGACAGGTAACAGATTCCATGCTGTCAAGGGAGTCCAATGCGCCAAGAAATATACAGCAGACCACCAGCCGCCTTGGATAGCTAAATTCAATACGATCTATTCCCTTTGATACAACGTATTGTATTATCCACTTTCTTCGGCAGGTTATGTGGATAGATTGTAGGAGTCGTCAAGGATGATGAAACTACATCATCTGGCGCTATAAGGCGAAACCACGCCGGAGGTCCATCGCGATTAGCCAGATTTCTCTAATAAATCTCACTACTATCGGGGTCCTGATGTTTTCTAACTAAAGACTCGGAAATTCAATTCAAACTTCTTGCTCTTCACCAGAGCAGGAGGTAATGAATTGAAAAAGGACACGTATTCTTAAAACAACAGACCTTCCATCGGTCGGATAAGACGCAGCTTTGGCTTTACCCTTTACCCCATACACCCACTTCTTGCAAATCGAGCACCCGTATCGTCATTCCGCGAAAGCGGGGCGCTTAAGGCAGACAGATCCTCATTATCGAGATTATCGAGGCAGGTCTCGAATTCCGTGGAAGCTGTCCATCCTGTGCTAAATCGACCGTCTATATTGAATTTTCGAAAATTGTTCATTCATAATGAATAGGCCACAGTCCCCATAATCCCCCTCAATGTAGATTGGAGTTTGAGTAAGTTTACAAGTCTAATTCTTCTTTTTTTGTTTCTAAAAGGTCAGTAGACGAACAGTGGATTGTATTGAAAATTTTCTTCTTTTTAGTTAAAATATCCCGAAGCACCTCGTAGTATATATTGAAAGTTTGAAAGGAAGAAAGACATGACGGATTGAAAATCATAATATCAGGAGCAAGAAACCACTTTAGGAGAAGCCTAACAATAAAAAAAGAAAAGTAACAAAACTAACTAAGTAGGAATTGGATTTGGTAGTTGAGAGGGTGTAGCACCATAAGCCTTCCAAGGTCCTTTAGAAAAGGAATAAAAATACGCACCTTCCTGGTGTACAAAGCGGACCTCCCCAGTAATCTTCGGGGAACGCGCCCAAGTAGACCGAGTGAAGGCAAACCAATCACGATGTTCGCGTCTCCTCCATACCAAAGACGAATCACGCCAATCACCAAAGAGCTCAGACCTCCTCGAAGTCAACTTACAGAACAAAGAAAACATAGCAAATCGTCTATTAAAGACGAGAATAAATCAAATGTTAAAGTCTTTATGCATTAGTTACTTCGTCCAGCCGGCGATCAGTTAAGCCAGCGGGGGATAGTAACTTCATCAGATCTTCCAATCGCTTATGTCAGAGCTGCTTCCTCTGTCAGAGTAGTTTTGACTCAGCTCCGAGGGATGTTGCGACGAGAAGAAGGGCTTGCTTGCTGTTCTAGGCGATGGGAGATTTTTGAAGGCATTACACCGGTGTTAGCAAGAAGGAGGCTTGGTTGCATAGAGGGAGCTCTTTGACATCGTTAGTGAAGCCAGTACCCTAACTAACTAAGTTAACAGCATAAAATCCTTCTCACTCCATGTAGATTGCCCAAAGGCAAGTAAGTGAAATCTGCGCTGGGGAAGGGGAGGAAAGGCTACTAAGACAAGTGGGGAAGAAAAGAAGATATAGAATATCAAGAATAGGCATCGAATGCTGCAATTGAATCAACTCTTGGCCTATCAGCTCTTGTGCACTCATTGGCTGTTCTCAAAGAATTGAGGAAACATCAAATAATTCTTTTTCCTGCCTGATCTACCCGAACGAGCTTCAACATCGGATATTTCGTAACCGATAGGCGAGCCAGACCCATGCATGGGATTGGGATTAGCCCGGTTGGAATAGAAGGAATTTTTTCGTTTAACCTCCTTTCACTTCGCCATACAACTAACGTGAAAGTAGCAACCTACCAACCGACAGAAAAAGACATCGTAGGGTCATCTTCACTTCACGCTGTGATAAAGAAGGCAAGAAGGAGCCTATATAGCAATCACCGAGGTATCGAGCCACAGAATTCTTTCTATCACTGGCAACTAAGCGCTTAAAGGAAACGACTGTTCATTTCATTCTTTTTCGCACAATCCGATTTATTTCGCTTCAGTGTAAGCATGGCTAGGTGTGAAGCCTGTCCCACCGAAATTGAGCAAACCACCAGGTATTAGCACGTCTAACGTACATTTCGTAGGCAAGAAAGGAAGTTTTAGCAAGACTGAGCGTAGGTACTCGCCAGAGCTCTTTTTGACGATTCCCTTTACCCGGGATACTTAGAAAAGATAGTCGAAGCCATTGCCGTTGACCTAGCTATCAAGAACTAGAGATTGGCAGTTCGAGTGCTAGAAAAATTCCCAAGAGCAGCTTTTTTTTGTCCAAGGGCTCTCACTTGGAACTCCTTCACCGATTAATATGATATGAAAAAAAGGGGGAGAGGGCCCGGCTAACCCTCCTTCAAAGACGAAAGTTGCTCTCCCGACAGACGAATTCGGTTCTCCTTGGGACTGACTTTGTAATGACTCGGTCTACTTCTCTGATGAATGACATGGCTTGCTTAGCGGAAGTCTTTATATTGCCAAGTCTCGGATATTCCGTAATAGCCGCACATAATAACTTTAACGTTTGAAATAAGACTTTCACACGAATGCCTTTCTTTGCTTTGCCCTAAAGAATGAATCTCGATAGCTGTCCCAAAAACTACCTTCTACGTGGTGTGCTCCTAACGAAGCTTCGCAGGTACAAGAAATTACCATAACCCTTTTCCGAGAGAATCTTTGGCCATGTGTGATTTCTGACTAGAGAACTTCTTAACACATCATAGGTCTTCCTTTAACGCGCTTGGTTGAGAGTGAACTCCCCAAAAGAGGAACCGATCTCGGATTTCAGTCTTTAACCGTCCCATTAGCAATTGACGTACCAACTAGCGAAATCGAGCTTGGGAGTCGAATTTGAAACCAATATACTTTTATGAGGTGCTCCTAACGTGCCATAGAAAGTGCGACAGAGGCTTTAACAGTCAAAAATATGCACATCTTCATAGGTACTCTATCCAATATTGCTTTAACGAAACTAAGACTAGGAAAAGCTTCTTTTGGAACATGCTTTATATAGTTTCAAATCAATGCATACGCGAACACGTCCATCCTTGAAGGGCACGAGGACGATGTTCGAAATCCAGTCAAAATAATCTACTGCCTTAATGAAATCAATAGTTGAGTAACTTCACAGCTGAAGAGAAGATTACGAAGGCAAGAATCAACCTCTTCCGGGCGAGGTTACTGGTTAGAGGTGAGCTTAGACCGTCTGGTTGGTTCAAATCCTCTTTTCTGAACCAGCAGTGGATCAGGCCCGAAGCTGGGTAAGAACTCTAATCTAAGGCAGTTGAGAAGAACTAACAGGTTCGCTCTCCGGTCCGCTCTGGTCTACCATCTGCAGCTCTTCTTATTCTGAGAAGTTAAGCTCTTCATCTGAGTTGCTCCCGAAGCCAACCATGTTACAGGTGCTGGGTCCTGCTCGTGAAGGATTTAAGTAGAAATATGACGCAAGGACAATGTTCCCCTTCTTTCTTTGGTTCTGGATCCACGACTTCTTTCTGTAGCAGATCCCGAGAGTGTGACCCAGACGTCTGTGGTAAGGTTAGATTAACCGTCATGTCAGCCTCTCTCTCATTCAGTTGCAGATGAAAGTGGAAGGCTTTTCAGTCTCTTTCATTTGTTGTTTTAGCTGCTCTTCTCGCAGCAAGAAAAGCGAGTCTGGCTTGAGTTGAGAAGTGTTCGATCCTTGCAAGCCTTAACGCGATCGCAGTGAGGTTTTATGCTTTTTGCTAAGCTGAGTGTCAGAGCTTCCCCATAAAGAACTTCTTTCTCTTTATTATCTTACTCTATCCGGAACCTGGTTCCCCCTCTGCATATGGTAATAGAGAGCTCCTCAAACAAAGGGCTAGTTCTCAGTCTTCCCGCCTTGCAGTCTTTCCCGGCTCTACTGAAATTCTATCAGTAAGCATTGGCTAAGCCAAAATCTCTTTGTATTTCAATCCATTCGATAGGAGGTATAGGATGGAACCTAATCCGCTTCGCGAGGGTCTCGTTCGATCTTTCTGTTTGTGTGGTTGGTAAACTTTGATCGGTTTTTTAGCAAGGTACGGAATGTATCGTCAAATATTCAATATGATTCCACTTCATCTAGTTTCGTTCTTCTAACGGATTGACGCCAATTGAAAGGATCTTATGATCAATAACGAGATCGTTTGGATTCCATTAGTAATGCGGATTCGGAATATCACACATTAATCAATAAAAGAGAGATTCAACAACTAAAAGAAAGATCGATTCTTCGGGATCCTTCCGTTTGAAGAAAGGAAGGAACAGAGAGAGAATCAGACCGATTCCCGAAATGCCCTTCTGGATATTCCTCAATGTCTCGGCTATTCACGGAACGTGAGAAGCAGATTCTTATTCATCCGCTTCCGGAAGAAATCGAAGAACTTCTTGAGAATCCTACTTCATCCATTCGTTCTTTTTTATCCGGCAGATGGTCAGAACTTCATCTGGGTTCAAATCCTACTGAGAGGTCCACTAGAGATCATAAATTGTTGAAGAAACAACAAGATCTTTCTTTTGCCCCTTCCAGGCGATCGGAAAATAAAGAAATGGTTAATATATTCAAGATAATTACGTATTTACAAAATACCGTCTCAATTCATCCTATTTCATCAGATCCGGGATGTGATATGGTTCCGAAGGATGAACCGGATATGGACAGTTCCGATAATCTTTCATTCTTGAACAAAAATGAATTTTTTTACTTAGAGAATCTATTCCATAACCGGAACAGGGGGGGATAGACATTACACCACGATTTTGAATCCGAAGAGAGATTTCAAGAAATGGCAGATCTATTCACTCTATCAATAACCGAGCCGGATCTGGTGTATCATAAGGGATTTGCCTTTTCTATTGATTCCTACGGATTGGATCAAAAACAATTCTTGAATGATGTATTCAACT
>Ga0268244_10000203_pt1 | contig 25644 bp, 28 predicted proteins | sample AgamicMgSfe_FD_200258 | JGI IMG/M metagenome (GOLD analysis project Ga0268244, IMG submission 200258) | Agave microbial communities from Guanajuato, Mexico - Mg.Sf.e (v2) (version 2) | ecosystem: Host-associated > Plants > Phyllosphere > Phylloplane/Leaf | place: Guanajuato, Mexico | collected... | reverse complement strand
TGCTTGGACAGACGGTGGGGGTAAGTGTGCAAGTGGAGGGCGCGACTGCGCAAGCGACGGCTGCGGGTACATAGGCTGCGGGCGCGAGCGTGCAGACGGCGGCTGCGACCGGGCCGGCGGCGGGCGGATGGTAAAGGTAATGTGTTGTACTTTTTTGAAGGAGAGACGGGAAAAGCAAAAGATCTTGGGCGGGTCAGCGTCGGCGTTGTTTCTACTGTGGGTCGCATCATCCAGTAATGTAGTCATATGTATCCCTCTCTTTCTGTAGAATAGAGACATGTTCAGATGTACTAAGAAACGTTTTGGGAAGATGCCAATCTATTTCGCTATTGCCAAAACACTCCGGCGGTTTTTGCACCAGATTGACGGAACATGCAAAGGGCTCGCGGCGTCACTCGAACCTACTGATGATTGATGTTGAGCAAATGATACGAAAGTCGAAGTACACACAATCCGACGACTCAGACTTGCGGCGAGTAGACAGATGGTTATCTCACCGTCATTCCAAGCTCGCTGGGCGTGGATGACGATGGCGTGATGCTTGAACGCATGCAGTCTGAGAGAACACTTTTTGACACACCAGAGCAAACGTGATGTATACGATCATCGGCCGCAAAATTCTTACGACTTATAGAAATCCAACCTCTTCTTCTCCTTCCTCTCCCGCCTCTTGCTCGTCAACTCCTTGATTTCCTTCTTGCTCAACTTCTGCGAGCGTCGCTCCTCCTTCAGCGACCGCCCATCGTACTGGTTCGCCGCGCCGTCCACGTCAAAGTACGCGTTCAACTGGCGCGCGCTCTTGTTCTGGTCGTTGTGGCGCTCGGTCGATTGGTCCGCGGTCTGGAACCCGCCCGTGAAGCGGTTGAAGTTTCCCATGCTGTCGTAGCTTGGTATGGGGCCTGTCTGGGCGGCCATGGCGCCACCTTGGGACATTGTCTCTTCCACGCGCTTCTGCTCGTGAAACTTGGCGTATGGAGCGGTGGGGTCGTAGCTGCCGTGTATCTTTGGGTTGTAGCCTTGGTAATCCGGGTCAGGCTCATTGGTTGCCGGTTCTTTGCCGTCTGAGTGTGGCTCTGTCGATGTCGGTAAGCCCATCTGAGTGTCCAAAGCCAAATTGGAGGGCTTACGCTTCGCCGTTCCCGGCATTTGCAGCCCTGACGTATGGACGTTCTGTGTAGATGCGTCCCAGAGCCAGTACGGTTCGTTCGGTTCCTCCCATATCTTCTCCTGTGTATCGAAATGCTGAAAGTAATAGCTCTGGGCGCCCTCCTCTGTTGGCTGAAAGGGAATCTTGCACCACTTGTACTGCTGCGGGTCTGACACGTCGATGCTGTCTTTGTGCTCCTGTTCAAAGACGGCGTTAGAGATACTGATGGCATATGCGACAGCGCTACGAATTGAACAGCACAGCCTAAGCCAAGGCGGACGGACACAGTCGGTCAAGAGGTCGAGGCGGAAGACCATGGGAGGCTTGTTTGCGGTTCCAGTAGTCCTGTCGCAATGCGCACAACGTCTGGCGTCTTTTGCATGTTCCTGCAGACTCTCGAGACTAGTACGGTTGGTAGGATGTCTGGCCATTTTGGTGCCGTTCGGCCTCTGTCCTAAAGAATGTCCCGGAGTATGAACGGTGTTCTAGTACCGCATGCAACCAGACGATGCTGGTGCTTCGTCAACCGCGGTACTGCTGATAGAGCGCCACACACAGGTCATGATCTCAACACGGCAGCCTTGAAAGCATAGACCCTACTAGAACGACAAAGGAGAGCAAAGCAAGCGTTACGACGCAAGGAACGATGCAGATATAGGACTTACCTGCTTGGCTTCTGACCCTTCGGAGTCTGCTACGACCTGCTGTTTGTTAGCAGAGTTGATAAAGCAACTAGATCCCAGTCTTCAAGCCGACGTGAAGATGTCCTGCTAAAGACAGCTTACACATGTGTGCTCGGCTTCGCTCTGCGTGTTTGACTCTGTTGTTGCTGTCCCTGTGCTAGACTGTTCCTGTTAGCAGCGAGTCACCTGAGATATGGGCTGCTCGGATCGCATCAGGGATGGTACTACAGGCTGCGAAAGCTGCAGATACTGGGGTAGTGTGTTCAACTCTATACTGCTTATTGAAGAGCTTCGTATCAACGAACACGCAGCTCTAGGACTCAAGCCGGGCTGAGACGGCCACTTACAGTCTGTTCCGAATTGGTATTGTGCCTGGACTACGCGCGGTTAGCAAGCTAGTAAGGATAATCTATTCTGCCAAGTCGTTAAGTCTTTCAATCGTCAACCTGGATGTTGTGTCGTAGCAGTGCGAGGAAATGGCTTGCAAGGTCACGCAACGCGAGAACGGATCCGTTAAGGACTTCACGGCGACTGTACCGGAGTCGCTACGCATATCCAGGCTTTCACATACCTGCTCAGGCTCATGGGCTTCGACAAGGGCGCCTTCAGGCCCTGCCTTTGCACTGTTAGCCATACTCGATGCTGCGTCTGATGATGAGATGGTGGCGATGAAGTCAAAGGATGAAGCTGGAATAGTAGATGGAGTGGAGTTCACGTTGCGATGAGTGCCAAGCGCGCGCTCACAACACGTACAGGATCTGGTACGGCCCGTCGCGAAAGCGGTACGCCCGCCATGTGGAGGTGCATGTTCCAGAACCTGACCTCACTCTCATCGTCGACTCGTGTCTCTCTGCGGACAGCACCGTGCTATGGCCAGCGCACCTGTCCTTGTGACAGCCTACACTGGCGACCGGCTGAATCCTCGGAGACTCAGTGATACCGGCTTGAGCACCGTCCGCGCGTTACCGCCCGTCTCCTCTTTCGCCTTCACCGATATTCTGCGCTCCGCCGACAGCCCGGACTTTCAACATGCTATCGGTAGCATTGCCGAGATATGTGCGAGGAACCACATGAGCTTGGCCGACGAGTACACGTCGCATCTGCCACCCTTAGGCGAGATCACTACCGTTAATCCTACGGCTACCCGGCAGCAGCTTTTTCGGCCCGGTATGCGCTGTCCATTGACGAGCGTACCCGAAGCGAGCTCAAGTAGCAGTGAGGGTAGCCACCACAGTAGACAATCGAAGGATATATCCAGCTTCCGCAAGCAGCACTATTCAGAAGGTGCACCGCTGCGCAAGATCCGTATCGGTAGTATGGGCCGAACTGTTTCCGTGGGTGCAACTACAGCGTTAGCGGCTAGCGAAGGCAACGACTCTGACGTTGCCAGCGAGTCACGACGGTCTTGTGCTACTCACGGTGATCATGGAAAGGATCGTATTTCCCGGATAACGCACAGCGACGCCGTCGCCAGTTTACAGCGCTTGATGACTAACTATAATGTCACGAGCGGGACTCAACCAGGCTGAGATGGCAGGGCGACAACCATGCTCGGAGGAATGCTGAATGGCTCGAGGTTCCGAACTTAGGAGTGGCCTCGTGTGTCTAGGGAGGCGATGTGACGCTACGCGGGTTTACGGAGACGCTTTCTACGAAACAGCTTTTGCAATTCCTCTGCGCGGCTGGAACAGTTCTCCTACGCCGCAGGAACGCCACCGACCGCCGTCCGGGCGGTCAGAATCTCATTGGTGCAGAATAAGCAGCCATTGGGTACTCTGTCTGGGTGGCTGCCTCGACCGAACCAGCCCACTGACTGGCGACCTCAGCCGGGGAAGCGGCTCCGCTTCACGTCTTCCACACCTTGCGGTTTCCAGAAGCTAAATGCACGGTCTGGACGCTTCCGTAAAGAAGGACTTGAAAGAACTCCGACATTGCCTCGAGTACTTGTATGGTAAGTCGCGTCACTGGAGTTCAAGGCGACTGATCTTTCTGCGTGTCATCTGCAATGGTCCTTACAGGTGCGAAAAGATGGATGTGATGGCTGAGCTTTGTTCGGTCTGACAGGAATCGAACATTTCCCTGTTCGTGGTTTGCACAGATCATCAGCATTCCAGTCCAGACGGGGGACTTTGTGGCTTGCGACAAGTACACGTTAGACAACTTCCCCTCCTGGGTCGATAACACATCCGAGAGAACTGATCTGTCGGACCTGTTGCTTACAAGCAGGCAATGGCCAATTTCCGAGCGAGTGCTGTGCTCACAGCAGCATTGGCTCAACATGACCGCCACCTAAGGGGGCCGAGGGGTGAGGATGAAATGTACATAATGTGCCCGCGATACGATCTACAAGATATCGTGCCAATTCACTTCATATTTGACCCGGACGTCATGCCTACTTCTTCTTCCCACCTCGGCCCATCGCCCTCCTCTCAGCATTCCTCGCCACCCTCCCTGCACGCCTTCGCCAAGCCTCAAACCGATCACCCGGCTTATACTCCGAGAACACCCTCGCCGTCGTGCCACGCTTTTGCGCCTGTGCTTCTTTCCTCTCGGCGCTACGACCGATCTCCCAGTTCGCTTCACGGTATTGGTAGCCCGGTCTTAGCGTAAGCTTGACGTCTTCTACAGGCTCTCCGGTGCGGGCGGACCTGATAATCTTGTGCTGGCGCGAGTCGTTAGGTCGGTCAGCGATGGTCGTAGGTGAGCCGGTATCGGTCAAGTCGCCTTCGAGCTGTTCTGAGGTTGTGGAAGGCATTTGGTAGGCGAGCATGCCGAGTTGTCTCCGGCGAGCCGCGTGCGGTGCCTGCGGCAGTGTTTGGGTTTTCTTGAAGACTATGCCGATGAATTTGTGCGTTGGGTGGCGAGCAGGATCGCGATAGTAGCGGACGTAGCCAGGTGCGCCGGCGTGGATTGTGTGGTCTCGGCCCTGAATGTCGAGCATGTTAGCATTGACATCCGTGTCACCAAACACTCAGGATTCGTTGCATCACAAACTGCGCGTGAACGGCAAAGAATCCAGGACATACCATGAAGCAGTTATCGCCCGGATACCACAGCGTACCTCTCTGCTTGAACAGAATGTTGCCCGGGATAACGTATTCACCACCCGTTTTCTTTGCACCCAGTCGCTTTCCCGGTCCATCTTTTGCTCCGTTGGCGCGACCCTGCGCTTGGTGCGATGCGTTCCTCCTGCTCACGTGCGAGACGGCTGGGAGGGAGTGTTGTGAGATGCGAAGGTTCGACAGCGCAGACTGCAGAATCGCTAGAGTGGTCATCGATGGTGCAGTGGCAACTCGACCGGTCGTTTGCAGGTAGGTCAACACCATCTTCGACAAAGGTATATGTTTACCCAGTGGTTGGCCGAGCTCTGTGGTGACAGAACACGGGTGGTCTCAAGAGGCGGTATTCTTGGCATTGTGGCTCGAGCACCTCCGCTCCGCTGCTTCAATGGCGGGACACCAATGTTGGTAACTTCAAGCATAAACAACGGAGCTGCAAGTAAACACGCACACTTTGCGGGCACGGCTAACAATACCGGAGACATCATCGCCAGTGCAACCGAATACGAACGACCTTCGAAATCCCCATCGCGTCAAAATCAAACCGACCCGAATTCAACTACACTACTACAACGTTCATCCGCATCAATCACGTCCAGTACCCTCAGCGCAGATCTGAAGGGGCCTTGCGCCCAGTGTCCGTCCTGCAGCCATGGCCTCCGCGCTTTTCTTCCTCGATCTCAAGGGCAAGACCTTGCTGGCCCGCAACTACCGCGGCGACATTCCCATGTCCGCCGTGGAAAAGTTCCCTGTCCTGCTCTCCGAAGCCGAAGAAGAAAGCTCCTCCGTACCACCATGCTTTACGAGCGAAGGCATAAACTACCTTTACATACGGCATAACAATCTGTACCTCTTGGCTGTGACGAAACGCAATAGCAATGCGGCAGAAATACTACTCTTCCTGCACAGAGTCGTGGAGGTGTTTACGGAATACTTCAAGGAGCTCGAAGAGGAGAGCATCAGAGATAACTTTGTGGTGATCTACGAATTGCTGGACGAGATGATGGACTTTGGCTACCCGCAGACGACGGAGACCAAGATTCTGCAGGAGTACATCACGCAAGAGTCACACAAGCTTGAAGTGCAAGCTCAAGCTCGGCCGCCAATTGCAGTCACCAACGCGGTGTCATGGCGCAGCGAAGGCATCCGCTACCGCAAGAATGAGGTGTTCCTCGATGTTGTCGAGTCTCTCAATCTACTTGTCAGCAGCACAGGCAATGTCTTGCGTTCGGAGATTCTGGGTGCAGTGAAAATGAAATGCTATCTCTCCGGTATGCCAGAGCTACGGCTAGGACTGAACGATAAAGTCATGTTCGAGACCACCGGCCGGACATCGAGAGGGAAGAGCGTTGAGATGGAGGACGTCAAGTTTCACCAGTGTGTGCGCCTATCACGATTTGAGAACGACCGCACGATCTCATTCATACCACCCGATGGCGAGTTCGAACTGATGTCGTATCGTTTGAACACGCAGGTCAAGCCGCTCATCTGGGTGGAATGCGTAGTCGAATCGCACTCGGGATCAAGAATAGAGTACATGCTCAAAGCGAAAGCGCAGTTCAAGCGCCGAAGTACAGCCAACAATGTCGAGATCCACATCCCAGTCCCGGACGATGCGGACACTCCGCGCTTCAGGACGAACATTGGCTCGGTTCACTATGCGCCCGAGAGCTCAGAGATTGTGTGGAAGATCAAGCAGTTTGGTGGTGGGAAGGAATTCTTGATGCGAGCGGAGCTGGGTCTGCCTTCGGTGCGGTAGGTGGCGAGATCCTGTTGTTTCGCTTTGACAATCGCTAATTGTAGGGCTTCAGGGGCGACGAAGAGCGAGGAGGTGGTATGATGGGTGGATTTGGCGGCAGCATGGGTGGCGTAGCCGGCTCGAGCAAGGCGAAACGACCGATCAACGTCAAGTTTGAGATCCCATACTTTACGACCAGTGGGATCCAGGTGCGGTATCTGAAGATTATAGAGCCAAAGGTATGTCCTCACGCCTTCGCTCTACCAGTGTTATACAGGCAAGAAACACTATACTGACGTCGTTGCTAGTTGCAATACCCGTCGCTGCCCTGGGTGCGGTATATCACGCAGAGCGGAGACATCGCGGTCAGATTACCCGACGTGCAGCGCTAATAAATTCATCATGTTTCCAACGAAAGGAATGATAAGTCAATACGCATAATGATTACGCATTGTGTATGTTGAGTGGCCCTATGGCGCCGTGAAGATCAAAGCGCCGGCGCCTTTGCCTTTGTATCCAGCAACCCGTTGAATTCAGTCACCTGAACCTCTCTCGAACACGAAGATCACTCGCACACTTACATTCCGTCACTATGTGACACCGCTGTTGTGGACGCCTTGCCCGCCATCCGAGAGTTCCCAGCATGCTGCGCAAAGTTGTCGAGCTGGGCGCCATACCTGATTACGTTGCAGCGCAAAATATCTCCATGCACCACGGCGGCAACTACTGAACTTCATCTGAACCCTTGTTGGGCCTAGCTAGAGACCATAGAGAAGATACTGGTTCATTGTGTGGGAGGAGCTCAATTTGATGATACTCATTTCATGTAGTCGCTCGCCTCATCTCGCAGAGTCGCCGTCCAATTGCCCATTGTCGTCGGTGCCCAGTAGAATTTCGCCCACAGCATCCACATCTCACCTTCGCCACACTCCTCATACGTGGAAGGCAGCCGGTCCACTTGTGTCTCAGCTAACCCTGAGACAGAGTATGTTCTTGATACCTCTGTGACATATCAATGCTTCTAGCTCTTCATCACCATTCTGGCGAAGGCGAAAATCGCCCCGGCGCGGAAAAGATGAATGTGTTCTAACGACAAGCCCAGGGTAAAACATCACACTCACAACAAGGTTTGTACCGTCAAGTGATGTTCACCTGTTGTGTGAACTTCCACACAGACGCTTCGTTAGAAGTATGTCATTCTCCCTTCGCATCTTTCACCTCTGCAAGCCATGTACCAACGCTCAGCAACTCCCACAAACGAGCTCGCACCTCTTCGGCTTCGCCACGACTGAACAAGCATGCCTTCCTCGTCAAGCCGCCTAACGCACTTAGAGCGCCACATCCACAGACTCTTCCGTCGAACATGGCTCTGCCTCTTCTCGGCCAACCAGCGCAAATGCAGTATCATCCTACTACACAAGTTCGCCGAACTGCTAGACATCAATTACGTGCAGCTCTTCGCCACCCTCGAACTCCCACCATCGGGAGAGGCGAATACGGCCTTGTGGGTCGAGGAGACTGCGGCGCTCAACCAGATACGCAAGGAAGTGGCAGAGCTCTCGGATGCGTACAAGGTCTACCACGCCGGCGGTTTCCTGTCTGACGTCGGGTTTCTGCTAGAGCAGGTTGGGAGGTTGGAGGAAGCGCGGCAATGGTGGTTGTGGGGCGGGATGCTGCGGCTGTGGGGGATAAGATCGAAAGACGCGGCGTCGAGGCAATCGTGGTTGCAGGACAATGAGGAGGATATGCTTCCTGCTGATGATCTCGCGGAAAGGGGTGGCGTCTTGTCTTAGATGATGGGAAAAGCCGAGAACGGCGAGGAGCTGGTTGACATCCCGCAGATGGATGGGAGAGGCGAGAAGGGAATGGCTGGGTACGCTAGGAATGAAGCCAGCGCCATGACAGCTGGACAGATGTGAATGAGCACAGGTACCTACAGCAACCAATGCAGCGCAGCGCAGCGCAGTACGGTCAGGCAGACTTTGCATGCACCGTACAACCGTCGAGCCTTCACCTTCACAACCAGGACTCACGGCGCTGTTCCCACGCTGCATAGACCGAGCCTCATACCATCCATACACAGTCATCGTGTTTGAAGTAGAAACATCAAGCAGAATTGTCGGGCCCCTCTGACACCGCCCACACAACAAATAAAGAATGCGTGGCCAGCTCTTATGGCGCCTGTCTTCCCTCTGCGCACCACGTAATCGCAAGTAACAACAATTGAAATGCTAAGCGCCGCCCGTGTAACACAGGAAAGCGTGCAGAAATGTTGACATGTACTGTCTAATAGGGTGCGTTGATGAGAAGAGAAGAGAGAAGGAAGGCAGAAGGAAGAAAGTGAGGTGAACCTGGAAGTCGTGGAAATTTTATCCAGATTAGGTAAGCGAACGCGTCACGTGAGATCTGACACGTCGAGCTCAAGGAATCGGGATTTGCGGATGATGTTATGAGGCTAACAATACAGCAAGAAGCATATAGTTTGGCCCACGATGACCCGAACCTCGCCACTCAGATCTCCATCACGCCCATCTAATAAAGCTTTACTTCTTCCTACCCACCACCACTCCCCTCAACCTTGCCCTTCACTACCCCAAGTACCTCCCTCCCGACCTCCCCAAACCCCTCAATCTTCCCCAGTCTCGCATCGAAGCATTCCGCATCCCTCAACATCCTTCTCCCACCAGACTTTCCTTTCAGCTCCACCTCCCCGAAACCCTTGACCCACTGCTCCCGATAGGCCTCGAAGATTCGGCGCATAATTATCCCCACGTCCCCTTCACTCAGATGCCTGCCAAGCACGCGGTGCAGCGTCATCGTCTCTTTCGTCAGCGTCTCCATGTACGCTGAAGGCCGAGCGTCCCCGTCCCTCTCCTTGACGTCTTCATCCGTGAAATCCAGATTACACATGACTTTGACGTGCGCCAGCGATCGAGAGGTCATGATTTCAACCAGTTTGTCATGAATCCCCGCCTGATGGTCTTGATATAACCTCTTCGTCTTATCGAACTCGGCCAACACAGCCGCTTGGCCCGAAGGCAGGTGCCGCCGCACGCACTCCCGCATGTACGGCACGAGCGCGACGACGAAACTCAGCGCCTGGCTGGCGAGTGCAAGGTGCTTAGTTGTGATGTTTTTCAGACCTGCGCTTCGCGTGGCACCCGCGCCAAGGATAAGTTGGCAGGAGCGGCTGTTGAAGGTGCGCAGAACATCTAGTAAGCTGTTGGAGATAGCTTGGGTCATGGAGGGCAAGCAAGCTGTTAGGGACAAGAAAGTGTCGATGGTACTGAGCAACGCGACAGCGGAGGGTACAAGGATATAGCGCGTCTCGTCGATATAGGCCGGTTTCGCCGGAGCTTTGCTAGCCGGTGCTGCAGCACGGTCGGTAGCGGGAGTGGAGGTGCCGTTGGTCGTCAGGCTGCCATTAGTCTGCGACTGTGGGCCGGGCGCTGCACTGGTATCGCCATCGGAGAACTCAACCCATATGGGCTTCGCACCCTTGACCCATTCGGGGGGATCCGAGCTCATACTGCCCAGAATCCTCTGCAGCAGCGCCTCATCCACCTCCGTGAAATCAATAGCGCTCCATTCGTCGCGATCAAGTGAATGAGCGATCCGTTCTGTTTCCGCGGTGCCCAGGACCTGCACAAACCCGGAGATCTGCGCGTTGATAATCCCTCTCAGCGCTTGTCCTCCCCTCCCAGACACAGCCTCGCACTCATCCGCAAATAGCCGGTTGAGCGTGAAATACCTGAGAAACAGCTCCTTGGGCAAGCGGACCGACTGCTCGTTACGGACCTTGAGCACCCGCGTGATCTGTGTTTGCGCCGTGTCAACCGCTTGTCCAAGTAGGCTGGACATGTCCAACGCTTGTGATAACTCGTCCTGTACATTTTGCGCGGTGATGCGGGAAGGAGGTGTAAGGACCCCGTTTGCGATTTTCTCATCCATGGACCGGAGAGTAGGCGACCTTGGACCTATACCCGGGGACCTGGGCGGCGAAGCGACGGGTGAAGATGGCGGGGGTTGCATGCTGCTCGTCACATCTAGCAAAACTTTCGTTTGGGTGCTGACTCTCCGCAGTGCTTCCCCAACAGCGGTATAGACACTGATAAGCAGCTTCTCTGCGTCTTCGGCATCGAGTGCTCGGAGGTTGCGCGCTAGGATCGAGCTTTTCTCTTGCTGCGTGAGCTGTTTGCCGCCTCTCGTCGACGTCGAGACCATGCTGTCTGCGTCGTCATCGTTACTGCTAGGTAGATGCCTCCGGATCAGAGCCTTCATCTCCTTCGTCACCGCTTCTCGATAAGCTGCGGTGGCGGGTGCCGTGTGTCCGGCTCTGGCCAGCCCTTTCAGCGCCGACAGAAGATCCTTGCGAAATTGGTCGCTACTCTCCATGTACGTGGGGGTTACGCCTCGCTGGCGGGACCAGCGTTTAAGCGTGTCCGTCTTGGGCACCTTCGCAACGTGTTGGCGCAAATCGCTCATCAGTACGGAAGTAAAGCGCTGCGCAAAGCCCGCTCCTATGCAATACTGCAGTTCCTGCAACCCGGAACCCAGACCCTGCAGCGCCTTCAGCGAGCGTAGGTCGACAAGCTCTTCTTGCTGATTGGCACCTGGCTCATGCCGTCCACAAATCAAACGTCCAACCTTGTCCATCCGGTCGGCCGCCTCATCAAAGTTGCCTTCATCCACCAACTCATCTGCCTTCTTTACATCCTCCACCACACGCTGCACCTGTCCCGCTGCCCGGCTCAACTTTTCCACGTTTGCTCGCCGTCGTCGCTTCGCGGCCACCTCGAGCCCAGCAACCGCAACTTCTTGATCCAGCCTCCGCAAATCATCCCTCAAGCCTTGGATCTTGGCGACGCTCTCCTCGGCTTCAGTTTGCAGTGCCTTCAGGCTCCCCAATGCTGCGAAGAAGCCGCTACTAGCGGTGCTAATGCTGTTGATAAGATGAACTTCTACCGTGTCCATATACCAGCTCAACTTTTCCTGCAAGATCGCGTTCGTCGCCAAGGCCTTGCGCGGCGGTAACGGAGCGCCATTGGCTGCCCTTTGCTCGGTTGTAGGCGTGCCGGGAGGCGGCCGCACGATCTCCGCTCGTTCAGACACGACGTCGAAGGTACGGGGATTCTCGAGGCGGAAATCTCCGTCGAAGTAGACATTCGGGATTGTAGATAAAGGCGTAGGCTCGTTACGATTCCGACGAAACTGGGTGGAGGACCTCCTCGTAGAAAGATTAGGCGTCTCCGCAGGCGACAACGTCGATACAGAGCCTTGCCTCCTGATAGTGGGTGAGGTCGATCCATCCTTGCTCATCCTCCTCTCCAAAGCCTCTGCAAAACGATCCGTCTTTTCCAGCTCACTATCCTTTTTCAGCCATCGAGGTCGCTCTGGTTCTGCTCTGTCGCGTCGAAAGCTTTCAAACAGTGGCCCGATCCGCGTGAGGTAGTCTCGAAAGTTCTCAGGCGGTACATGTGGGATGTTGGTCAGCGTGACCGGGGGTATGTCTCTAGTCGTGGGCGCCTTAAAGCCGGCCGCGGCCACGGAAGCCTGATTATGCGGTAGCAGCCCGGTCCGCACAATTGGCGGCTGTAATAGTGTAGAGATGGCATTCTGGCTCGTCTCCTGCACTGTACTGCCCTGGCGTCCGCCAATGTCTAAACTGCCGCCTATAGAGCCGACGGAGATGGTGCTTGCGTTGCTTCCTCGTCGTGGCTGGTACCTGCTGGAGGAGTTTGGTCTCGGCGCCGATTCCGCAAAAGGGTAGGCTGATCGCTGGGAGGTGGGCGAGGCTGGGGATGCGGTACTGTCGAGGGAGAAGCGCGGAGAAGGAGACGACATGGCGGAGGAGGAAGCACTTTGACCGGGTAGATTCGCGACTGCTTAGAAACGATCATGATACAACCGCTGCGATCGAGACTCATCTGTCAGCAGCACGTTACCTGTAGCGACTGTCGTGGCGCATCGTCAATCATGTATAGAGACGTATGAATGAAGTCGACTCAGCTATGACTTCTACGCTATAGCGATTCGGATACATGTATGTGCAAGATCTACAGGCTCGGCCCGACCCTTGCCGTCGCTTCGGGACTGCAACCACTTTACGCGCTTTCCCCAGTCGCGTCGTTTCCGACGCGTTTCTCGAACTTCCGTCAGACTCCTTCTCTACTGTACATGATCCCCATCACACCTCCAGCGCAAGATCACAATGGATCGACAATCAGTGTATACGCTCAGCTTGTTTCCGGAGGAGAAGAATGCTAGCGGAGCGGAGACAAACCGGCAGGTCCAGCAGGACCTGGTGAGCTTTGTGTTGGAGTTCCAGCTGGAGAATGCCTTCATATATCGGTATGTCGGCCTTGGAGGATTGCTGCTAGCTGTTTGATCTGCTAACAATACGATATGTAGCGACCAGATTCGGGAAAATGTACTATCGAAGCAATATTACTGCGACATCGACATCGCCCACCTCATCGCCTTCAATGAGCATCTGGCGCACCGATTAAACAACGAGCCCGCCGAGATCATACCGATAGTAAGAGGCAGACAGAATACGCGTTATCATTTCGTCGCTGACACTTCCACAAGTTCGAAGCAGCACTCAAGACGTGTACGCAGAAGATCCTCTACCCCTCTCGAAGCGAAGACGACCTCCACCTCGCCCGAGCACTGCCCGAGCACCAACTCCTCATCCACTCCTCCGTCTCGCACACTTCCATCCGCGGCCTGACCGCAACGAATGTCTCCCATCTCGTCCGCATCCCCGGTATCGTCATCGGTGCCAGCACCCTCAGCTCCAAGGCCACCAGCCTCCACATTCAGTGCAGAAATTGTGGACACGCGCAAAATATACCAGTGACATCTGGCTTCACGGGCGTCACTCTGCCCCGGACATGTGGCAAAGTGAAAGGCCCCGAGTCCGGCGAGCAATGTCCGCTCGATCCCTACTTCGTCGTGCACGAGAAATCACAGTTCATCGACCAGCAAGTCCTGAAGCTGCAGGAAGCACCCGACGATGTCCCGGTTGGTGAACTGCCACGCCACATCCTCGTCAGCGCAGACCGATACCTCGCCAACCGAGTCGTGCCCGGGTCGCGTTGTGTGGTCATGGGCGTCTTCAGCATCTACGCCAGCCAGAAGAACAAAGGGGGCGGGGCCGTCGCGATTCGGAATCCTTACCTTCGCGCTGTCGGCATCCAGACGGATCTCAGCCACAGCTCGGCGAGCGGTATGGGCATGCAGTTCAGTGAAGAGGAGGAGCAGGAATTCCTCGAACTCTCACGACGACCCGACCTCTACTCACTTTTCGCATCCTGCATTGCACCTTCGATTTACGGTAACGCCGACATCAAGAAAGCCATCACCTGCCTGCTCTTAGGCGGCAGCAAGAAAATCCTACCCGACGGCATGCGCCTTCGTGGCGACATCAACGTCCTCCTGCTCGGCGACCCCGGGACAGCCAAATCCCAACTACTCAAATTCGTGGAGAAGTGCTCGCCGATCGCCATCTACACCTCGGGCAAAGGCTCCTCCGCCGCCGGTCTGACCGCCTCGGTGCAACGCGACACAAGCACACGGGAGTTCTACCTCGAAGGCGGCGCCATGGTTCTCGCCGACGGCGGGGTGGTGTGCATCGACGAATTCGACAAGATGCGCGACGAAGACCGGGTGGCGATCCACGAAGCCATGGAACAGCAAACCATCTCCATCGCCAAAGCCGGCATCACCACGATCCTGAACGCACGCACGTCGGTCCTCGCCGCCGCCAACCCGATCTTCGGCCGGTACGACGACCTCAAGACCCCGGGCGAGAACATCGACTTCCAAACCACCATCCTCTCCCGCTTCGACCTCATCTTCATCGTGCGCGACGACCACGACCGCACCCGCGACGAGACGATCGCCAAGCACGTCATGAACATCCACATGGGCGGGCAAGGCCTCGCCGCCCACGGCGGCGCCAACGCCCCGACCTCGGAGATCCCCGTGGAGAAGATGAAGCGGTACATCGCGTACGCCAAGACGCGGTGCGCGCCCCGCCTGTCGGCCGAAGCGGCGGAGAAGCTGAGCAGCCACTTCGTGAGCATCCGGCGGCAGGTGGCGCGCGCGGAGCAGGACGCGAACCAACGCTCCAGCATCCCCATCACGGTGCGGCAGCTGGAGTCGCTCGTGCGGATCGCGGAGGCGCTGGCCAAGATCGAACTGCAGCCGATCGCGACGGAGAAGCACGTCGACGAAGCGATCCGGCTGTTTTTGGGGAGCACCATGGACGCCGTCATGAGTGCTGGGGGGGAGACGTCGGCGTTGGGCATGGCGGGCAGTCAGAACCGGGAGTTGGTCGAGGAGGTGCATAAAGTAGAGGAGGAGTTGCGGAGGAGGTGAGTCCCATAATCCACCCCATCACACATTGCCATCTGTAATGATGAAAGGCTGACCAGACCGCACAGATTACCCATCGGCTACACTTCCTCCCTGGCCACCCTCCGCCGCGAATTCGTCGAGCGGAAGGGCTACGGCGAGCAGTCGCTGAACCGCGCGCTGCAGGTGCTCGTGCGGCGCGAGAGCGTGCAGTTCCGGCGCGGAGGGATGTTGGTGCATCGGAGTGGGGTTTGATTGGGGATTTTCCTGCCTTCTCACGCTCTTCGTTCTCTTTTCGTCGTGGTACTGCGTTTGTTTAGAGACGTGAGAGGGAAATTTGCCAGTGGGCAGAGCTGCGGTTGTCAGCGTGGCGTTCGGCGTTGGTTTCACATCCGTCGGCTTGTGATGGGGCGCATGCAACGTGTGGGATGGGATATTGAAAATAAGCTGTGGATGCAAGTATGCAATTCGATGATACCAAGGACGAACGAGCATGCAAAACCAGTGTACTCTTCTTGCGATCATCTATCAACTTTACGGGAGCGACATCAACCTGATCTCCACAACCGACATTGAGCCCACTGCAAGCTTTGAGAAACGCCGTCATCACTCATCAGTCGTGCCTATTGCAACGCATCGATCCCATTGTACCATGCTTCCCCGGTTACCCCTGAACTCCACGAGCGATGCAAATGTAAACAAGTAACGCCAACTTTTACTAAAACATGAAGCACAACACCCAACTCCATCAAAGCTCATACCGAGCATCACGCCTCCATTGGTGTTTCGCAGCTAGGAATCGAAGATGGCCCCGAACGCCGGCACCTTCCTCGCCTCCATCTCGTACACGACGTCGCGGGTGACCTTGGGGTTGCTGATGATGGCAATGGCCTCGGCGTCGATGTCTTTGTACAGCGCGTACGTCAGCGCGGCGAGGTTGGGGTGGCCGGTCTTCTTGGTGTCGATAATGATGGCGTCCGGGTCGGCTTCGAGGACGTTGGCGAGGATGGCGCGTTGGTAGGTGGCTTCGGGGAAGCGGGCGGACCAGATGATGCGCATCTTGTGCGCGCGGTTGCGGTTGAGGAAGGAGAGGCAGGGCCCGATGCCGGAGCCCGTGGCCACGACGACGATGGGGGTGAACATGGAGGCCACGCGCATGACGCCGGTGGTGGGGGCGCCGCGCTGCCAGATGTGCGTGGGCGGGTGCAGGATGAGCTCCTTGGTGAAGTCGCCGGCGTTGCTGACGATGACCGAGTAGCCCTTGACGCCCTTGCCGTGAGAGATGGTGGCGAACCCGTGGTTCTCCACCAGGGGGGAGTGCGAGAGGCGCGTGCCGACGCAGTCTGCGACGCGGCGGTTGTAGAAGCGCAGCTCGGTGGCGTGGGTGGAGAGTTGGTTGGCTTCGACGGGGAGACGGCGCAGCCAGAGCCACGGGTAGATCAGACAGAGCGTGATGATGACCAGGAACCAGAAGACTGGGTTCTGGACCAAGGTAAGGCCTGTTGTGAGCTTGGAGTTGTGTGCGACGGCGACGGCGAGGATGACGGTCTGCGCCCAAATGATGCCAATTGCCGCGTAGCCGCAGTAGCGGTGCGAAAGCTCCCAGTAATCGTGGTATTTCCTGCGCAGAGACGGATGGGCCATGCCGATGATGGTGGCAAACAGCACGAGTATGGAGGCGGCGGTAGCGGCAATCGCCCTCTCCTGGCCCGGCGTGCCCCTGAACTGCCGGACGAGCAGCACCGTGTACGCGATGTACCAAAGCAATGCGCTGTTGCCACAACCGGAATGTACGCCGCCGTTGTTGTACGCAAGCTTCGCGGCATTGCGACGGAGCTGTAGCGGCGAACTGTGTGGGAGTGCGCAGGCGAGGCGAAACAGCGTGTTGATGACGTGCTCCTGCCGCGCCAGTACACCCACGACCAGATTCGCACCGCAACCGATGCCAGCTTTTCTGTAGGTGAAGGACGAGACCTTGGTGGCGTTGAGCCCGCCCAGGGTTGTGATGGCGACGATGTTAGCAAGCAATACCAGAATCATGAGTCGACGGTAGAGGGTGAGGCCGAGATACCGTGCTTGAGCCTGCCGTGGATTGCCTGCAATGTCTGGGAGCGGATGACGGTCGGTGAGGGTCTGCAGGCTCGCCTGAGTGGCGATCTTGTCGGACAAATCGCCGGTCGATTTGATCGTGAAGTGCACGGCCGACTTCTCGTCTGCCAGAGTGTCGGCGCTATCTCCACTCCATTGTGAGGACGGGTGCTCGGCCCACAGCCCGTAAACGCCCGGTGGCTGCAGCAACGCACTGAGGCGGACACGCTGCGGTGTCTTGACCTCATTCACGGAAAGCCCCGACGATGCGGCAGATGGGCTATTTCTGGTGAATGCTGGGCTGCCCGGGAGCTCCGCGACGGCCAAGAGGGCCGAGTGGTGGCAGATCTCGCGAAAGTCGTGTGTGGCTGGATCTTCGCGTACGACGTATGCAGGCTCGGGCATTCGAAATGGGTGAGATTGATTCAGTGGCGCGCCGACGGTGTATGTACGGACTGTACGCTGATCTGGCCGCAAATCCAGAGTTTGCCACGGCTCTTCAACTCGGTCGTGAAGATCTCCGGGCTCACGCGTGTCCTGTCCCGCGAGAGGCAGGTGCGGAATCTGATCGTTCGTCATGATGATTATGACGATGATCGAGCGCGTGTCTGCGGGAGCGTCCCGACTTTGAACTGATTTGGTTTCTCCTGGAGCTTGCGAGGGGAAAGCTTTCGTTTCACGTGTGGTGCGATCGTAGGATGTGAAGCGAGTGTTTGTATGTGCTTTTGCAAAAACAATTGTGACCGCGATGACGACTGATCGAAGGGCCGGAAGTGCCGCGATCCGAACGGCTGTACACCTTGATGTATGCCGAGAAGTCGAACAGGTTAAGTGCGGCTTTGTATCGTCGCTGCCGTCACCGAGAGGCCGCGCAAGACACAAAGGGGTTAACAGTAACAGAGGCGTGGGGAGGGTTGTTAGGTATGGACAAGTATGCGTGTGTAGGTTTTGGGACAAAGGAACAAAGGGCAAAGGGGAAGGGAATTGGGGGTGAAGTGTCTCGTCGATGCAGAGAACTTGAGGTTGTTGCTGATCTCAACTGTAGATAGCAGATCTAGATTTTTCGGCGCACGGCCCCCGGAGGTGATGTCGTATAAGGAAGGTGCGGTCGAGCAACAGACCCTCGCGGCTGCGCGTTTCGCCTCAAAGCGGCAACACTTGAGATGCATACCGCGCGCCATGTTGGTGTGGGAGCTCGCCAACAGCTGGATCGATGCCTTCGATGGATGAGAAGACCTCGTGGGTGGTTCCACGTTGCATGTGGGAGTCACCATCATGTAGGTTCATGCATCAGTGCCGGGTAGAGTAAAGACAGAACGGACAGCCTGAATTCAGGAGGGAAGCGAACGCGCCGGTACCTCTGCATCCTCGTACCGCACGGGCTGTAGTGCTTGCCCCCGTCCATGCTCCCTGTAAGCTATGCCCATGCCCCCAGGTTGGTCCGCAGGCCTGGTTGGCGTTGGGTCGGACGAGATCGCCAAGTCGCGAAGGATGCGCGGTGGATTGGATTCATTTTTGGACGGCCGGTCAGCGGTCCGTGATGAAGGCTGATGATGAATGAAGACCAACACTGTACATACTACATATGTAGGTATACAGGAAGACGGTACATGCAAGGCGGAGAGGTCTCAGGTCATGAAGTCGGCCAGGCTGCAGCGCCCACACCCGTCACGTGGTAGAGAGTCATCTACCAGTCTGATTACCTAGGTACCTTGCTGCTGGGACTACCTAATCTGGCTGCCTTGGTGTTGTGGGTGAGATGAGCAAAAGCGTCGGTGTTGCTGTTGACGACGGAACATGTTAATTATTTACATGTACATGCCAGCCGGATGTGGTCGATGGACGTTGGGATGGAAGGATTCACGCCACATGCATCCTCATCCTCCACGCCAAGCCCGGGAGCCCAGCCCGGGCATCTAAATCACTTCACTTGCCTCGCGTTCGCTTCATCCGCTGCCTAAGGATGAATCCGATCCTTTTGTTGGCGTCGCTAATAAGGATGTTCTGGAGGCCTGCCCAGTCGGCGCAAGTGCATCCTTCACATAGTCAGTCCACCAGATGTTATCTCTCCGCCCTAAGATCTGACCATACCCCTACACATCACCAAGTGGGAGGCCTTACCGAGCCTCAAGCCTATAGGATCGCGGCGTGAGTCAGACCAGAGGCGAAGAAGAGGAAGTAGATCGAGCGCAGTTGCCAACGAGCCGCGTCCACCTCACTGATGACAATCTGGGCCCAACGATCATCCGCCCTCGCGGTGGAGAAGAAACGTCTTCCGTGCTCGCTTCTTATCCCTACCCTACTGCACTCCTGAGTGCTCGCGTAGCCGCCCGCCGGCTGCGCAAGACCGCGAATAGACCACGGGCTGGGCTATGGAGGCGATACGGCAGGCTGAACGCCCACCGATGCGACAAGATTGTGGTGATCCGCATGAAAGGATAGACTTGGTAGGTGCTCGAGAATGGTCTGTTCAGCTGCAACTCAGAATGCCGGTGGTGAAGAGTATGCCTTTGCAGGGAAGCAAGTCGAACGGGGAAACGCATAACAGCCATTCCGGCTGCCCTTCACTCAGGCAGCCCCAAATCGCAGGCAAGGCACTCAATTTCACTTCTTCGTTTCACATCAATTCTATCCATCGCCTCCCACGAATTCTTACGTCTCTTCTCCTCGTAGACGCTTTTCTCAAGTTCCGGCGGAAGTGCAGTATCACTTCACCATACTCAAGACCCATCAGCAGCTGACAGCACCTTCAACGACATTCGAAGCCGCTTCAGCACCCGAGCAGAGCAGCACGCCGACTGCGCCGACTGTTCTTCCATAATCTGAAAGAAGACCAGCACCCGAAACGATTACGGAGGGTGTCGCACCACCACGGCGAGTGAAGTTCACGACACACCGAGAACAAAGACCGGGTTCATCATTGTGCGGGAGGCTTGCCTTCACATCAGGCTCTGACGTTCGCCATGTGCACAAAGGCTTTGTTCGATGCGAGGGACGACACACTCGACGTGAAACTCATATTCGCAGCTTCAACGCGACCATGGCAATGGGTCCTGTATCCTCTATCTCAAGCTGTTGGGAGGGCGAGGAAGGTGTTGTTGGAGGGTCGCTCTTTCCCTCCTCTACCGTACGTGCCTTCCCTATCCGGTAAACACTTCGAAACGTGAAGGCGGGTGAATTGTGGGTCCGAGGGAAACGCCAATTGCCGGACCTCACCTGCTGCTGCTGCTCACACGCGACACAAATCTCTGTCCTCGACCATGCAACATACACCACCACCACCTTCGACCGAGAGCTGCACCGAGTCGTCTTCGTTGCCCTTGCGTCGCCACGTATCAGCTAACCAAGTATCCATCGCTAACATTGCAGTCAACAACAGCTCAATCCCTACATCTACTACCGAAGAAATCATCAAGGGCCCGACCATGGATACCGACTCGACCACCGAATGTCCCAACCTCGTCGCCTGGACGCTCTCCGGCAAGTACGACCGTGACCGCGGCGTGCTCTTCGACGCCAACGGCGACCGCTTCATCACGCTGCAAAAGGCGCACGACCTCGTGGCGGCGCTCGCCGGCGCGTTCGACGCCGACAGCACCGTGTGTCTGCACCTGACCAACGACATCCTCTACCCGATCCTGACGCTCGGCATCCTCGCGTCCAACTGTCGGTGGACGGGCACTAACACCGCCTACACGGCTGCCGAGCTCGAGCACCACTTCCGCATCTCCAACACCAAATATGTCATCACCAGCGCGGACTACATCGACACCGTCCGGGCGGCGGTGTCGGCGAGCGGGACCAACGCCGAGATCATCCGGTTTGTCGATATCGTCAACGACCCATTCCCGCCAGTCAAGAGAAACTCTGATGGAGTCGCCCGCCCGATGACGACCGCTGCCGTCCCATCAGCTGCCGCACTTTCACACCGCACTCCTACATCGATGGCCACGCACTCTCACGTCTCGCTCGCTGAGCAACACAGAACCGATTCCGTGGTCTCAGTGGAAGTAGACACCGATCCCAACAAACCCCGGACCACCGTCCCACAGCTGCGCAATCTCCGTGACCTGCTCAACGACCCCACCGACATCGATCTCCTCTCGGTCATCGCAGGCATCTCATCCGACTCCATCGCCGTACTCATGCAGACCTCGGGCACGACGGGCTTACCCAAGATGGCCGCCCGCACGCACCGGTCCATGGTGCTCGAGCAGCAGAGCATCGAAGACAACAACGCCGACAAGGACTACCGCGTGCGCCGGTTGTACTGCGCGCCCATCTTCCACGGCTTCTCGTTCCCCGAGATGGCCTTCAACGCCTTGCGGCTGGGGCAGGAAAGCTTTTTCATGAAGCGCTACGACGACAGCTTCGCCCAGAAAATCCACGACTTCCGCATTACAGAGACGATGGGCGCGCCGCCGATGCTCCGCTTGCTGGTCAAGGACACCCAAGGCCGTCACTTGCTCCAGTCCCTACGCATGATCTCCTTCGGCGGAGCGGCGCTCGGCCCGGAGCTGAGGAAGATGACGCTCGACATGTTCGAGCGCAAGCCCCGTCTGGTGCCGGTCTACGGCATGACCGAAGGCGGCTGGTTCACCACGCTCAAATACCCCGAAACCGACGGCACGGGCTCTGTCGGGCGACCGATCGCCGGGTACGAGGTGAAGGTCGGGCTCATGGACGGACTCACCGACGTCAAAGACGGGGAGAAGATCGGCGAAGTCCTCGTGCGCGGCCCGCAGCTCATGACGTGCTACCTCGGCAACGCGCAAGCGACGCGGGAGGCCTTCACGGCCGACGGCTGGCTCAAGACGGGCGACATCGGGTACGTGCGGGACGGGAAGGTGTACCTGGTGGACCGGGCGAAGGACCTGATCAAAGTGAACGGGTGGCAGGTGGCGCCGGCGGAGCTGGAGGACGTGGCGATGCAGTCGGAGCACGTGCGGGACGTGGCCGTCTTCGGCGTCGGGACCGAGGACGACGAGCACCCGATGGCGTGCGTCGTGGCGAAGAAGGACAACGGGGGACATGTCGTCACGGCGGAGATGATCAAGGCCCATCTCCGTGGTCGGTTGACGGGGTACAAGGTCAACCGGTGCGAGGTCCGCTTCGTCCTCGCCATTCCCAAGAGCCCGGCCGGCAAGATCTTGAAGAAGGTCATGAAGGAGCAGTTGGCGGCCGGTACGTTGGCGTAGACCCACACGCTGGCGCAGGTGTTTTTTTTTGGCGGTGTCAGGGGCGTTGGGTGGTGGTTGGACAGGACTAGATAGCGTTTTTGTAGCATCTGAGGTGAAGGCCGAGTTTGGTAAACCAGTACCTTGACCTCGTTTTCTCCGGGTCGTGATGAGTGTGAAGAGGAGCTGGTGCGGAGTCCAGTGGCGTTGAGATGTCATCGTAAAGCGGAGAACGTCGGGTGCGCTGCAACATGAAGCGGAATTTAGATCGTACCGTTAGCATGCTCACGTGAATGCGCTAGTCGTCACTACTATGATCTCCTTTTGCGATATCGACTGATTGGAGGGAGATAGGTAATCTTGAAAGGCAGTAGTTTTCAATTAGCATTGCTGCTTACCAATGTAGTCCTACCGCTCATTCGGCTCCCTTCCCCTGCCTTCACCATCCACCGTCCTGGGCACGGCATCCGCCGGCACCGCCTCCTCCCGTGCACTCCCCCTATACATCCATAACTGCGCAAACACGCCCATATCCAAGAACAAAGTCCCCAAACTCCCCAGCAACCAACTCAGATTAACGAGAACATACCGTCCATACAGCGCCTGCGCCTCGCCGGGTCGACAGTCGCTCTCGCGCCAATGCCCGTGCCGGGGCGCGCTGCAGATGGGCTCGAAGGCGAAGATGGAGAAGACGTAGGTCAAATTCCCGATGCAGGCGAACAGGAAGAACAGGGCGTTCAGGCCCTCGGTCGATTTGCGGCGGTAGTTCAGCAGGAGTTGGGGCACGCGGCTGCCGAGGTACAGCGCGGCGCAGATGTAGCCGAAGATCTGGCCCCAGAGGCTGAATTGCAGGGAATGGGCTTGCTCGTCGGCCGGGGTTGGGCCGTGGTGATGGTGGTCGGTTTTGGGTGGGGAGGAGGGGCTGAGGTAGTAGCCGGCGATGCCGGCGATGACGACGAGGATGATGGAGGTGCCGTTGAAGACGACGGCTTGGGTCCAGGAGCGCGGTGGGGTGGGTTTCAGGGCTTCGGTGTCGGTTGCGTCTTTGGGTTGGGGGTGCATGGGCACGGCGGGCGACATGTGCGTGCCGTCTAGGTTGGCGAAGCGGTCGCCGATGGAGGATTGGGATCGAGTGCGCTCGACATCTGCGGCGTTCGGGGGGTTGGTGATATGACCGTTTGGCCGTCCGTCGCGGACCAAAGGCGTGCGCTCGGTCGGAGCATCCTCTCCGGTATTGACAGGCTTGTCGGGTCTCGGGTCACGCAGGGTGAAGCCACGATAGTAGAAACACTGGCCCAGGAGAACAATATCGGCGATAGTATAATAGATGGCCAAAATGATCATGGTCGGTAGAACGCCTTGGAGGACGGCGCCGAGGATGTTGAAGACATCGCCGGCCAACCAGATGATGACGAACTCGATGCTCAACCCTTCCGCCGAGCTGCGCCGAAAGTTTTCGATGATTTGGGGGGAGAAGACGACGACCCAACACGCGATGCTGATCGAGCCGCAAATGCCGGAGATGGCTTCGATGTCCAGACTGTAGCCTGCAGAAGGCGGGAACATTGTGACCTGAAAGAGAAACACCCTTTCACTCAGAGGCACCAATAAGTGATAGAAGGAAACGATCCGACCGAACTCCTCCAGTCCCAACGGATGATCAGAACGGAGAATCAGAATCCATCTGCAGTCAGAACTTGCATGGACGTGAGGTTCGATTACGTAACATGAGGCTCAAATAGAGTGTCACCAATGCACGGCACGCTTCGGCGCGTCTGCACGTGGCGGGAAGTGACGTCTGGGGAAACGCTCATTTTTCTCCGTACTGTCAAGGAAAGTGAAATATATCCGACTGTGACAACCATCCATCCCCAAAGCCCAGTCGAAACCATGCACACCAACTTACCCCCAGCCCTGTCCCCGGACGAGATCGACGACCTCCTCTACTTCACCCGCGCCAACGAGGCCGAAGACCTCCAACAAACCCTCACCCACCTCACCCAAAAACACTCCTGTCACGCCCGCGCCGTGCTCGAAGCCTGCGTCGACCCGGACACGGGCAACACGGCCATCCACTACTGCTCGGCCAACGGCTTCGCCCACCTCCTCCCGACCCTCTTGTCCCAACTCAACAGCGGCGACCCGAACCGCGCCGCGGACGGCAAGGTCGTGGGCTCGCTGCTGTTCAACGCGCAGAATGCACAGGGCAACACGCCGTTGCACTGGGCGGCGTATAACGGTCACTTGGAGGTGGTGAAGTTATTGGTGGCCGCGGGCGCGGACATGTGGATCAAGAACGCGGCGGGCCACCTCGCGATGTTCGAGGCCGAGAGGGCGGAGAAGGGTGAGGTGGTGCAGTTCTTGCTCGAGGCGGGTGGGAGGGAGGTGGAGCGGACGGGGGTGGAAGGGCAGGCGTCGGCGGAAGATGTGGTGGAGGTGGAGGAGAGTAGTACTGCTGGTCAGGCGTCGTCCGATGTCGTTATGGATGGTCGGGGTCCGAGCGGATGAATGGGGGTTGGTTTGAACATTGCATGCGCCTGCTTCGGGCCAGGCCACTCGACAGCTGCAGGTTCCCTCGTCGTGAGGCTCTCTACCCAAACCTCGGGCCTAGAGGACGGTGTGCGCCGGTGGGAGTCCCGCAACCCATGGGTACTCGCGGAGGACCCAGGGAGCAGCAGAAGCCAGCTTGTCGAGAGCCACAAGGTCGACAGCAACAGGAGGACGTCCGGCAAAAGAGATCTCAGGCATCAAGAGGGAAGCAAGCAAGCACGCAGCAACGTAGGTCTCAAAGCGAATCTCTCTGACCGTCCCCATTCTCGCTGACCGATAAGCCGCAGTCCCAATCGGAAAGTCATGTCTACGATAGTGTCAAGGATCCATGTTCGGCCTGCTGTACGCGCGGGATGCTGTTCACGGAGGAAAGAAAGAGGCCACACCAAGGCTGTGATCAGGTAAAGCGCCGTTCCAGGAGTAAGAAAATAGAGAATCACTTGAACGGGATGCCAAGAAGAACAAATCCCTCAGACCTCACACTTACCTCCTTGAGTGCCTTGCCGTGAGAATACGCACAAAAAAAACCAAAACCTCAAGACGAAAAGGTAACGATCAAGTGAAATAGCATGAGAAAAAAGAGGAAAGAGGAAAGAGCCGAAACCTCTGCCTACATACAGTCAACTACTACCATCGGCAAAAAACAACGAGAGAAACCCCCCAAAAACCCAAAATGGAAAAATTCCCCTGCCACAAACATCGAACAGAATCAGCACTGGAACCGAAAGACGAGCCCTCCAAGTAGAAACATATAGGATCCCCTCTCAACGCGCGCTTCGCTCACACGTTCCGCTCCGCTCCGCTCCCCACCCCCCTTATCCTCCCTTGTCCTCCCATCCAC
>Ga0268244_10000201_pt1 | contig 25754 bp, 28 predicted proteins | sample AgamicMgSfe_FD_200258 | JGI IMG/M metagenome (GOLD analysis project Ga0268244, IMG submission 200258) | Agave microbial communities from Guanajuato, Mexico - Mg.Sf.e (v2) (version 2) | ecosystem: Host-associated > Plants > Phyllosphere > Phylloplane/Leaf | place: Guanajuato, Mexico | collected... | reverse complement strand
AACATCATCTATTTCTTGTTCCAGCCGGTGACAGCCTCGTCAATGTCTTTCCTGAACTCTCTCTGCTGCTCGCACTGCAACAAGAAAACCTTGTACTTGGCGGCCAGAAGCTTCTTCTCGGTCTCGTCCTTACCAGGGTAGACGGCCTTGCCGGGCTTGGACATGCGGTCCATGATGTTCCACAAGGGCTCGGTCTTGCCGTCCTTATCGGCGGACGCAGCCTTGGCACCAAGCATGGCCGCACCGTGGACGACGGCGGCGTGAACGTAACGTGGGATGAGCACTGGCATGTTGCATGCAGTGGCCATGAGCTTCATCAGGATGTCGTTCTGGCACTGGGATCCGGACATGAAGATCGATGAGATGACATGACCAGACTTGTTCATGGTCTCGACGATTTGACGAGTCTGGAGTGCGATGAACTCCATGGTGGCGTAGTATTGCAGAGCCAAGCTGTCCACAGACTTGTCGCTGGACAGACCGATGATGGATCCTTTCATGTTTGGGTCGGCGATTGGCGAACGGTTACCGAAGAGATCGCCGTAGAAGAAAAAGTGACGACCGAGATAGCTGACACTTGGTGCGTTTGTCGTCTCTTGCATCTCACGGAGGTGCTCGTTCAGGTAGTCGTAAATGTTGGCGTTGAAGGTCTCTGCCACGGACATGGCCTCGTGGAAAGCTGGGTGAGTCTCGAGCATGTGCTTAAGCAACTCACCGGTGGCCGACTGACCACCTTCGGCGAGCCAGTAATCTGGAATGAGAACGTCGCGGTATGGACCCCAAACACCATTGACAAAGACCGGCTTTTCAGACATGGCAATGTGACAGGTCGAGGTTCCAGCGACGGCTGCGAGACGGCTGAAGGCCTGAGAGACGTCGTTGCTTGCGTGCGATCTGTCGAGGTGGTTTTCGCTCAAACGAACCTTGGCACCAACAGTTCCAATCCATCCGGCGTACGCATCAATGACACCAGATCCGACAGCAATTCCTGCTGGAAGACCCATGTCTTGAGCGGCACGCTCGGAAAGGACACCGATCTTCTCACCGGCTGTGGCATAGTGGCCATTCTAGTAAGGAGTTAGCCATCTTGTGATCAACCAATGGATAAAGAATATGTACCACCCCATTGACACCTCCCATGCGCTTAAAGTTGTCCTCGCAGAGATCCTCAAGACCGATCTCCTTCAAAAAGTCCTCTTGCCAACCCTTGACGGATCCGTCAACGCCGACTGGAACGTAGCCCTGCTTGCAGACGACGGAGCAGAAGCTGCGGGTCTCGGTGCCAGTGGCCATGTGGGTAAGAGCGTCAGTCAAGTCGTAGAACTTGCAGCGGTCAAAGAGTTCCTTTGGCATGTGATTCTTCAACCACAAGACTTTTGGAATCTCCATCTCAATCGACATCTTTCCACCAACATATCTGAGAAGGTTGTGGTCGGTAGCGTTGATCTTGTCTGTTTCTTCCTCTGGTCTGTGGTCGAGCCACAGGATGACGTTGCGGTCGTTACCGTCGGCATTGTCGAATTTTGGTCCAGTGACGGAAATTGGCTCGTCGGTGTCGTTGGAGAACACTGTGAGAGAGCAAGTGGCGTCGAATCCGATACCACGAATGGTGGTCTCGTCAATGTTGTGCTGTTGCATGGCACGCTGGACGGAGTTGCAAATGCATCGCCAGATATCGGTGGTCGATTGCTCCTGTAGGATGGTCAGCACGAATCAATGGGTGTGGAGTTAAACACTATGCATACGTAGTAGCCAGTTTGAGGTTGCCAAAGACCAATGTTCTCGCTGGCAAGGCCGACAATGTCACCCTTGTCGTTCATGATACAGGCACGAGCACTGCCGGTACCGACATCGATACCGATGTAGTGATCCATCTGTGGTCTCAACTCATTGTGAGGGTCAACCGACATTTGTCGCGACTGTTGCCGCGACTGCTTGCGGTATGGTTGACGAATTGGCATAGCCATGGCTGCGGTATTTTGGTGGATAGGTATTGTACTTGAAGATTTCTTCTTATCAATCAAGATAGCAGCAAGACAGATCAAATGAGCCTTGCAGGAGGAATTAACTCAATGAAGCTCTTGCAATGTTTGTAGAGCAAATGGAGCAGTTCAGAATTGTCAGAAGGAAAAGACGTGTTGAAGTTGGAGACATCTGGACGTCACCTCACCGTTTCCCCGACTCGGACTTATCCAGTCCCTGGCGACGATCGTCTCTGCACGCACAGTACGGTTCTCCATATATTCAGAGCATTTGTTGGCTCGGGATTCTGTCATGTCTCTTATCGTTTCTGCCATGTCTGTCCCCTGGGTCACACCAAGCGAGAGTTGGGCATGCGTCACAAATTTAAGGAATGCTTGCAAGCTCATTGAGCTCTATCAATTACATGCACTGTACCTGACTACGCTTCAATCGTGCTGTTCAGGCACCGAAAGATACTTGAGTACCTTTGAATGTGACAGATACCAGAGGCACAAAATAAAACATGATCGATCAATAATGATCACAGCGGTCCTTGATTCAGGAGCTCGGCGGCGCTCAGATCGACTTCAAAGGTGTACTTTTTAGTAGTAAAATGACGTCGATGTGCAGCTCACCCACCGCCCCGGCTTCCCCACGCTGAGTGAGCTCTTGCCAAACTGAGCGCATAGGGAGCTATGGCCGTCGGAGCTTTGGATATGATCGCCGACATACATATTCAAATCGTACAGTACGGTGCAAGCAGACACCGCGGCCTAACCACCGGTTGTTTTGATAGACGAGATAGTAATTAATCCGTATTTGTCGCCCGACATCAGGCATGATCTTACAGAACTCAGATAGTTTCAATATGTGTATAACGGCAGATCCTAAACGTGTCAGGAGCATGGCTCTCTAGTTGTCGGCGGCTGAACATCGGCACGTCGTGCCAATCTCCAACATCAACCATCTCGAAACGCAGTAGGTAGAGCAGTAGAATACAGTCTCGACAGCAACTGCTGTTCCACATCACCATGGCCTTCTCAACTCTCATCGCCATCCTCTCTCTGGCCCTTCTGACCCTCGCGCAAAAATCAATCGATATCTACGCGTGGCCAGTCGGCGCCGAATCCCCGATCGCGACTCCCTACGCCGGCATATCCTACACATCGACCTCGCCCAACGGCACACTCATAACATTCAACCGCGATCTATCTCTCCCACAAGACTCCTCCCTAGTCCGTCTAGGCTACTACGCCTCATCAGCCAAAACCCCGCAATCCTGGACGGGAATCGCAGTGCCGGCCTCAAACTTCCACCCGGACGCAGAAAAGACACTTCGTCTCTGGGTCGACAGCGCAGAAAACGTCTACGGTCTCAACTTCGCAGGCGTAGTCCCCGCCGCGCCGACCAAGGTCGCGAAAGGCAAGAAAGGGAAAAAGGACAAGAAGAAGAAGGAGGAGCCGGTCGTGCAGTGCAAGAGGGAGGAATTGGTCGTTGAGGTCGTACGACAGGTCGCGGGCCCGAAACCGGTGTTGAATAGACCTGTTGTGTTGAACGCGCAGGGTAAGGTTGATGAGAAGGTCGAGGAGAAGAGCTTTTTGCAAAAGTGAGTTTCTTTGTTGTTCTGTCGCGGACGGGCAATGTGATTTATACGGAAAGGTTGTGCTAACGAGTTTATAGGTACTGGTGGGCTATTGCGGCTTTCTTGTTGTTGCAGGTCTTTATGGGTGGAGGAGACAAATAGAGCTAAGGATAGACGTGCTCAAAGAATACAGTCACCCGATCAAGCTCATATTTCCTTCTGCGATGGAAGTGTTGTGTACGCTAGTGAGGACTTGTGTACAACTCACACAACGATAATATGCTCGTGGTCATCTCGTGTAGCGATTTACAAAGCGGGCAAGCCGTGACTTACAGAAACCCAATGCTTGATTCTGTCACATCGCTTCCAATTCTTGGTTATAGAGACTCGATATCCGGTGAATGTGAAATTTTTATATACTACTAGACACTGGCAGCGCTATCCATTGTGGATAAATGTTATGAAAAATATAATATATATTCGAATCTCAATCTGTAACCAAAAGGGAGTATCTGTATTGTCACACCACCGTATCCACAAGAGCCCGACGCAGCGTTTATCTTCGGAAGCTCTCTATGCATTCGTCAGCCCGAGGAATTCTCTGCAAGCCAAAGAACACATAAATTCACGAGTAGCTATGCACCCAAACGCCGGCGCCATGGATTGTGTTTGTCAACACCAAACAGGTCTCAGGACGACGACCGACTGTTGACGGTGTCTGCCTGGAAAAGATAGATCGCAACAACGACAAGAACAAAAGGCGCGCTGAAGCGAAAAAGGAGTCATAATACCGTACAGGCGTTGTTCTGGTACCTGGAACGGTATTAGTATGAGGAAATGGTTGATATTGGTACCATAGGAGTATTCACCATCGCTGCGATTCAATCATCTTGATCCACTTTGCGGTAATCTTCAAGCGTTGGCGTACGCTCCTTGTCTTGAGGAGGTCGTATTTGGCTTCATCGCTGATGGGTAGGATCGACGCGAACCAATAAGGAAACAAAGCCGGGTCTTCAGGAGGGCCGCCGTACGCTTGCAGGATGCGTTCATGTAGCCATGGAGCGCTTCTGGCTTGCATACGGATGATAAACTCCAAACCTTTGATCAGTAATGCACGAGTCGACATGCGGTTCATGGTTCCTTCCCAATCACTCTCGTCAACGGGTGGTAAAGAGGTCTCGGCGACTTCGTTGCGCTCTTCTTCTTCCAATGGGATGTCTTCGAACCGCTCGATACTACCGATGTGGTAGCCATCGAGCATGCCGTTCTGTGTGACACGGAACCGAGCAATACCCCTTCCCTCGATGATACTGGTACCGTCTGACATCATCTGTGCGTTCTCGATCCGTAGCAGCGTACCGTGCTCCATGAACTGAGTCGATCCAAGCTGCCCTTGTGGTGAGCTGTGACGATTGTACATGACGATTCCAAGCAATCTATTGGAATCGAGTGCTCGTCTAAGCATCAATCGGTATCTAGGTTCGAAGATGCGAAGAAAGGTCGGGCAGCCGGGAAAGCCAAGCGTGACGACGAACAAAGGGGTATCCATCTCTCCAAGACCACTGTGCTCTTCTTGCGATACAGCTTCTGTGCGCGCGGCAACTATGTCTGGACAGAGTCCAGCCAACAGTTTGTTCAATGTCTTGTTGCTAGGGTGGTTGTGTAGCGATGGTGGCAACAGTGTGATGCGACGACAAACGGGACAGGTCGTGGAATGATCAAGAGATCGAATGAGACAATGTCGGCAGAGAGTGTGCCCACAGCCTGTGGTGACCGGGTCAAGCATAAGGTTGTAACACAATTGACAGTCGAGTTCCTTGTGAGTCATGTCGACCAACTGAGACAAGACAGCAGCATCCGCCACCTTGTCGTCTTCGACACCGTTGTCTTCCACCTCAAATGTGACGTCTGCATCATATCGAAGACCTCCGGCTGCCGCGAGATTGTAGGTAGCGACAAGTCTGCCTCTGGCGCTGACGTTGGAGACTAACATCTCTGATGTCGTCGAGTCCCGCCTGGTTTGTGACGCCGCTCCGCGCTCTTGTTGTGCCTTTTGCATTTCCAATATCAAGCTGTTTTGTACCGCCACCACTTCAGCAATTGCTACCATAACTTTTGAAAGAGTAACATCAACCGAACAGTCGGCGACTGTGTGTTCCGAGGCGCATGCTGGATATGGGCAGAGGATAGCCCTTCGTCGACCGGGAGTGTCGGGGTATGTTACTTGTAACCTCTGATGTGTCTCCGGAAGGCATGTTCGACAGAGAGATTTTCCGCAGGGCAGAGTCACGGGCGATGTGAATGGTTTCGAGCATTGTGGACATTGTATGAGGTTGATGAGATCTCGAGCCTGGTCGTGAGCGTCTAGCCCTTGGGCGTCCGGCTTCTCCAGTTGCATGGCGTCATCCTCACTCATCAAGCCGACGGGCTGTGGAGAAGTAATGAGAGTGGTGGATGTTGGAAGTCCATCAAAGACTGGATCGGAGGGTGTTTGAGCTTCTAGCAAACTCATGAAGGTGAAAATTCAGAGGTGCTTTATTCGCCCATGAAGTGTGGGCTGGTATGTCAAATGGAATCGGTGGATTGGTTGTTCGTTATGTTCTGCCGGACAGAGGTGGGGGCTGCAGTGCCGTACCTATGCAGCAGAAATGATGGATGACGTCTACAGAAAGCCGACTGGGATTTGATGGGATTTGATGGAATTCCCAGGAGCGCAGATGATGGGTGTTTGTTGGTAAGCGGTAAAGGCGCAAAGCGTCTGTGTTGGAGATCCTATCAGTGTGCTGGATGAGATGACAGTGATGCGGAGTCGAGATCAAGGGTTTGAACAGTGCAATGGGCAGAAAATGGAAGAGCAAGTGCGACTGAGAACGATGATGTACGTGCGAGTAGCGTATCGCCTCAATCACAAAAGGCAAAGGGTCTTCGATCAGCACTTGTGACAAGCTTCTGGTGAACGCCTCGCTGCTTGTCTGACCACAGGTTCTATGGCAATGCTGAACAGCGTCTATTGGTCGTTGATGGCGGGATGGATGATGAGATTACCGAAAGGCTTCTTGAACCCAAAGCAGCATGGCCTGGTTTCAGCAAAGACGAGCAGTGCGTGCGCGTGTGATCGATGCATGAGTTCTGCATACATTTTCTCGATACGCGGTGACCAATCCGTCTCCGCAACGACTTGTCCTGGAGATCGGGAAGCCTCGGAGTTATGTCCTGGTTCCGTCGGCGAGCGCCGGCTCCGCGAGTGAGTGAGACCGGCGACATTGGTATCAAGGTGATCGGCAAAGAGGCCCGTCTCTTGTCGAGTTTGTTACAAGTACCACTGTGGCGTCTTGGGGTTCTTGTCGACCGTGAAAGAAGCCGACCTCAATAATGGAATCGAAGCTGATCCGCGCTAACTACATGTAACTTATCGCCCTATCAAGATCCGGGGAAGCGAATCCAATCACAATAGATCACGGTACGGCACGGTAGAGTCGCCTCTTCTAGCGCGGATTCTAGAAGCATTCCCTTCCCGAAATATCGATGACGCCCACGAAGAATTGCCTGTCCGCAAGCAGCGACACTGGTGCATATCCGATGCATGAACACCCTGTTACATGCACAGGAGCACTGATCAACGAAAACTGCTCGATCGTTCGGAATGACTTTTGAACTCTGCCTGTCTGAGCAGAAGCGCAGCGCTCTGTTATGGACAGATCAAACGTCGAAAATTGCTGCAAGAGTCAATATCAAGCAAAAGTGTCAAAGTCAAGCCACAGAGCCGCTCTGCTGTGGGGGATCACAAGTCAGGGTAAAGCCTAAAATATATCGTCTCTTATTATTGCACAGTAGATTAGATACAAGACATGTGCTGTGTCCCAAATAAACCACTATCGCCTCGTCGTTTTCGAATGCAGCCTATTGACTATAACTGTAAACATGATCTTCCGCCGGCGTCTTGATGAAATAATCAGCCTTCTCCAGAGCGACTGTCTTGAACGCTTCGATATCAAATCGCTTGACAAATCCAGCACCCTGTAAAGCCTCAACAGCATTCAGACACCATGTCACACAACTCTCGCCTCTCGCCTTGTCTTCATCCGGAAGCGGAACCTTTGAAAGAACATCCTCAATCTCGTCATCAGTGACCTTGTTGGCAAGCTTCCCAATAACGATTCTCCCAAGCAGTGCAGGCTCTTTGATCGGGTCAACATTTGTCTTGACTCGGAAATACCACTTGCGTTCCGGATTCATGTCTCGTGATGCTTTTGGATCAAGACGAAAAGCGTCAGATACGTCGTATGTCTGACACTCGGCTCCTTTGAACGTCTTTGGGGTGATGAGGATTCCCCAATGGTATGCATTGAAGTCCAACTTTGTCCTGCTCTCGCCTAGAGAAAGTCGTCCTCGGTGGTACAGCGAGACCGTGACTCGTCGTTTGTTGCTGTTGCCTACCATCCTTTACATATGTTGTTGCACCTTTGACCAACACCTCCGCGGATAGTTGGCAGACAATTCATCGACAGGCGATAATGATGGACTCATGCAACCTGCAAAGAATGGTCAATCGCATACGGAGCCCGTCTTCCGATATGTGAGGTAGATATAGACTAATCAGCAATGTTGATTAAACGCCAGGTGCGGTACTGTACCACCCTGCCCCGATGGCCGCGCTTAATGATACGATAACTGACGCTGAGCGTAACATCGCCGATAATTGTGCAAGCAGTCAAACTATAGCCTATTGCATTCAGGTCGTAGCCTACCGTAAAATCGTGTCCTCCATCAATCGATCCAAATCTAGTAATATCAAACCATCAACGCCGGCCACGTGGCTTTTCCTCTTCCTTTTCCGAACGCCAGTGCTATGCAGACCCCGATATCGCCCTTTCACACACCTGTCTTGAGTTCTTCCTCCGAGTCTTCACTACTATCATCGCTGTCTTCCAGGACTATCTTTCGCAACACGCTTTTATCGAAAAGATCAATCACGAACCGACTGGCGGGCAATCGGTAGTGATGTGATGCGAGCACTGCCATGACCTTGTGAAACAACGAAGCAGACTGCAAGCCTGGCACTTTGCGGACCTTGAAACTAGTGAGTTGTTAGTGAAATGATCTACAACACGCTGATCACAAGTCATACCTGTTGAGCTCCGCAGCCGCCTTGTTAGACAGTACAGTGTTGCCGAGCTTGACGATCGCTTCGAGGATTTGATTGTTGATCGGATCTGAATCCGTGATTCGACGTTTGCTCTCCGACAGCCTAAGAGGATCTTTCTCTGACACCTTAGCCCACGACTGTATCGAGAAGAGCTTGGTAAAGTCCAACGGTAAGCAATAACCGAGAGATTGGCCAATCATATTCACTGTACCATCCCATCTGTATTCGGCCAGAATCTCTTGCCCGTGCAAACTTTTCGATATGAGGCCTAGCACGAAAAATGCCGTTCCTCTCAGGGTCATAACCTCTGATTGCTCTGCGATCGCGATGATACTTGCAGTCACATTGCTTTGATCTAGGAAAGGCGAGCCCAGTTCCATTGATCCTACGTTGCCGACGGCCCATAGGCATCCTTTTAATTTGAGAATCATCTCCGTGTCTTCTTGCTCTGTTGCGTAGTCGATGATGGTGGCTGTGAACTCTTCAAAGTGTCCCTTGGCTCTGAGTAACTTGCATCCTTCTGCCGTTCTTGTCAATTCCTTGTAGAAATGCGGCGGAACGATGCCGAATTCTTGTGGTAGAGGGTTTTCATCATACACCGATGATGGCTTGGTGGGTACGTCTGTTAAAGCTCGTGCCAATGAAGCCTCTACCAGCGTGACGTACGTATCGTTACGTCCAAGGAACCAGTCGTCCATTTCTTTGGTTATATAATCCAAGCCGTCGAGATAGTGGTAGCCAACCGAAGTTGAGAGGAATCTCAGTAGCAAGGGTGCTCCGATCTCGCCGAGATGGTCCAGAGCCGGACGACACTTGACAACATATTCCAGGCTTTCATCGTCATTGCAAGCTTCCTCCAATAGTTTGATTGCAACTTCGCAGACCTCTACCTCAGGATCGTACAGTTGTGTGACCAAAAGACGGATTGCCCAGCCTGCACATTCACTCTGAGACGTCCCTTTGGCCGAGTTGCTCATTGGTAGGGCTGCATACTTCCTCAAAATCCTCGTGGCAATGATGCGTATTTGCTTGGAACCTGATATCATGGCTTTGGCGAGGATAATTCTTGGATGACTGTCGATAGTATAGTCCAGATTTGTCAGTAAAGCTTTTATCAGATCGTCACGATCTCTCAATTCTACTATATGGTAAAACATGTTGATGATTCTCCACCTTTCCATCATTTGCAGTCCTCTGGACTCGCTGCAGAGAATTCCGAGGAAGGCGAAATATCCTCCGACAAGAGTCTCAGAGAGGCGGTCGGGGGAGAAGAGAGGGTTCGCCGAGGTGATGCCACTAAGTCTGTCGAACTGCGCCAGGCACTCTGCAATTTGCGGGACCAGCTTGTTTTCGGCCAGATACTTTGATCCATCTGTTGTCTGAAGCAGAGTTTTGATCAGAGTACATCCAGCTCTGACATATCGCTGGTTCGGCTTGGTGTTTTTGACCTCGGAGAATCGATACTTGAATGGACGTAGAAAGCCCAACAGTCTATGCACAAATTTTGTGGCCCTCATCGCTTCGTCTAGACGTTTTGTGTTGGTAAGTGGTCCGTCAATGACCGCTTGAATCAAATCCCATCTCCATTTGGTGAAGTTGACTGTGCTCAGGACTTGAGACTCGAGTAAAATGCCTCGAAACTGGACTTCGTCAATATTCGGACTCAACTGATTTTTTGAATTCTCTGGCGGACGAAACGACGCATATGACTCTTCTATTGCCTTGGGCTTCTGTACAACCTGCTTCGAGGGCGCTGAACGGTAGAGTGTGCGATTGACACTGTCGACTTGGTAGATTGTAGCGAGAGCAGTAAAACGATCATCTAGACCAAAGGACGTGGCAGAGCGAAACAGATCAGGCAGCGTTTGAAGCTCCGCACTCCATGAACTGGGCAGTAATTGGTTTGCTCGTGTGAGAACCTCTCCGATAAGTAGAGTCGTTTTGCGCTTGAGTGAAAGATCAGGCGAGTCATTCTCTGCGTGCAGCAGAGCGCTGAGAAGCCCGCCTCTGAGAAGCACGGCTAGTACTACAGCAGAGAAGTGATGCACCAGACTGACTTTACCAGAAGGATCAGTATTGATCGGACTCGATTCCGTCTCCGTCGTCTCGGCTCGTAGATTAGTGACGCGTCCATAGGTCGTCAGACGTCTTCCAGCCAAAAACGAAGAAGACCATGAAGGTGGACGTATCCTCAGGATATCGAATATTAGCTCGAGTAGTGCAGCACGCACAGCTGACGACGAAACATAAAGTGAAGAAACCAATGATCTTATAGCCAGGAAATTGTGAAGCGACAATGTCATAAGACCAGACCAGCTTTTAAAGAGACTTGAAACAACTTTGCTGCTCGCGCGAAGTCTCTCTTCGTAACCATATGAGTCGAGAGGTTCTGTGAATGATGAAAAAGCAACGCTCAGTTCGAACCCTGAGCGCAACAAGTTTCGTTTCGCTGGCAGATCCAGCAGATGCAAAAAGCATGTTGCAATAGTCTCAGGTGCATGATATGAGCCGTCACCCATGGCCTCGGTAAGAACACCGACACCGCCTGAGCTTATGACAAGTTCCGGACTCCTGATTAGCATCTCTGCCAAAGTCATGATACATAAAGGTCGCAGACGATCTTCGCTGTGTTCTGCGATGGCGACAATTATGCGTACGATAGAAGGTTCGATTTCATGCACACCATCTTTGACGTCGAGAAAAGCGCGTACGAATTTGAGTGCTTGCTCTCTCTCGACTCGAGCTTTGCTTTCCTTGACCAGAGATAGAATAACCAGGAAATCGGTATGATGAGAACGAATTGTCTGAAGCGATTTGCGATCCGTGATTGCATATCTCATGACTCGGTAACCCGCGGCAACAACTTCTCGACTTTCGCTTAATAGCATGACCTGCATGCGGAGGCCAAAGATTGACCATGCAAGGTCGTACTTGAGTGTCGAGTGTCGCTTTAACAAAGAGACTAGATCGTTGGCGTGGTTGACGTAATAATCCGCTGGCATTTCCGGCGCCTCGAGAGCTTGCAAAATCTCGGCCAAGAGAAAGGTTGGTGACTCAGCCTCGAACTTATCGTCCACGGGAGGTGGCTCTTCTGGAGTGTCGACTCGTGAAGGGGAGCGAATAGGCGCACTTCGAAACAGTTGTGACAACCTACTTCCTGGACTGCTTGCCTGTTCTTGTGACCTTTTGATTTCGTTGTCCAGATCAATTTTAAGTTGTGCTATTTTCCGATTTGATGCCTGCAATTCGGCTTCCACGAACTTCCTCTGCTCTTTTGTCTGCTTGGGATTTTTGGCATTTAGGGCTTCCAGTAGGTTCTCGGATCCGACTTTGATTTTGATCTCTTTATCGATCTTGTCTCGGTAGTCGGCCAATTTCTTCTCCAACGCGGTCTTGTCTGTTCCTTCATCAAACGCAGCCCAATTATTCACGTCTGTTCGAGATCCATCGTAGCGCGAAATGGTTGGTTTGAGGTCGGTAGTGAAGCTTCCGGGTGGTGGCATGGATGGGTTGTACGAAATGCCTCGAGACATGATGCTAGCAGCCGACATGGATCTTGCATCTTTGGTTGCCCTCGACGGCGCAAGCATTGACTGGGCTTCAAGTGTATTGGTACCCGCCGAGGGGCCATTCTGGCGAGGCGTGGGCTTCATTCAGGCCCTCTTGTCGTCTGACTGTCTTCATATGAAGAGTGCTACCGTGGTACACGTCCTCGTGCATGGAAGCGCGAATGCTGAAAGTTGAGCATGTGTAATACCGCAGATGGTGGATCGTAGCCGACAAGTTATTGTGTGGTAATGTCTTTTCCGAATCCCATTTTCCTTCACCTATGATGGGACTGGTGATTCAATGGGTGTTCATTCAGCGAGATGCGCCTATTCAGCTGGTCGCATGATGTTGGTAGACGTAAGGATCCAACCACGGACGTAAGTAGTGGTGGAAGCTGTGTCGTGTCCATCGATGCCAAGATATGGGGACAATAGCAGATCATCCCGGGGCCAAAGTGAATATAACCTGAACTTACCTTGAATACTGTAAAATTACTTCTATTCGTCTCAGAATTCTTCTTCAACAGTCATCATTGGTTCTGTCACAATCATGGCATTCTCACCGATCCGTTCCACCCGAAATATTCCATCGAGATTCCGCTATTCTGACATGGCCGTCGAGTTCATTCTGTATTCACCTGGTCATCGGGCACCTCCGAAGAAGGGTCTTGAATCTCAGGAACGGTCCGAGGCTCAAACTGTTCCGCCCGACATGCAGCGTGAGCTTGTTGATTGTCTTCGATCAACATGCGGCGGTCTCCGTCTATGCATAGCAAGATAACGACTGTGGGCATCTGTAGAAAATCTATATATCAGTTACATCCCTCGCGACGTTTGTAGTATCTTGGTTCTTCTGTTCATTGACATCGCTCAGGCATCATCTGTCTATACCTCATTCCTCTACTCTAACACCTGATCCCCTCCCAAACATCCCCTCTTCCAATTCACCACGCAAAATGTCTCAGCTTAGCTATGCGCGATACGGCAAGGACAATGTCCGTTTGTACAAGGTACAGAAAGAAGCCAATGGCTTTCAGAGTATTACTGAAATGACCGTTTGCACGCTTCTCGAGGGAGACATTGAGACATCGTAAGGTCATCGTAGAGCAGGACAAGGATATAGTCTGACTCTGTTAGATACACCGAGGCAGACAACTCCGTCGTTGTAGCGACCGATACTCAGAAGCAGACTGTCTATGTTCTTGCGAAACAGAACCCAGTCACTCCTCCAGAGCTCTTTGCATCCATTCTCGGCAACCACTTCGTCACCAAGTACAAACACATCCATGCCGCACACATCAGTATCACTGTACACAAATGGACCAGAATGGAGGTAGATGGCAAGCCACACCCACACTCTTTCATCCGAGACGGCGAGGAGAAGAGAGTGGTTGAGGCAGTCGTAAGAGAAGGTGAAGGCATTTCGATCAAGTCTGGCATCACCGGTCTTTTGGTCCTGAAAAGCACAGGGTCTGCATTCTACGGCTTCCACCGCGACGAGTACACCAGACTCCCAGAGACGTGGGACCGCATTCTCAGCACAGAAGTCGAGGCATACTGGCGATGGAAGAAGTTCTCCGGGCTTGAGCAGGTACGGGAATCAATCCCCAAATTCGACAAGGCTTGCGAAGATGCGCGTCGCATTACTCTGGACAAGTTTGCAAAGGAGAACAGCCCCAGTGTGCAGAACACCATGTACAAGATGGCCGACGACATTCTCGCAGCTGCACCCGATGTTGAGTCTGTGGATTATTCGCTTCCGAATAAGCACTACTTTGAGATTGGTAAGTTTGGCGTTCCATGATCATCTACCAAAAGAATGATACTAACAGACGACAGACCTCAGCTGGTTCGATGGTCTCAAAAATACTGGCAAGGACGCCGAAGTGTTTGCTCCTCAATCTGACCCCAACGGTCTCATTCAATGCACAGTCTCTCGCAAGGGTGCAGCACCTAGTGGATCAAAGTTGTAGATGTTAGACAATTATGCTGATACGAATGATATACCCTTGAACTCCTTATATGCATCGTCCCGACCGTGATCGTGGGTATTGCCTCGAAAATGTCTCCAGCCACTCGATATACTATTCTTTCCATATCATACAATGCCGTTCTCATGATGATTGCTGCGGTTGCGCCTCCTTCATCTCTTGAAAAGCCGCCTGCACCACAGGATTCTGACCCACACTCGACGTCTTCTGTTCCCCCAACCGTAACAAATTCTGCTTGTACGGATGCGCCGTGCCCTCAAACATCTTCAGCCTCGCCATCCTGTCATCCCTCAGTCTATTCTTAGGCAGCATTCCCCTAACCGCTCGTCGCAGCACCTCCGCTCCTCCCCACTTCTCAAACATCTTGTCCATGGTGATTTCCTTCAGGCTGCCGGGACGGGTGGTGTGGCTGTAGTACTTCTTCTTGTATCGCTTCTTGCCGGTTGTGTGAATATCGTGACATCCAGTGGCGACCACGTAATCGCCGCAATCTGTCGATGGGTCCCAGATTGGTTTGTGCTTGCCCATCAGGACGATGGCTATTTGTGAGGCCAGGCGGCCGAGAGGTCGGGGATCGCTGCCGACATCGATGGAGTGCCACGCGCGACTGTATGCGAGGCGAGTCTTGTGCTTGTTAGAGATGTTTGTAGTTGCATAGAATACGTAGTATTACCTTGCCGACGTATTGAGACATTGTGAAAAAGCCTCACAAGCCGGGGTTTACAAAGTTGGGAGTCTTTTTTGATCTGCGATTAGCTAGCAGATATTCGCTTTCTAGCAACTATATTGGCGCAAACACGTCGATGCGGTAAGGGTCGAAGATGGCTAGTCACACGAGCCGTGGAAACTTGATGCTTCAAGTTCATCTCGAAAAGCCAAGCCAAGCGTTCTCTGCGAATCGGGAGGAGCCGTTCTCCGCCCGCCGTCGGTGATGTTCACGGCGACGTCGGGGTAAAGTCGCTTTGTAATAATGATTCCGGCAATAGAAAGCGATCGCGGATATCCAAAGATGATTGGCGCCTACAACAAACCAGTACTATTTCCTCACCTTTAATAGAAGCCTACACTATGGCTCTCGACATTCCGTCCTTTGAAACAACTTTTGCAGTACCGCTTAGTTGCGAGAGCTGCATCAAAGATGTTTCTACGTCATTATACAAGATTCCAGGTGGGCATGCTTCGACGTCTTCCGATAGTGATTGGATCTGACAGTTTAAGGCATAAGCAATGTACACGCCAATCTCTCAGAGCAGTTGATCTCAGTAGAAGGCACGGCTGCGCCATCAGCGGTGGTCGCTGCAATCCAGGACACAGGACGCGATGCGATTCTACGAGGTACCGGCAAATCAGACAGCGCGGCAGTCTGTATTCTCGAGACACATTCTTCTTCCGTACTGGACCCAGTTCGAGGCCTCATTCGCATGGTGCAGGTATCAAGCAATATGACGATCATTGACCTCACGATCCGCGGCTTGTCACCTGGTACATACTATGCCACAGTACGCGAATCCGGAGATATTTCACAAGGCGCGGAGTCGACAGGCGGCATCTGGGACCTGGTACGCGCCAAGAAGGAGTCGAGACCGGAGAGCGCAAGGGGAGTCTTTGGCACGGTCACGGTGAACAAGAGTGGTATCGGTTCAGTGTTCCTGGACAAGCCGATACAGATCTGGGAGATGATCGGACGGAGTATTGTTGTCTCAAGAAAGCAAGAAGGACCTTTCAGTAAAGACGACCCTGATACTCTGGTCGGTGTCATTGCGAGGAGCGCAGGTGTGTGGGACAATGACAAGACCGTGTGCTCATGTTCGGGAAAGACCGTATGGGAAGAGAGAAAGGAGCAAGTAGGCAAGGGAATGTTGTAGAGGACGAACGCCACGAGATCATGACAGTGCATTGCTTCAGACGCCAGACGCTTGTTGATCAAGATTCTGCCCAACATATGCTCCCAAAATGGTATCCTCTCATCGTAAAAGTTCTTGTACCCAAATCTGCCCTTGATCAGCACGCGCTTGTCAAACAGTCGCGAAGGACTTACATTCATCTTGCCCATCTCTGCCTGTTCTTTCTTGGCGACCAGTCTCGCCGCTTCGACGCACATATCCAGATCATCTTGATCACTCATGGTCACCAGATCTTTCTCTTCGTCCATCATCTTGACCTTGAAGTCGTTCACAAGGCCGAACTTGTTTCGTATCTGATCGACAAAGTCTGCAAATTTCGTGGTTGGTGGTATCATGACATACCGGGTGTCGTCTGCGTGTACCTTGACTCTGATACGTTTCATGTCCGGAAGATTCGAGTCGGGTACAGATCTTCTGAACTGTCGTCGATGAGATCTTGGAGCTACAATCTCAAAAGCCAAAGGGGCTGGCGAGTAAGAATCAGAGTTTCGATAGCCATCGTCGGTAGTATCCTCCTCTGCCTCCTCGTTGATGGACGCAGTCTTAAGTCGTAGCGATTCTGCTTGTGACTTGTTTCGTGAGTGATATGTTACAGGTTGCAACGTTTCGAGCGACTGCTGTTGTTCGTTTTCAAATTCACCGAGTTTGCGATGCAGATCTTGTTGATCTTCTTTGAGGCTGAAGCGATGGTCTGATGCTTCCGTTGGCGAATCTCGCCGCAGCTCTCGACGGTATCTTGGTCGTTCCGAGGCAGAGCGAACAGTATTCAGTCGTGGCTTGTCCAACAGATGTTCTCTTGGCTGTTCACGTGCGACTTTCTCGAAAGCTGCAGCACCTAGATGAAGAGGCTGTGGTTTCACGGCGCCTGAACGTGCTTGGGAGAATCCTGTCGGGGCCGAATTTGAGCTGTCGATTGATCTGCGTCTACTTCCTCTTGAGACTGGCCGTTCCATCTCCGGTGGCGGAGTAGGCGGGAATATTGATCGATTGATTGGTGGTTCCGATTGTTGTCGAGATCGACTAGCAAGTCCCGGTTTGACGAGATTGAGCGCGGCATACGAACCTGTTCTGCCGTCGAGAGAAAGATTTGATGCGAGTAGTCGCTGTCGAGGGTTCGTGGCGTGGTTGACATAGTCTTGCGAAGCCACTAGCCTTGCTTTGCCCAGATAGTCTTTCGTCTTGAGGTTCTTGACCTTGGCTTCATGCGGGCGATAGACTACCCCGACAGGTATTGAAAAGACGGTATAACCCTATCGTATGTAAGTTGCCTGTCAATAGGAGGCATATATGAGCTTACCTCAGCTTGTTCCCTGATTGCCTCGTCAATCACTCCGTGATCACGTACAGCTTTCTCCTTGCTCGCATAGAAAAGATCTTCCATGCCAGCCTCCTTCTGCTGAAGATAAATGTAGCACAATCCGCGGTTGAACAGTACTTCGCAAGAGTGTAACTTGAACTTTAGTCCCAGCTGCTCATAGTCAATGTAAGTGTTTCCTCGCAGATACAGTAAAGTATCGTTGAAGTTTGCCAATGCCTCTTCGAAATCGCCAAGTAGAAAATTGGAAACTCCTTGCTGAAAGTATGCAACGGCCAAATACTGATCCAGGTATACAGCACGTTGGTAGTACTCGACTGCTTTGTCATGTTCGCCCAGGGTCGCATGTATGACTCCGCAATTGAACAAGATCTTTGATGTGTCTGGTATGGTGTTAAATGCGTATAACGCAGCGTCGAACTCGTTACCATCGTAATGCGCAAGAGCCGAAACCCATGTCTCTATCTCCTAGTGATGTGAGTACGCGCAAATCGTGAATTCGATAGAATTTCACTCATACTTGTTTCAATGACATGGCGATAAGTGATTAGTAAATCTCGTAGTGGCGTGGGTTGTGCCTCGAGGGGAGATTCAACGAGGACTCGTCATGATCATAAGCACATTTGGGATGATTGTTTCTTTGAAGGCTTTCGGACATATGAAAGAAGCAATATTCAAGGACTCGGACCGCCGAGTATATGTCCCTTTGATAGATGATTGCAAGAACTCGACTCGGTCATGCAGTATGCAACAGATCATAATGGTAGAGACGAAACCTACCGTAACAAACATATACGAGAATCACGTTGTCTATAACACGATGGCAGGCCGCACGGGAAATGCCTCTCCGTAGATTGAAGACGGTCATGAGCAGGCGGTTAATGATTGGTTGTAGTGAGTTCTGCTTTTTGTTGCGGTCTAGGCCCGGCATACAATTACCGCCAATCGTATCTTTCCGTGTTGCATGCATGTTTTCTGTCCATACACTTGGCGCCCTTGGTACTCCTAAATTCCTTCGATAGTGACAATGGCGCAGGTTATTGATTTCACGTGGTTTGGGATGGAAGAATATCCAAGACGCGACATGCTCCTGTACTCCTATGGGTTGTTGAACTAAACACCGGTTGAAGCCGGGACTCTACCCGCACGTTACGCTATACCCTTTTCATAACCTCAATCGATTGTACAATCGTATTTTCTTGTCGTCACCTATATTCCAGGTTCTCTGATCTAGAACAACATCAAGATGGGTATTCCTCATTTAATGCAAAATTTACAAACATATGGAGAAAAGGTCCTATTCCAACAACAAGATGGCACAAAACTGTCAGCCCCGAGCATCATCGACGGCCCGGCACTCGCCTATCACGTTTACTACATCTGTCTAAGTCGACGAGGTGGTGCTCGCAATGCTCTAGACGCCATACCGTCTTATAAAGAGCTGGCATACGCCATTATTGCTTGGCTCGATCAGCTGGAGACGTACAGCATTGGGATGTAAGGGATCTGAAAGTCGTCAATGTAAGTCGCTGATTTCCTTTCTCAGACAAGCGATTCTTTTTGATGGTTTACTGCCCGAATCGAAGAAAGATGTGAGACTATCTCGCCTGCAAAGTTATGCAAATCAACTAGTCAATTTCAGAGCAACGCATGCTGCAGATTTTCCGCCGCGATCTCCTGATGTGTTAGTACGACCGAGAGACCTTTTGGCAACTTCACCACCAACGAGGTCGAAATCATTGAGTGCTTCACCGTTTATGGTCAGCGTGATCATCGAGTCACTGCAAAGAAGCAAATATGCGCACCTGACAACTGTAGTACCAGGGGAAGCAGATGCTTTCTGTGCAGAAGCTGCAAGACAGGGAAGGGCGACGATCTTGACAAGTGACTCGGATCTACTTGTCCACGATCTTGGGGATGAGGGAAGAGTGATTCTCTTTCGCGATTTTGAAGTGGTTCACCTTGCGAGTAAAGGTAAATGTATCAAAGCAGTGGAATATTTCCCGAATGGGATTGCAAATCGACTGGCATTACCAAACCTTGTTAAAGCAGCATATTTTATGAGTGAGGACAACCATCGTAGCTTTACTGAAGCAGTTCGACTGGCAAAGACCCAAGAACCGAGCAATCCGGAGTATCGCGGGTTCGAGCAACTATATGGAAGTCTTCCAGTACACTCGGACTTTGCAGACACATGCACTCGAAATCCAAGGAGTCCATTCTCACAAGTCTTGTCGAAATTGGATCCAAGAATATCAGAACTGGTACATCAACTGAAGCCTCTGATGGAGAGTGGGGATACCAATACTTCTCCACGACCTCTGACAATGTACTTTCCATTCATGATCGATGATCCGACAAAGACGTCGACCTGGCGATTTGGCGACGACATCAGACGGATCGGATATTCAGCTCTGCGATTAGTCGATCCAAATATTGCCAGTATCGAAGAAGTTGAGAGAAAAGGAACCCGGATAGCAGCGTCCTCGGTACCGCTTTCAAACGTCGAATCAACATTACTGGGCGCGAAAAACCTTGTCACGAAGTTGCAAGAAGCTAGTCAGATCACGTCTGGACTGTCTCCGAGTGCGGCATGGAGGTGCTTCGCAATGGAGACTGCACTCGGGTGGAGTGTTCGAAACTTGAAGCCTCTTCCAACGCAGCATGAGACTATCACGCTTACGTTGACGCCACGAACGGCTCCTTTGACCTGGAGGGCGATCCATGCAAGTGCGTCAGTACAGTCGGTGATATACTCATTACGAATAGTAGGGCAGCTGTTGGCGGTAGTAGTTGCGTTCTGCGAAGCCATGGGAAGTTCCAATGAGGAGATCAAAGACTTACGACCTCTTCTTACACTACTGGAAAGCATACCCGGTCTCGCGGAGGTATTGGAGGATTCCGACGAAAGGGATCAGACCTCGGAAGCTCAGAAGCTCGTATCTGAAATCTTCGCTCGCTACAGAGGTACTTCAGATGGCGAGACCAAGGCGAAGAAAAGACAGAAGAAGAAAGTCACAGAGGAATCCGACAAAACCAAGCAGAGTACATGGCAGAAGAGCAACCCGTATGCTGCATTGAGTTAGAATGCTCAAGAAAGTGCCTACGTCCTCTCGATGATAAGACATGATTAATACAATAGATGGAACTCCACAGCGACTGATGATGTACAAAGTCCAAACTCCGTGAATGCAACCCTTGCTCTCCCTGGTATCTTGATAAATCCAAACGCCATGCAATATACAACATTCAACAGCACCTTCCCTTCCTACTCTTATATGCAGCAATATCATCCGCTTCCTCTTCTGGGTGTGAGCTCAGTGCTCCTGCAGGCGTCTGTAGACCCAACCAGCTTCGCCTCTTATCACCATGACCGAGTCTGAAACTTCCATTGCCCGCGCCGGGTAGATCAAAGTAACTCGCTCCGTTTCTGTCAAATCCAGGCGTCATGCCCATAGTCGCTTCGATGGCCTTTTGTTTGTCTAGTCGTTGCAGATGCTGATCGACAAGTTTGCGTGTGATCACTCGAAAGACCTCATCGATTCCCTCTCCATCTTTGGCAGATACTTCGTGGCAGCAATCCCACACATTCTCGTGGTTCCAGAAGCCCGACGATCGGTTGGATTGCGGACTCATGATGTTGTTCATACTAGGATGGAGACCTTGCGCTGATGGTGGTGAACTCCTCATGGCGAGCGCAGATGAGGGTCGCGTGGGTTGCGTTGATGGTGCGGCTTCGGGATATAACTCCTGTGTGACGAAATCGATGCAGCGTTCAAAGGGTACCTCCCGTTTGCTTGGGTCTTCGGCTACGATGTCGCTCTTCGTTCCGACGATGTGGAGGATTGTCTCTTCTCCGTCGCCGCTCTTCTCCTTTAGTTCTCTCAACCAAACGCCCATTTCGTCGAAGCTGCGTTTACTCGTGATGTCATAGCATAATAGGGCGACTTGGCAGTTTCTATAATATAGCTTCGAGATGCTGCGAAATCGTTCCTGGCCTGCCGTGTCCCATATTTGCATTCGTACTATTATATCGGTCTCTTTATCAACGATTTTGGTGACCGAGAAGGAGGCGCCGACGGTAGGCTGAATCGTCGGAGGGAGAAAAGTCGAGTGGACAAATCTGTTGATCAAGGACGTCTTTCCGGCATTCTGCGAGCCTAGTAGCACGACCTTTGCCTCCAGTGAGTTCGACATCCGGGGTTGTGGTGGTGAGGTCGTGGTTTGGTCTGTGATGATCGCGGTGGACACGATAACAACGTTCAGGCGTCGGAAAAGGTACGGAGTATAAACACGGGCCTGCCAGCCGTTTCAGCGCTACCATAATTCAATATACTGCACCCCACACTGCGGGGTTTCTTTCCCACTTATTTTGATACTATAGTAGAAAAGCGCCTGAATCGCCAGAGATCCAGCAGACTGGCCATCGAGCCTGATTCAAGCGCTGGTCAACTACTACCATTGTACGTATGGATGCTGCTGCTCTGTCCAAGTTTCAACAGCTGACTGATCGTTGCAAATGTTGGTTCGTGGATGGGCAATATAAAGAGTAGTCTTGTACCTTTTGTTCCATCCGCCGACTTCGTCTCAGCTATAATAATTATAAGCAAAGCCACTCACGGCGACTGTAAATCTGGTCCTTTCAAGTTTACTGCAAAATACCCAATAATAGGTAATCAACCAACTCCTCCGATCGAAAAGGAGTTGCGACTTCCCCCGGACAAATCTGGGCTTGGCGCATCCGGGGCACGCGCAGTTGCAGATTCGTGTCACTTTAGCGATGACTTTCACTTTCACTTTCACTTAGCCGGTGCTTCTCGTTACTGTAACCCTAAATTCAACACAGATCCAATCGAGTATCTTTAACGTCGACATGTCTATACTTCTACTTCAATCACAGTAATTGACGCGATTCGCACAAAACATCATGGTGTGGTACCCGCCCTTCACCCCCGAGGACCAACTGCTCCGGCCATGTGATCCTTTACAGAACTCGGACGACTGGCCTATCTTCACCCTGAACAATGTATCTATCTTCGCACCCCTAACGCCTGATAAAGATGCGAATCTTCTTCACGCCGACGCGAACAATCCGCTTGTCATCACCGGAAAGCTCAGCAGTCTACCAGCCTCGTTGTCACATCTTCGCGTTCAGAAAACACCGTCTTCGGAACGAGGCCGAAGCGAGATGATTGCATTGCACGATGTAAGGTCTTTCGCATACGGTCAGTTTGAGAACGGTGGTGTACAGATCTGGGCGGCGGGAAAGGCTGGTTGGTTCAGCATCAACCCATCCAGGACGTACAAATCGACGTATTTCGCGATGGAGGAGGCTGTATCAATGCTTTATTTTGTCGCCGACATGTACGCGGATCCCGCCACGAAGACAACGAAAGTGGAAGAGCTTTTTGGGCTATGGGCGCAAGGGAAGAAGCTAGCTGGAACGGCAGCTATGGCTGCAGAAGCATTTTACAAGCATCGCCGATTCCTGATCGACCGTGTGATACAGGGAAAGGAAGGGTTGGTTGCGTCGAAAGTACCTCTGTTCAAACATCTGGAGCAAAGGTTCAGGAGCGACGTGGATGAGGTTCGAATAAGACTAGGAAAGAAAGTCGGTCGCGCCAACAGATCCGCGACGCCATCTAGCCAAGCGGGGACTAAGAGGAAGAGGACAGGTGCTGAACATGAAACACATGTGAGAAGTGGCAAGGTTCGAACTACCATTGCGCGAGAGACCCGTTCAACAAGATCAGCAATCGTGGAGATAGATGGACATGGCGTCAGAAAGTCTCCAAGGCGTGGTCGAAGGTCTGCTCCGGAGTCGAACGTCGGTGGATTATCTACTCCGACAAGCAAGACGACATTAGGGAATGGTTTGGAAGAGGACGACGACGACCCGGATCTTGGCAAGCAAGCAGGTAAGGGCAAATCAATCCTTCGCCCTCGGCAAAGTAAATACATTCCGAATCTCGCTGCAGCGGTAGACGACGACGCAGAAGAGCTACAACCACCATTAAGCCCCGTCCGACGTCTAGCTCTAGCTGACAATGGATCGCTCAGTAAAATCAAAGCTAGAGCCATTGCCATGCCGCAACCTCCGACAAAAGCTGGTTCGAATATTACACGTACGAACCACAATGATCGGGCCATCGCAGGCGCTGACGATGTCGATGAGGGAATCGATATGTCATTAGACCGGGCCAGTCAATCCGAAGAGGACGACAACGACAATCCAGCAGAACCCTTGATCGACGGCAAGATTCCGCTCCGTTTGCGAGACCAAGACCTGCAGCCGACGGCGACTGGTGACACATGGTTGTGTCCGCTCGATGGCTGCTTGCACAAAGTGTATGCTGCAAGAACAACAGAATCGCAGAACCTTATCAAAGAGCACTATCGATTGCATGTTACGGACGATGACGCAAATATGAGGGTGCAGCTCCTCAGGCGAATGGAAGCTCCTGGATTACCGATAAGCAGGCTGATGGACAAAATCCAGAATAGAGGGAACCAGGGCAATTTTCCTGCACCAATAAATCGGCGGTACTAAGAGTATTGAGAGTTTGGAATGGCGTTTTGGTTTGACTGATGAGGAATGTTTGATGATGATGATACCCAGATGCTTGATTGGTACCAGTAGATAGATATCATGAAGCCACCCTCGAAATGAGGAGCTCAAGCACCAATCAATGCATATTCTTGTTCCCGTTTAAGGCATTCCTTCGTTGTGTATGTCTGATGCGATTGAACATTACTGTTGTGGCTTGGGGTCCTCAGCCTCTGATTGACGAGCGTTTTCCTGAATTGTGGCTTCTAGAGTATCGAGACGTCTGGACATCTCGTCCACTATGATATTATCAGAACAGTACGCATTGAGTGCCAGCATCAACAACATACTCTTGGAAATCATGTCAGCAGATATCGCTGAGAACTTGGTTGTCAATTGATTTAGCAGGTCATCGACGACCGCGGTCAGCTCTGAAGAAGAAGCATCAGATGCCTGCATTTGTCAGTCAACATTGTAAGAACTGATAGCGAAACACGTACTAGGGCATCAACTTTCTTATTGGACGACATTGTAAGCGCTGTGTAGTAACAATACGATGATTGCTGGTCGTTGTTGATACAGAAAGGGATCGAAGTGAAGCAGATGTTTAAAGTTGCCACTAATTCGGCGGCCCGGCTTCGACATGCGGGCGGTGAAGCCCAAGCAGTAGCAAAAAATAATCGTTAGGCGCATGTTTTCTGCCATCGACCAGCGTTCCCTTCCAACCCCAATAAATTCAGTCAGCAAACATGCCGAAAGGAAAGGGTCTCAAACTGAAGGACGCGCTCGATCGCCACAAGGATGTGGATCGCCGTGCGGATCATCAGAAAAAAATCATGAAGCAGGCTGAAAAGAGGAAGCGATCACGAGCGGAGAACGAAGAAGAGAATGAAATACTACAGGATGCAGTAGCGGATGCGGCAGAGGAACTCGAGGGAAAGAATGGAAAAGCATCAAAGAGGAAGCGCTTGAGTCCAGCGGAGGGTGAAGACGACGAGGAAATCGAAGACGGAGAAGGCTGGGAAACCGACTCTGACGAGGAAGAAGCTGGTTACGATCTCTCCAGACTGGACGATAGCGAGGATGACACAGACTCTGATGACGATATCAACGCACCACAGAAGATCGCCAAAAAGGCTGTCGATGGCGATATGGACGAGGACGAAGACGAGGATGAAGATGACGACGAGGACGAGGACATTCCCCTATCAGACATCGAATCACTAGCCTCGGAGGATAAGGGAGATGTCATCCCACACCAGCGTCTCACCATCAACAACCATGCAGCCTTGTTACGAGCACACAAGTCGATCGCCTTACCGACAAGTCTCCCTTGGGCGGCTACACAATCCATAACGAGCGAGGAGCCTACTGAAATTACCGACATCGACGACGACCTCGGCAGAGAGCTGTCGTTCTACAAGCAATCGCTCGATGCTGTCAAGAAGGCCAGATCACTGCTTCAAGCCAATCGTACACCAATGTCGCGACCGGCGGACTACTTTGCGGAGATGGTCAAGAGTGATGAGCACATGGGCAAAATCAAGAAGAAGCTTGTGGACGAGGCCGCAGGCAAGAAGGCCGCAGCAGACGCACGCAGACAACGGGATTTGCGCAAGTTTGGCAAGCAAGTACAGGTCGCCAAGTTGCAAGAGCGTGACAAGGCGAAGAAGGAGACTATGGAGAAGATCACCATGCTCAAGAGGAGTAAGTCGATACTGTTGTATGAGTTATGGACATATGCTAACTGCTTTTAGAA
>Ga0268244_10000199_pt1 | contig 25868 bp, 12 predicted proteins | sample AgamicMgSfe_FD_200258 | JGI IMG/M metagenome (GOLD analysis project Ga0268244, IMG submission 200258) | Agave microbial communities from Guanajuato, Mexico - Mg.Sf.e (v2) (version 2) | ecosystem: Host-associated > Plants > Phyllosphere > Phylloplane/Leaf | place: Guanajuato, Mexico | collected... | reverse complement strand
CACCACCAGATCCTCCGATCGCGGATTCCGAACAAGGTGAGAACGCAAGGTTGATCGGAGCGAACGGCCAGCCACCCGGTGTGCCCTACGCTCGGGTGCGGCCGAAGACGACCATTCGATTCGGCCGCTGGAATCTTCAAAGCAAGCAAGTGGACGCGATCGACTACTACGAAGAAAAGCTCCGACAGGCAGACGAGCGCGTCACGCAGCTGCGTCAGAAAGAGTTCCCGCCTATGCCACTGGCATTCGTCACCATGGACTCCGTCGCCGCGTGCCAAATGGCCATCCAAGCCGTTCTCGATCCTTCGCCGCTGCAGCTCATCGCCAACCAGAGCCCGGCTCCTGTCGACGTGATCTGGCCTAATACGTACCTGTCGCGACGGAGCCGGATGTTCAGATCCTGGTCCATCACTGCCTTGATCGTGCTCCTGACAATCTTCTGGTCGGCCATCCTCGTGCCGATTGCTGGTCTGCTGAGCCCAGACGCGATCGGCCGCGTCATTCCGCAGTTCGGGGAGTTTCTGCAAGACCACCAGAACGTCCGGTCCTTGGTAAATACGCAGCTGCCGACGCTGATCGCGTCCCTGCTGACGGTCCTGGTACCGTACCTTTACTACTACCTGTCTTGGTGGCAAGGCATGATCTCGCAGGGCGACATCGAGCTGTCGGCGATTTCGAAGAACTTCTTCTTCACCTTCTTCAACTTCTTCGTCATCTTTACGGTGCTGGGCACCGCTTCCAAGTTCTACCAATTCTTCGAGAGGTTCGGCGACGCATTTCAAGACTTCCGAAAGATCGCTTACACCCTGGCGCTGTCGTTGCAGAGGCTCTTGACCTTCTACGTCAACTTCATCATCCTTCAGGGTGTGGGTCTCTTTCCTTTTCGCTTGCTCGAGGTCGGCTCCGTTTCGCTCTATCCGGTGTACCGGATGGGTGCCAAGACACCAAGAGGTACGTAGACGCCGCATCTTACCAATTCGCACCGCTGACCATATTTACAGACTACGCCGAGCTCGTCCAGCCTCCTATGTTCAGCTACGGCTTCTACCTGCCGACCGCCCTCCTCATCTTCATCATCTGCATGGTCTACAGTGTCCTGCGCTCATCCTGGCAAGTCCTCCTCGCCGGAGTAGCCTACTTCTTCCTCGGCCACTTTGTGTACAAATACCAACTGCTGTACGCCATGGACCACCAACAGCAGTCCACGGGCCGCGCCTGGACGATGATCTGCGACCGCATCTTCGTCGGCCTCATCTTCTTCCAACTCACCACCGCCGGCCAACTCATCCTCAAACAGGCCGTCACCCGCAGCGTCCTCATGATCCCCCTCCTCGTCGCCACCGTCTGGATCAGCATCGTCTACGGCCGGACGTACAAGCCTCTGATGCGGTTCATCGCGTTGCGAAGTGTCAAGCGCGGCGAGCAGTATACCGATCACGAAATCACCACACCCGGAGTGGAGATCCGCAGCATGACGAGCAGCAGCAACGACCTGCTGGCTTCTTCGGACCGCGACCGTAACCCGTGGGCTGATGCCGATGCAGCGCAACTCCGACATCATCGGGAGACTCGTGCGAGGCGCGGACAGCAGGGCGTCGACGAGTCTCCCGAAGCAGCGGCTGGTCTGCGGTTCGTCAATCCCAGTCTGGTGGCGCCGCTCAGGCCCGTGTGGATTGCGGACAAGGCGTTGAGAAGGGAGGCCGCTGCTGCGCGTGAAGAGGGAGGTGTCGAGGAGTCTGTTTAGTAATAGTATGATACCCCCTAATTCCAGTTTTGTATCTCAGGAGTTTTCCATCTCTCTCAAGCATCACTTATTCAATATTGCCGTGGCCGCTACATCATATGTATATGTGAGTGATCACTCACGCTGTCCGGTAGAAGACAGTGTACATATGTACATGTGGTCTGGACCTCGGTACTCCTGTTTCTAGAAGATCGACCTCGGCCCCGGGTCGGGTCGGGGATCGTTCCTCGGGCGAACTTCGCATCATCTTTCCCTGCCGACATGCGATGGGGCTCGTCATTCTTCGTTCTGGCGCCACCGACGGCCCCCAATCGCAAGTGCAAATGTCCCACATGCTCAGAGAACGACATTGTCACCAACATATTCCTATTCCATTCCATGTACAGTCGAGGATTCCTCCCTGGGTCTTTCCATTCGTATTGTCTTGTCCCTTCATTCCTCCATCCTTACTCCGTGGCCTTAGCATGCGAGTCCACCATTAGTCTCGTCAACCGTTGCCCATCGCTCACCACACTGAGAAGCTAGCAATTCCCCAGCTAATCGACAGCGGCGTTGCTGAACACCCTCACAAGGCAGTGCTGCTGGAATTGCGTGAAAAAAGTTCTTGAATATCCCGAGTGGAGAGCCTAATCATGTCCGCCTACTCCACCATGGGAGGTTTCTCCTCGTCCTGCACCACCACCTTCACCGAGTCTCACGAAGAGCCAACGCTCGGCGCCACATCCGGGGTGGACTTCGACATCGATGCGGATCGAGCCCGCAAACGGCGCCGACACTCTTCTTACCAGCCGAGAGCGTGGAGCATTGTGCGGGAGGATGTTCAGCAATCCGTCGACCGCTTCCTGCTCGATCTGGGCAAGAGACTGGAGATGGTGGAGTCGTACGGTCATCTGAAAATCGACGAAGGCATGGCGTTCACGTACGATACGCTCCACGATGTGCACGAGAGCTGTATGCACGTGGGTGGCGAGGTGATGGATGCCGGGCGAAGAAGGGCCAAGGTGCTGGTGGAGACGCTGGAGGCGCGCTACCGAGGTGCATTGGCTCGTAAAGGCACCTTAGAGCAAAAGGTGCAGGAGAGCGTCAAGATGTGCGAGAACATGTTGGCGGATTTCGAGAAGCGAGCGGACCGTATGCGCGAGGCTGGGTTCGCTGCCACGGCGCACAATATGTTGGGCTCTGGCAAAGCGTATGTCGATAATGCCTCGACCAAGGCGGCCGAGATCGTGCAGGAAAGCGCCGATGCAGCGCGCAGGGCGAAAGCAAAGGTGCAAGTCAAGATCGAAGAGGCTATTGCTCAGGCGCGCAAGCAGGGCCTCATCTCCTACGACCATCTGCCCGAACCGTGGCGGGTCAACCCGCACATCCTGTCCGGATACCGCTTCTCGGAGACGAAGCTCGACTGCATCCGGTCCTGCTTCAGCCTGTCCAACGAACTCGTCAACATCTGGTCGCACGCCATCGGCCTCTTCATCGTGCTCGCGATCGCCTTCTACTTCTACCCATCCACCCCAGCATTCACCTCCGCCACCAAACTCGACATCTTCATCGCGGGCTGCTTCTTCTTCGCCGCTTGCAAATGCCTCGCGTGCAGCATCCTCTGGCACACCATGTCCTCCATCTCCAACCAGACTCTGATGGAGCGCTTCGCCTGCGTCGACTATACCGGCATCTCCCTCCTCGTCGCCGCCAGCATCATGACGACCGAGTACACCGCCTTCTACTGCGAACCCGTCAGCCGATGGATCTACCTTTGTACCACCCTCACCCTCGGCGCCGCCGGCACAATCCTCCCTTGGCATCCGACTTTCAACCGCGCAGACATGGCCTGGGCCCGCGTGGGCTTCTACGTGACCCTCGCCGCGACCGGCTTCGTGCCCATCCTGCAGCTCACGCTCCAGCGCGGCTGGGCCGCCACCGCTTACTTTTACGCGCCCATCATCAAGTCCATCCTCGTCTACCTCGGCGGCGCGATGCTCTACGCCGCGAAGATCCCGGAACGATGGTTGCCCGGGTGGTTCGATTACTTCGGCGGCAGTCACAACATATGGCACTTGGCGGTCTTGGGCGGCATCCTGTTCCATTATAGTGCGATGCAGCGTTTCTTCGACGATGCGTTTTCGAGAGCTGCCGTTAGTTGCTCTGTTTACTGAAGAAGATAGACATCATAAACTCGAGATTCTTTCGCTGTACAGGGTGCAATTCGAGAGATTTAGTATCGCCACGTCTTCGCCTCTCCACTCTTTCCAAAGGCCCAGATCTGCACGCAAGGCGTTCGTGAACCCTCCACCTGGATCGCCAGCGCGGTGACACCAGTCATGCCACCTACACGCCGTCCCGCAATCCGCATCGGCCAAACGCCACTTTCCCCAGACGTCTGTGACCACCGACTCCACACCATATTGAGCTGCTCGAACTCTTCAACCGTTCGGCTCTGGGCGGTGTTGTTCTCCACGATCGCCCGTCGATTACTCAAAGGATGCCTCAGCAGCGCCACCGCATCCGCCTTCGCATCGAAGGGTTCGACTAGCGTCTCCTCCTGCTCCGCTCGCGAGTAGGCGTACGCGTCGGCGGGTACGGAGAACGAAACGATATCCTCGCCATAGACAGCTACAACGCGGACGCCGGAGCTCAGGTCGGATGCTGCTGCGTATGCTGCCGTTGTCGGCGGAGGTGCTGCTCCGGTCATTTTGCTCGGAGGAGGCGAGAAGATGAATTTCCGCGACAACCGCAGCGCGCTGCCGGCTGGTTGATCGCTGCCCATGCACAGTGCACTCGTGGCGTCGTCAACAAAGAGGACGTGGTGGCCGTCTGTGAGTGGGAGGGCTTGGCTGTGGGAGAGGTGGGAAGAGGATCGCGTGCTGCTGCCGAAGGAGTATGGGAGACGCCAGGGTCCTAGGATGGTGAACCAGTATGCTTGGGTGTCGCTTCCGCTGGAGGAGCTGGAGGCATGGCGTTGGCGGAAGGGAGGATTTGAACATGTGGCGGTACTGCTGAGCAGGCGCAGTTTGCTCGGGTTGTCGATGTGGCGACGTGGAGGGAGGAAAGACATGTGGTCGCAGGGTCCGTTTAGGGGGAACCAGCGGTGGAGGTTGTAGCCTGAGATGCTATCTCTCTGCGCTCGCGAGCACGATCAGCATTCGATTCATATGACACAGTACTTTCTTATTACCAACCCAGTACAGCTCCACACCGCCTTTACACCCAAACGCCACGCATCCCGTCGCGCTCACGGCCACGGATCGAGGGAGGTCGTGCTCGGAGCAGATGCTGTGATACTCCAGCCTTTCGGAACCCGTCGTCGACGAGCCCGCTGCTGCATATCTCTCGGAGCTCGACACGAGAAACTCAGAACCCTCCTATGGCAAAGTCCCGTCACTCTGCTGACTCGCCTCTGCGGCCGTCGTTTCATGGTGCAAACGGATATGCATAGCCGTCCTCCCTTCCATCAGCGCCACAATCTGCGTCGCGGCATCGTCCAGACACAGTGCGAGCACGCGCCGTGGACACCGGATGCGCTGCTCCAGATACACGCCTGTAGGCACCAAACGGTAGACCGCGATCTCGCTCCTGGACGCAGCGGCCAGGACTTTACCGCAGAGACTCGTCGAATAACAACGTACAGGAGCATCATGCTGGATCGCTGCTTCCTCCGCGAACGATAGCGTGATCGGCCGAGAGGGTGTGGAGGATTTCGTGGCGGAGCATTCCCAATAGATGTAATCGTACAGGCTGGCTGCTGATGATAAACGCCGACATCCTACGGGACTCGACCAGCCCCCTCGCCTCATCTGCTCGTGTAGGATCAATAGGTCGCGGCTTGCGTGCTGCCAGGTGCGACAGACCAGACTCGCGGAGTGGAAGTCCGTTGGCCCGAGGTAGAAGTAGATCCTTTGGATGAGTTCAGGTGGGAGATGCGGCATGTGTGAGTGTGATCTTGGACTTCTCCCAAGGGTTGTAGATCAGGGGTTAGAGGTGGAGTTGGATGTGGATGTGTAAAGATTGTTTTTCGATCTTAGGTTGTGTTTTTGACCCAGAGGAATCAGGAGTGGCCTTACCGAAGGGGGATGAAGAAGTGAAATAGAGGTCCCAATGCCTACCATGTCAAAGCGCTTGCCCCATCAAGAAGAAGGCTCCGGTACACAGTTGCTTCGTGAGACCTGTAACCAACAAGACTTACAGAAAGGCCGTTCGCGGAAGCGCGTACTTACTTGGTATAGAGAAAACACTAGAAAATAATTAGTAAATATCGAGAAATGTACAGCAACCTTTTACCCCTTCAGATAAGACTCAAAAGGCAACGAGCGAGGTATCTCCCACGCTGACCAAAATTTCAACATATCCAAACCCCATCGCGTTAACGCCCACGCTCAATCCAAAAGGAATAACTAAAAAGGACCCAGAGGCAACGTCCAAACCAGACAGTCTCAAATCATCGACAAAAACGGTTACACGTCTGAGATCAGGTCGATGGCGAAGCTCCCCCCTCACCACCCACCGCCTCCCCATCGGTCTCATCCCTCCCTTTTCCCAGATAATCCCGTTGCGCTTTACTCCATTTAGCCTGCTGCTTCCGACGTTGATCCCTAGCGGCCTGGGTTAAAGCCCCATGCTCCGTCGGATCCGGACGCGCCGGGCGTCCAGCCTCGACGCGATCGAGGTCCTCTTCGTCCGACGAGCTGATGGAGCCGCTGCGACTGCCCTGCGCGACGACCATGACGTTCCCTTCGGACTCCTTCCGCCGGCGCTGCTCGTCCTTCATCTGACCCATGCGCTCCTCGTCCTTTTGGCAGTCGAGGGTCAGGATGTGCAGGCCGGGGAGGGCGCGCGCCATGAAGTCTTTGAGTTGGGGGAGTTTGGCGGCGTTGGGCCGGTAGGTGCCCGAGTCATTGTCGATCACGAGCTCGTAGTGGCTCGGGTCGGTCGGGGGGTCTTCTTCGGGCGGACCGCCGTCGAGTTGGTCGGGGGGATGGGACTCGTTGGGTTCGTGCGTGGGTGGGTGGCTTTGGCTCGTTTCTTCCATGGGTTCTGGTGGGGGCGGCCGGTGCGCGTGTTTCAGGCGGCGGATGAAGAACTCGCCGGAGAAGGCGATGTAGATGCTGACGTCGCTGTGCATGGTGTGCTTGCTCAGCAGGTCGACGCCGAATTCTTTGCCCGTTTCCGTGAAGCGCCATAGAGCGTCCAAGGTCAGGACGTATGTGAAGATGCGGCCGCCCTGGTCGTAGTGGACGAGCTCGAGGAACTTTCTCGTCATCTCTTCGCTAGGACCTTGTGGGAAGTGACCCCACTCGGTCGTGCGGCCGAAATTGTAGACGCGAGAATGTTGGTGGTGCAGCGCCTTGCCCAGGATGGCTCCGCGCAGCCCGGTGGTGTTGAACATGAGCTTGACCCAAGGCTTGAACTCGACAAAGCGGTGGTACAGCTGCGCCGGCACCGGGCCCTGCAGCTGCATCTGGTTCGCCTGGAAGTTGTAGCTCTGAACTTTCCCCTTCTTCTGCTCCCCCTCACCATTGGCGGCTTCCTGCTGCTCTTGGTCGTGGTCGTTGGGCTCCTTGATGTTGGCAAGGCGACCCAGCATGGCACTGTAGTGACGGATCCACCTGCACGGTCCCACCGTGTACAGCCTGCCGTTCTGGCCGTCCGGCTGCGTGCGGCCCAGCATCTCGATGCTGACGACCAGGTCCCCGCTCATGTGATGGGTCTTGCGGAAGCACACGGCTACGGAGCGGATGAAGTACGCCCTCTTACTGCCAGAGCGTTTGCGGATCTCATACGGCTGCTCCCGGATGCCGGCCCAGCCCTCGTTCAAAGAAGGTACGGTGATGTGGACGTTGCCGAGCCTGTCGTCCTTATCGGAAGGATCTTCGTCATACACCCGCAACTTCAACTTGAACCCGGACGCCGGCACGTTGGCGACGATCCATTCCTCGTCCCACACCGGGTCGGTGTTCTTCCGGACCGTTGGTGTGCGGAAGCGCAGTTCGGGGTCTTCTTTGTGTCGGAGCGGGACCGAGGCGTTCATCTGCGCCAGCACGTACGGGTCCGAAGACAGCGAGTTGATATCGGCTATGGGCAGGTTCGTGGCTCGATGGAAGGTGATCTTGATGGTGAAGCCTGCCGGCACGGATGGGATTGGCGTCGCGTCGAACCCTCCCGCCGGTCCATCGTCCTTCTTGTTCTCCTCGTCGTGCCCTTTCTGCTCGCCGTCCTTCTCGTGTTTCTCTGGCTGCTGCGGCGCGCCGTCTGTTGCTTCTTTACCGGCGGCCTGCGGTTTCTCCGACAAGATCTCGGCGCGCGAGTCGTCGCGCTCTGCCTGCGCGAGGGCGTCTGCGACCATTGTGAAGGTGGTGAAAACGGCGTCGTGAGTGTAACCGGATGCGACGCGCTCGGGGTGAAAGTTATCTACAGCCCACCTGTGTATGTTGTTATTCCATATGAAGCAATGGGCCTGCCTTGTATCGTCTTTCTACTCTGATCAGCACCAACACACCCTCGTTCGGAGGAGAAGTAATCAGACTGATGAGACTGTACAATAATGATATATAGTACCGCGGACTGTCGCGATGGTCAGCCCATTGTTATATGAGAGACCAGGCCATGGCGGTCCATCGTGCGTAAGCGAAGGCGCCATCATGTGACAAAACAAGCCCTAGCATTGCTAACAAGCTTGGCCAAGAAGTTTAGACTGCTCGACCAAGCTTTTGCCCCTGGAAACCACATCAGTTGGGTTGACGGCTATACTTCGGATGGTCGGTAACTATAACTTCCGAAGTCAGGAACTTTGGTCCGTATAATCACATCACACCTGCACGAATACACTATCTACACCATCCTCTATCCTCTATACCGCATACGTTTGAAACAAACACAATGGCAACGCCACGCCAAATAAGGGGGGTATCTCTCGCAAGTTGAACAAGTCAAAAGGATCCGCCACGACAAAACGTATCCTCACACCTCCGTCTCGACCCCCTTCTGCCGCGTATGATGCTTGAAAATCCCCGCGGCCTTGTCCTCCGCCCGTTCCACTTTGTGGTACATCCACTGCGCTGTCCGCGGGACCTAGACAACCGGACAGGTCAGTTTTCGATTCGCTGCTGCGTAGTAGACATAGCAGACCATGGGGACAAAAGATGAGAGAAAGGACTCACCCTCCATTGCATCAGCCCGCGATGACGGCGGTGCTCGCTTTTCATATGCTTCTTGTGCTCCTTCGCCGACTGTAGGACGTTCTGTTTGCTGCTCCGATGATCGTTATCTGGCTCGTCCGCATTGGCGTCGTTGGATTCAGCACCTTCTGTACTCCGACCTTGATCAGGACGAGGGCGGTTGTCGTCCTCATCACCCGAGCTGTCTTCGTCGTCGTCATCATCATCATCATCATCGTCCTCCTCAACAACACCCGCCTGCTTAGCCGCCTGATGACTCTCGTGGTTATCCCGCGCCACCTCGAGCACCTGCACGACATCGCGCATTTGAACATCTCGAGTCGCCCAATGACTGTGCGCCTCACCCAGCCCACTCCAAAAGGACACCTTGACCTTGATCGAGCCCAGCCTCTCCCCGCACTCGTCCAGACAACAGGCGATCGCGCGCTTGAAGTCGCCCCGCCACACCGTCAGCGTCACCTCCTGCTCCTGTTCATCCGGAATATCCCTCAGCCACAAGACGGCAAACGCATCCGTCTTGTCCCGCATGAGCCCGTGATGGCGGAATTGCACCGCCACACAGCTCGCGTAGCGCTTCTGCACGGCCAACTTCAGACTCTTCCCCTTGCGCGTATCCCATCCACCGTCCTCTTTCCTCGGGTACATCTTCCCTTTGCCGAGATCGGTATGGAATCGAATCTTCATCTGCTGCAGCTCCGACGGCAAATCCACCACGCCGACGCCCGGGTGCACCTCCAGCGTGCCGAATCCCCACCCTAAGTCCTTGGCCGGTGCCTGCAGCTGCACGCTGCGCCAGACCATCGACAGCCGCACGCGTCCGAATCCCACGCCGCCGACTAACGGGTAGAAGCCGCTGACCTGACTGCGCTGCGAAAAGACCTCGCTCAACGGCAGGGACACTATCCCCAACAGCGGGTCGTCCTCGCTCACGCGGGCGTCGCGCACGGAGACGTAGACCTCCGCGTTCCGCCAATCCGGGATGAAGCGCTCGACGCCGGCGTTGAAGAACGGCTTGGCGTTCTTCGGCTTCGTCCGGGTCTTGAAGATTTTCTTGTGGTTAATGATGACGGTGCAGTACGCCGACGGGATCCCTTCGCCCGTTTCTTCCTCTTCGTAGCCGTCGTCCTGGTCCGCTTGCGCCTTGTTGAGCTTCTCCAGCTCCAGGCCGGTGATCTGGTGGATTTGGATGCTGAAGATGCCGCTGGGGTAGCCTTCGGGCGGCGGCGCCGAGATGATCATCGCGTCTTGTCTGCTCTTCATCTCCTGCGCTTTCTGCTGCTGTAGCTCGTCTTCGTCTCGCGAATCACGACCTTCTTTGATGCTGGCTTCGCGCAACTTCTTTCGGCAGACTTGATCGACTTTCTCCTCCAACGTCTTGAAGGAGCGGACGTCTGAATCATACGTCTGCTGCTGGAGTTGACACTGTTGAATCCTCGCCTTTGAAAAGTAGCCCACGCTCCACTCGAGTTTGCCGGGCATATTCTCACCCGCTTTCAGCGCCTTGAACCCATCCACGCGGTCGCTCATCTTGCAGTTCGATTCCTCGCCTTTCATCAGCTGCTTGAGGTCGAGTTCGATCCTGCCCAGGTCGTCATCGGCCGTGAAGCGATCAGAGTCCCAAAGCTGGACTCGCAATCGCTCGTCGACGTTCAGCTCCTCCGGTGTCACCAGAATGTACGCTTTCTCCTCCCAACACGGCTCCATCTCACTCATCAGTATCCTCGTGCTCCACAAAGCTTTGCCGAACTTGGCCCAGCCGATAGAGACGTACGGATCCGCGCTGCCATCTGATATCATCGGGATGCCAGGGTCACCCGTGCGGAATTCGAAGCCTCTCTTGATATGTACCACCAGCACCCCACGAGCGCTGCTGTCCTTCTTGAAGTCGTCGCCCGCGAGCATGTCCTTAAGGTCGAGCGTCAAGCTCTTCGGTGCCACGTACTCGGCCATTGCGGCGTCGACGGAGGCTTGCACGAAGTTGCTGATCAACGGCACGTCCATGATGTTGGGGCCCCTCTTCACGAGGGGCTTGCAGCTCAGCTCGACCTTGGGTTGTCCGAGAAAAGTCAACGTGCAGAGCGCGAAGAACGGCGGGTCGGGCGCGAGCTGGAGCCTCATGCGCATCGTGCCGACAATTCCGCGCAGGTCCACCCATACGGGGATCTTGACGTTCCCTGGGAGGTAGAATGCAAGGTACAGGTGCATGTCTTTCATGCGGTCCTTCTCACTGATCTTGTCGGAGCGGGCGCGGTAGGCGAACGCGACCTCGAGATTGATGAAATCGCCCTCTTCGGCTTCCATGCCCTCGGCTACTTCTTGCTTCTCACTCCCGTCTTCACTCTTGTCGGCTTTCTTGTCGCCCTTTTTACCGTTGTCGCCGTCTTCGGCGTTGTCGTCAATCTCTCCTTTCCCGGGAATACTGCGATCACTCTCATGCTTGCTGTCGTCCGCCGACTTCAGCTTCCCATCGGACGCTACAGAGCGAGCAGCAGCGCCGGTCGGGAGCCAGCGGATGCCCAGGATACGAAGACTCTCACTCCCTTGTCCGATGTCATCAACACTCACCATCTGCACGAGCTTGGGCAGAGACGCCTGCATGACGTCCTCTAGGGTGTCTGCAAGACTGGTGAGCAAGTCGGGGTTGACTAGCGGCCAGACCGACGACAGGAGCATGTTCAGCCATGTGACGCTCTCGTTGTCGTGCGCCTTGGCGTGGCGTTCGCGGGAGTTGAAGTTGCCCTCCCACACGCTTTCGTCCCAGACGTCTTCGATCTTCTTGCTCATCCACTGCCTCACGCCACGGACCAGCGCGCAAATACAGCCAACGGTGGCGAGACCGAGGCACAGCAGCACTGCAACCCTGACCGGGGTGTTTGTAAGATTGTTTACACTCAAGATCCTCTCAGCGCCGACTGCGATCACAAAGACTCCAACCGCACCTATCAATCCAACAGTAATACCGAGCTTGTTGATGTCGACGAGCTCTTGACATACCTTGTCAAACTCCGGCGGCGGGAACAGAGCCTGAGTAGCCTCCTGACCCTTGTCCGCCTCGTACCTCTCCCTCTGTAAGTCCTTGTTTGACTTGGTCTTATTACTCAACCCCGTCGCCGTACGCGTTGTCGACCCGTACGGCGGCTCGTTCTCCGCCACGTCCTTCAGCGCTTTGGACGTGTAGTCGTGAATGGTCACGGGTAGATGCGTTACCGGGTCCGTCACTTGACGCTCCGCCCGCTCGTCTTTGCCCTCGTCCTTCTTCCTTTTGCTCATACCCTTGCGTCTTTGTTTCATATCCAGCGAGACGGGGTCCATCTCCGACGTGTCGACCGCGGGCTCCTCATCCTCGAAGTCGGCCGCGCTATCCTCGGCCTCGTCGTCCACGTCCTTCTTGCCGCCGTCGCCATTGCCTTGCTGTCCTCCTTTTTTCTCTCGCTCCTGCGGGGACTGTTGGAAAGCAAGCCTACCCTGCTCCGTCTCCGGCTCGGTCAGATCGGAGTCATCAGCATCGCGCCCTTTGGACGCCTCGTCCTGCCGAGCTTGTCTTTCTTCCCGGTACTTCTGAACCGTGGGGATGGTGTGGTGCGGGGTGTAGGGCGCCTTGTAGCGACGCCGAGAGTCCTCAGCGTCGTCCTTACCGGACATTGTGCAGAGCGCAGCCTACGGTTCATGCAGAGATGAGCGTTGATGTCTCGGCGGGCCCTTACTGGGGTGTAGTTGGCTTTCGGTACGCCAGTCCGAGTGTGAGATGTACAGACCTACGGAAGGATTGGGTAGCCGGCCGACGAGACTGCCAACATTGAAGTGAATGAACTTGGAAGACCCGAAACAGGCATGGAGAATACAAACCTACGTCATGTGGTCTAACGCGCTGGTCGTGGCATCCATCCAAGTTGAATTGTTGGCGCGCGCGGCGTGCAAAGGCTTGATGAGCTTGTTGTAATAGTGTACGGAGGTAGTCCGGTACATCATGTCATTCGGTTCATTGGAGAAGATGACGGTCACCTGACAAGCACGCCATCCCTCGTCAGTAACTTTTACGATGAGGCACTTCACTGCCGGAACATGGCGACGTGAGTCGGCCTGACAATTGTCTGGATTTTTGCCTTCTTCGGGATTGAGCGCGAGCTTCCTTTGAGGGCGAAGTGGCAGTGTGGTGATACATGATGCCCGGATATGCACTCAGCCTCAGGCCCGCAATATCAACTGCACCAACTCGCAGCTCAAAGGTAGAGCTCGGCAAACGATCTTTCAGGTTGTACGACTTGCTACAAGGCACGTCCAATTTACTCTCATTCTCGTCCTCACTTCTCACTCTCATTCTCTCATACAAGTTGCTAGCCCTTCCTTCGTGCCCTACGGGCGAGTCCGGTGAGTTGCGACTCGCAACCAGTGACCGGTGAAACGCGGGGCGCGTATTCAGCCTCACGAACTCCAAACTTCTCTGCCCGCGCGGAAAGTCAACCGCAGGATTCAATCGCTTGAGTCGGGAGGCTCTCGAAGACGGGTCAGGTCTGGGATTCCGGTCGCGCAACGAATCTCACCGGCGGCAGAGCGCGCCGGTGCTCGGTCTTCGCCTTCATAATGACCTTCCACGGCCCTGCAGTCCCCTTGGGGTACGATTCCGGCCTTGTTCTGTCTTTCGCCCCTCTTGAAGACATGACCGACGAGCAAATCGGTCAGATGCTCGAAGGGTTCGAGCCCAAGTCGCCTCTGAGTCCATCCTCTGCACCCTCCGCCTGGCTCGCGGCAAAGTCGCCCGGCGGAAACAGCCTCCAGCCGTCCATCGCCAATAGCTCACGCTCTCCCGGCACAGGCTCGCTCATCCTCACGCCCACCTCAACTCTACACGACAATCATGGTGATGTGGCCCCACTCATCGAGGACCCCGAATCCGACGACATCTCGACGAGCCCCAACAGCAACATCAGCCCGACTTCGGACGACTTTATCTATGTTGGTCGTTTCGACGGCGATCCACGTGACGGAAGAGGGATGAACAACTGGTCCCCACCATCAGGCTCAGGCTCGGGTTCAGAGGTCGCCGCAAACTCTGCACTCTTATTCAGATCTGCTTCGATCGCGCTAGCATCAGGACCAGAGTCCTGGTCTCACTCACAATCCTTTGCATCCACGATCACTGCTGAGTGGATGGACCAACCGCATGCCAACCGACTGAACCACCTGAACGTCCCGGCTCACTACTCTCTAAACGATGATGCTACCGCAGGGACAGGAAGCTTCAGCCCCGACTTGCTCGCCCACATTGGCCACTTCGACGACTTCCACGACTCTACCTTCGCCGGCAGTCTACCTTTTCGTGATGTTCACGAGGGAAGTGATGTGTTCACGCAAGGCGTGTTCACTCATGGTTCACCATTCGCGTCGCAAAACCCATCGACCCTTACACCAGTCCCACAACAACGGCTGGCCGCAGAGCCATGGCAAATACCGCATCACATCATCTCGTATGGGATGCCTTTACCATCGCCCGATTATACGTCTCAGCAGGCAGGCGAAACCACCAGCCTTCTGCGCCACAGTGGGCGTATTACGGACCACCCCCCCACTACAACGCACCAAGGTCAAGACCAAAGAACCCCATTGATGGCTGGTGTACCGTCGCCAACGCAACTCTCCTTATCAGTTGCGCACCATCCGAGGCTGTCGCCGTATCCACAACCTCCATCGACAGCCGCGCGAGCCGGGCATCAACATGGCGTGGAGAACCCACTCCATACTGGTGGTCTCATGAGGCCACTGCAGCCCGCTATCGCAAGATCGTCGCGGCAAGAGATGGCACCCTCTCTGCAAAATGATCGCTCACGTAAAGGTGGTCGGGCGAAGAATTCCCATCTTTCACGATACACCCGCGACAAGACCCACAAGATGCGGAAAGCCGTTGCCTGCTGGCGATGCGCATTGCAACGCGACACTGTAAGTGCTTGAGCCTGTTTTATGGGAACAGGAGATGTTGATTCCGTCTCCAGTGCCCCGATGAGAACACACCGTGCCAAAGATGCGTGGATAGTGCGAGTAAAGGTCACTTCGGCTACTTCACGTGCAACCGCTCCAAGCTGCCTGATTTCGTCTACGATTTCCTACCTCGTGAGTCCGCTCAGGAAAAGAGTGGCCATTCGCACAGTGAACGCACTGACTCGTCGCGTAGCTTCTATGACCCTCATGCATCAGAAGCAAACGATCGAGGACACGGTCAACAGTCAGGTCAGCGTGTGGGATGTAGGGAAGTCGGTCGACGTGTTCTTCACCAGCGGCTACGGGCCAGCCTTGCGCTGGACACTTTACGAATTCAAGCCGAAGACCGATGAGTTGCTCTGGCAGTACCAGTATCTGCAAGACCCGGAGACTGGAAAGTGCCATCGATATCAGAAGTACTCACCGCCACTAGGTCTGCGCAAGCTAGACACCAGCGACGACACGCACTTCGACAAGTACCTGAACGACCTGCTCGACCCGCATTACCTCTGGGAGTTTGGGAGTATCTGTTTCGAAGAGGAGACGCAGGTGAACGACTTCCAGGCGTGTCTTCTGGAGCTCATGTGCGACCTCTATATCGAAACACAAGATGTCGAGGTAACGTTCCTGATCTGGAGTGTGCATGTACTCACAGCCGTCACTGACCGTCCGCGGCACCAGCTCCACAACCTCCTGGCCTCCATCCTCCGCATGATGATCGTCACCTACATCATGGGCCACACCTTGACCCTCGTCCAAGAAACCCTCCACGGCGTCCTGAAAACCGTCCAACACTCCTACACCCCGACCCCGAACCAAACGATGACCATGACCCACACCTCCCCGCGCCTCGCGAACCGCCAACTGAAATTCTTCTTCTCCATCCTCCGCACCCACATGGTCGAAACCACGCTCGCCTGGTGCCAAAAGACCCTGCACTCCTCCGGCAAGAAGGAATCGACCTGGCTGCCGGCCTTCTGCGTCCTCCTCGCCCTGGCCATGACGGTCGAAGAGCTGCAACGGACCCTGCACGTCCAAGCCGACGCCAAGGCCTCCAAGGGCGAGATGTCCGTGCCCGCCGCCGACGTCGAGGCCCTGAATGCCTGTGCGCGCATGGACGCCGATTTCGGGCTCGTGGTCGGGTTGTTTCAGTGCAAGTATCGGGATCGGAAGTGGAGTGGCGACAGGGGCAGTTTTGGCAACGGGACGCCGGAGGTGCGGGAAGGGGCGTCGAAGGGGTTTTTGCAGAGGTTGCGGGCGTTGGTGGTGGAGAAGCGTACGTGCGCGCATCTCTGTTATGGAGAGACACGACTGCTAATGGTTTCTTTTCATGTCCCAGGCGAACATTTGGAAAGTCGCCGGGATGTGCCGCTGGCGAAGGACAATCAGTGTCTGTATACCTCGCGGTTGGTGGCGCGGTTCCTGCTGCCTTTCCTGGACTTGCCCCCGACTTGATCGAGTGGTTACAGCGGGGGTTTGGAGGGTGATCACCAGGATGAGTAATTGACTTATGAGCGATGACTTCCACGATATGATTTGACGGACTGGATGACTTTGAAGAGGACTGAGTTGACGTGAAAGGGGGGTTGGGAGTATCCATGGGTCGCAGCGGTCGTGGACTGCCGAACATGAGGCCTCAGGCTACACGATGGGAGAGCGGAGAATACTCTGTCCGATAAGAGAGATCGTCTCTGTGTCTTCATATCTGCTGCAAAAAGCAGACACTGTCTGTTCTGGAGTGCAAGGCGATTGGTGTGTACCTCAGTCAACGCTTCACGCTCCACGCCGGATTGTGAGGTCGGTCGGACTTTTGGACGTTTTCTGAAGATGAGGATTGGCAATGCGCTGTACGTTCGTCGACCTCGCTCGTCGGTAAAGGTAAGTTGTGGCTGAAGGTTCTGTTCGGCTTCGACTGCGTCGCAGACAGATGATGGCTGTTTCGCGTGCGTGCGTGGCACATGGTTCGATCTGGGCCGAATCATCAAATCGTCAGATTAGCAACAAGTGCTTCCTCCCACATATCGCGGCAGATCATCCGCGGTGACTGTGAGTGATCGGGCGATCGCATGGCATGCAGCATTCTTTCGGTGCGGAGTATGCGCTGCTTTCTTCCTGACAAGTGACAAGTGACATTTCTGACTTCGAGTCAAGACGCGCCTAGATCGGGGTCGTCCACGTGAGAGGAGAGACGGCGTTCGTAATGGTAGTCTGATAGAGTCCAGATCAACCTTGGAACGAGAACATTTGCGATTGTCACAAGCGTGCATGCAATGCATGCTGCAGCTCATCCCGGTACACGATGAATAGCATGCATGAACGTAGGAGGTAGCGCCGTGTGGGTGTCGGGTTGGGATTCAGAAAGGTTACACTGGTCGATCCCCCGGCCGCCCGAGGAACACCTGTTCGACGTCGGGGATCCGGTGGTGCTTGTGTCATCAGTTTTTCGCATGTCGGCGTATCTCATTCTGTCCGTGGAGGCATTCTCCTGGTTGTGCTTAGTATTTCTCCCAACGGACGCGTACTGGTATCGTCCGTCGCATTTCGTGGCCGGCTCGTAGCGGTCGGTTCTGGGGTGGGGAGGGGGCAGCAGGCTAGTGGCGTGTCGCTGGCCAAGAGCTACTGTAGGAAGAAGCCGCAGCAGTAGAGTACCTACGTGTGATGATCGGACGGGACGATTGCAGTCTAGCAGGATAGCTCCACCCAAACTCTTCGCTGTGGAATTCTTGCTGCGCTTCTCTCGTCTGGTTGTTTGCGTTCGGCTCGAACAGGAGGAACAGGAAGTCACGCTCTGTCCCCGTTCGAGACACGGCCACTGCCGGTTGGAGGACTGTTTGGATACGAATGTTGCATGATGGCGGTGACGGTGAAGCGATATGTATTCAACGCGGCGAGAGTACATGTACTGTAGACCTACTCGCACCTTTTCTCTTGGACATACGGTACATGTAGCTCGTCACATGATGATGATGATGATGATGGAGAAGATGGCCTGGCCCGGCTCCACGTTCGCTCCACGTCTCTGGATTGAGGGCGGCGTGCGCACGTGGACAGAAGCTGTTTGCGGCCTGTGATTGGGCGATTGGAGCGGAGACTGCCGCGCGTTCTCGAGAGCACCGTGAGTCCGTGACACTCACACAACGTCCTTTGGTTCCTGCCGGTCTGGGGCATGTCCGCGGGCTAGAGACTTGATGCGGGAGGTACGGTAAGGACCGTAAGGTAGGTGACTTTACGTCGGTACAGGACTGTAGCAGCAGCAGTAGCAGCACGACCACCGGAACCTTTCACCCTTCAACAAGAATTAAATTGAATCTACTGCTAGACGCATCCCGTGACATCAAAGCTTAACCTCGCTTCAAGCTACTCTCTCATCACCCTTGATTGCGCATCCTTGCAACTCCCTCTCAACCCGTTGACCTTCCACCTCACTTCGCCCTTCGCTATATTCCTCTACACATCGCTTGCTGCTGCTTACTCCTCTACCGCACTCACATCCTCCTGCTGTACCCTTGCCATCAGGAAGCCTTGGCTTCACCAGCCCATCCGACTGCCTCCCGTCGTCTCCAGTACACGAGCTGTACCTGGTTTGATCGTGTCCTTCGAACTACTACCACCACCACCTCACCACCTCCCTATCCACAACAATGGCCACGACCACCGGCCCGACGATGTTCGGAGCATCCATCATCCCCACAACCCAACAACACTCCGACTACGAGGCCCTGCAACCCCCTCAACTGTCAGAATCACCGGCTTTGACTCCAGCCGTCTCCAGAGACGGCACCGACTCGGAAAAGCCAATCCCACCTCACTCCCCCTTTTACCAACACCCCCCGGCCTCCTTCGAGCGCATCCCGACCCACCAATCCGGCAAGAACAACTTCACCACCTTGGAAAAAGATGTCGAGAGCGGACACGCCACGCCCCTGTGCCCGGAAGACGACGAGAACCCCTTTACCAAGACCATCAGCCTCGACCGCAACAACCCGGAGTGCAAGATGTGGCCCTCGCGCCAAACCCTGATGCAGACCAAGATGGCGGAGAAGAAGAAGAAGCGGGCCCGGGCGCTGGGGGCCGGCTGCGTCGCGCCCGCCAAGGACTTCTGGAATCGGTTCGATAAGAGGCAGCAGCTGTACCTCAAGATCGCCATCGCCTTTGTTCTTGTCGGCGTGGCGGTCGCGATTGGAGTGGGGATTAGCAAGGCCGTTCACGGTGGTTACTACACCAAGGATGGGGAGAAGCCGATCGGCGGGTCTGGATCTTGAGAGCGAGTGTGAGCGGGGAGTGAGCCCTCCGTGAGTGGATTCAGTACCACGCATGTGGAGTGCAATTCGCTGACGAGGCATGTGCACAGGCATTTCTTGTATATCCAGGCATCGGCGGAGAAGCTCGACGGCGACAGCAGACGGCGTGTCGGTTCTTTTGTTTCGCGTCATGATTGCGGGGAAGGTCCAAGTGCTGGCGGCCTCATGTCATACGCGTTCGGTTTTGGCCCTGCGAATGCTGCATGCAGATGCGATTGCTTTTGAGCACGTTCCGGTATGCATCTGTGCTATTGCCTTTTCTCTTTATATCTATGGCTGGCGGGTTTTCGAGGCGAGGCGTTGGCGGTGTGGATAGATGCGTGGGAGTACATGGGGTATACATGGCGATACCGTAAGGGCATCATTATATGATGGCCTAGCGAGGCGAATCTGAGAACTACAGTACCTCGTATGATGGGAAGCCTCGGATGTTGTTCCGTGATGCTTGACTCGTCCTCGTGACATACAGCATGGACATTCGTTCATTCATGGACGTGTGTATAGTACATATAGGGGTACCTAGGTGCAGGCGGTATTCTTCGAGGATGTCATGTGATATCAGAACCGTTTGCGCATAAAAGTACGTTATCGCCCGCCGTAACCCCCAACTGCATGTGATCTGGAGAAGCTCGATGCGCGTGGTGCTTGCACCTCCTCCTCATTCGCTCGCCTCGAATCTACATGCACTTGTAGTGTAGCCCTGCCATGACTGGGCCAGGCCAGGCTGCCTTTAATAATTATTGTTGTTCAAAAGACCACAGAGATCACGATGGGGCAGTAAGTCGACTCGGATAGCTTTTCATTACAGTACAACCAGCAACATGATGCTGAGTGAAGTGTACAGCACCCGCGACTCAACGAGGCGCAAAGCCCTGGACAAGCTCGCGACTCTCTCGGCGCAGACCACGGCGGTGGAGGATGAGGGCGAGGATATCGGCAGGCTGTGCGACTTGCAACAGCCGGACACCAGAGTCAATGGCACCGAGGAAGATGGCGCGGATCAGACGATACCCACCTCATCCATCCCGATGAGTGTGCGCGAGTTGGAAGTGCTCGTCGCGCTGTGCAGAGCGGCGCCATTGGTTCGGAGCACAAAGGACGCGACGAGGCTGTTCTCGCAGCTGGCACCATACGTCCCGGAAGCGCACAGGCAGGCTCTCGGCTCGTCCTCCCTCCACCAACATCTGCCGCCCTGGGAGATGGTCTCGTACGACCTGACCTCCGCCATCCTCGCACTCGGCCTCAACCATTCATCTTTGCGGGAACACGCTTTGGCCTGCGTCGATCGTACAATCGAGCAGCTCCGGAGTAGCGCTGAGAAGGCAGTTTGGATCAAGTCGCAGTCGGCGGACGACGCGCCGGACGGGGATGTCGTGGCGCAGTCCCTGCCCGCGCTGCAGCTGTCTGCCGCCCTGCTGGGCTTCCTCGAAGCCGTGGCGGACCATGTGCGGGTGTGGACGGCGGAGCAACGTACCCCGATCGTGGAAGAATTGCGCGAGATCCTGTCGGAAAAGTTCATGATTTCGCTCGAGGGCGCCTTGTCCGCGGTGCGCAACGCGCGCAGTCTCACGCAGCCGATTAAGAATTGGAAACGCTGGGTCAGACACTATGCGACTCGAGCGAGGCCGCTGGGCGCCATGTTGCTTCAGCAGGCGTTCATGAAGGTCGTGGAAGCGAGTGTGGTTCTGCTGCTCGTGCCGGCAGTGAGCGGATCGGGCGCTGAGTTCTTGGACGGTTTGTTGCAGCGGACCCCGCTCGTCGATCGGGTGGCTATGAAAGCATCCTACGAGACGGTGGAGACCCTGAGTGAAATCGTTGCGGATGAGATTAACCTGCTGGAAGCCGACGCGGACTATCTCTCCGTCAGTTCGGCGTGGCAGCAAGGTCTGGCTTTCCAGGTCAAAGCGAGTAGTCTTCGGAGCTTCCTCTGCTGCTCTCTACTCGACGAAGAGATTGCCGACGACGACGTGCTCATCGCTTGGCTCGACGCCATCGCCGCGGACCCCGTGCAAATGGCGGACGACACTCTGGCGCACACGGTGCTCAAGTGCATGACTTTGCTCGCGCGGAAGTCGCCCGCGATCGCGTCCAACCTCACCCGCTCGCTGCCACGGCTCATCGTGCAAGGCCGGCTGCCGCCACCGATCGCCACGGTGGCGGCCGAGTGTCTTGCGCGAGTGCTGAAACAGCTCTCGCCCGATATCGTCATTAGCACACTCTACAGTCTGGGGAACGTGCTGAGTGCCGGGTCCGGCGAACAGAAAGCTACGGGCATGTCGCCCTTTTTCGACGGTACGGGTAGTGCGAACGGTTCCGCGGCGCCCTACGCTTCTCGTCAAGCGCTCGGGAGTGCCATCTCGCTCGTCGGCAGCGACGAAGAAGCCACGACGGCGGTCTACGGGTCCGTCGTGCAGGCCATCGTCGCCATTGCCGTGTCCCGCCACGAGGAGCAGATGACGGCGCTTGTCATCTCCATGCTCGTGCAGAAGATCGGTCGGGTCAGCCAAGCGGTGGATGCGCGGACTGTCACGGAGATGGCGGCTCTGGGCTTGGCTGGTGGTGCGAATGAACTGCGAGCGTTGCTGCGTCTATACGCGAGGATGGCGGGCGAAGCTACGTTGCAGCGCAATCCCGATTTGATCAATGCTGTGACGGATGGAAGGGTCAGACTGGCTGTATGGATCCGGAAGGAGTCGCCGCTGTACGAAGTCTACCTCACGCACCTATTGAGCCTGTGCGTAGGGAGCGGCGACACGGCTGGCGAGCGCACCGTCGACGTGGCTGTCGTGGCGGCGACCATGGCGCAACTGTTCAAGCCCATGGCCATCCTGGTCTCTTCCGACACGGAGCACCCACCGCAGTTCGAGGCCGCGGAAGAGCTAATGGCTTTGAGTCGGAATGCCTGGTTCAACATCATAGTGCACGGTTTCACCCTCACCACTCCCGCGGGCAAGGAGCACGCCCGAGAGCTTCAGATCTTGGCGCAGTATACGCTGCCGCTTGTCGATGAGAACCTAGTCGACATGCCAGAAAGCGGTATCGATCTGAACACGGTGCTCCGGCGGGGCGCGAGCGCGCAGCACACGCTCGAGCAAAAATCGTCCCTGATCGCGGCGTTGCCCCAATGCGAGGCCGACATCAAAGGTCTGGGCTACCCCGAGTGCGTCTTTCTGAACGCGGCTCTCCTGGTATCGACCATGCGTGCGCGCTCGGGCGATTGCGCCGCCGTGCTGCCGTATTTCATGGAAAGCAAAGTCAAGACCACGGTCATGGGCAACTGCATGCTCGCCATCGCCCTGAGCAACGTCGACACCTATCTCCAGCGGGCCTTGTCCGGGCACGAACAGGCGTTCGCGGCGCCTCAGATCGCGTTGCAGCTGGTCACCTTCTTCGAGGGCTGCTGTCATCGCATCGGGAAAGTGCAGCATGCCGCCGTGTCGTGCGCGGACCGCATCATTGCGCAGATCCCGTCGGCGTTGTGTCAGAAGGCCTCGCTGTTCGCGCTGCTGGAACTGCTGAGCTTAATGTGGAAGAGCTGTCTGGACGCGGAGACGGACGAGTATGATTGGAAATCGACCTACACGTCGGAGAAAGGGAACGTCAACCTCCAGCTTTCGGACGATGTCGACTACCGGCAGAGCACGCTCAGCAATTTCCACAAGCGCTGCCGGCTCTGGGTGTCGAAGGCCATCGACGAAGCACCGCTGGACGTCAAGGGCCTTTTGCAAGCGTACCTGGAGGATTACGAGGATGATGGCGCGTATGGTCACATCGCGCTCGGTCGCTCGTTCGCGGTCGAGATGGGCTCGATCATCCCCAGTACCGATCAGCGACTTACGAGCCTCGATCGGCAGCGGGACGTGGGGGTCAACACGGCTTCCGATTTCATCGCGCAGTATACCACTCGGCAGGAATACCGACATCTCGATGGGAAGCTGGGGTTGAATGACCATTGGGCACTCGCCCGCCCCGACGGCCAGCTGAACAATAATGCCGTTGTGGGACTGAACGCGCCTGCCCTGACGGAAGCAATCGAGTTGAGGAAGCTCGCTGAACGACTCCGAAGTCATCAGAGCGTACATTTTGAAGAAGTCCGATATACGCTTCGGAACGCGGCCGGGGTGGTCAGCAGAAGCGCCGCCGACCGCACGCCGCTGATCCGGGATCTCGTCGGCATCCCCTTCACCATCTTCACGAAGCAGTCCATCAACCTGGGCATCTCCCTCTGGCTGGGTGTCATCAAAGAGAACCCCAGCCTGGAGTCGCGCATCCTGGTCGAAGTCGCGGCCGGGTGGGAGAGCTCCGTCCGGCTGAAGAAGGGCTTCTTCCAATCCTCCTTTCAGCACCTCGACCCGTTCTACATCAAGGAGGAATTCGCGCCGTCGAAGTGGGAGGCCATCAGCAAGCGCCTGCACATCACCCGGGATCTCGTCGACCCGCACCTACGCCTGACTCACTTCCTCTCCAGCCACTTCAGTTCGTCCAGGTTGACTTCGTCTTCGGTCGAACATATCTATACTCGGTTGATGGTGATCACGACCATGGCGATGAAGCACACCGTCAGTCAGCCGTTGGCGCGCGAGGTGCACTTTCAGATCGTGCTGCTGGCGTTGAGGGTGTTGAAGGCGTCGACGCGCCGGGACGGTGCGGTGCAATGGCGGTACAAGGACGCCGTCCTCTCCGCCGGACTCTCCTGGTTCGCGACTCCGCCGCGCTGGTCTTTTGGGAGTAATCGGCTGCAGCTCAAGGCAGAAGTCAAATTACTGAATGACGTGATTGGTTTACTTCAGGGTGTTGTGAGTGACGGTGACGCGAGGGGGAGTCGCTCGTTCGCTTCGCTGCGGCCGAAGCAAGAGCTGTTGCAACAGCTTCTTGCGCACGAGATCGGTCGCCTGACGATCTGGAATTCACCGCTTGGTGGGGATTCACGCGGCGGGGCACAAGTAGCTCAGAGATCATACACGGTGAAAGATACGACGTTCTTACCTCTACTCTCCACAGCTTGGGAGGAGAATCCGCGGATCGCCATCCAGCTCGTAACGCGGTTCCCGAGCTCCCCGAGGCTCAGCAGCGACGTTCGACGCTACCTTCTACAGCAACCCGAAAAGGCGATCGACGAGCCGGACGCGCTGAACATCCTTCTGGGATCCTCGTTGCCGTCCGACGTCAAGTCGCAGCTGAAGTACCTCCTGTACTGGGCCCCGATCAACCCGATGGCGGCCGTGACCTATTTCCTCCCGGCTTATTCCAACCACCCCTCCATCATCCAGTACGCCGTCCGCGCGCTCGAGAGCCATTCGGTCGATGTCACCTTCTTCTACGTGCCGCAGATCGTGCAGACGCTGCGCTACGACGCGCTCGGGTACGTCGAGCGCTACATCGTCGAGACGGCCAAGTTCTCGCAGCTCTTCGCGCACCAGATCATCTGGAACATGAAGGCGAACGCGTTTAAAGATGAAGAGTCGCAGGAGCCCGATGCGGTCAAGCCCGTGCTCGACAAGGTCATGGGGGCGCTGATCGCGAGCTTTTCGGCGGAGGACAAGGGCTTTTACGAGCGGGAGTTTGACTTTTTCGGCCGGGTCACGGGGATTTCCGGCACGCTCAAGCCGTTCATCAAACGGCCCAAGCCCGAGAAGAAGCAGAAGATTGAGGAGGAGTTGCGGAAGATTCAGGTCGAGGTGGGAGTGTACTTACCCAGCAACCCGGACGGGGTGGTCATCGGCATCGACCGCAAGTCGGGGAAACCGCTGCAGAGCCACGCCAAGGCGCCCTACATGGCGACCTTCCGGATCCGCAAGGAGGAAGGGGACATGGAAGCGACGGAAGAGCAGATCGCGAACAACGGGGAGATGGTGGCGAAGCGGCGGACGTACGAGGTCTGGCAATCGGCCATTTTCAAAGTGGGCGACGACTGCCGGCAAGACGTGCTGGCGCTCCAGCTCATCGCCGCCTTCCGCGGCATCTTCAACCACGTGGGCCTGGACGTCTACGTCTTCCCCTACCGCGTCACGGCCACGGCGCCCGGGTGCGGCGTCATCGACGTCCTGCCCAACTCCATCTCGCGCGACATGCTGGGCCGGGAGGCGGTCAACGGATTATACGAGTACTTCGTGTCCAAGTACGGGGCCGAGGACTCGATCCGCTTCCAGCAGGCCCGTAGCAACTTCATCAAGAGCATGGCCGCCTACTCCGTCATCTCCTATCTGCTGCAGTTCAAGGACCGGCACAACGGCAACATCATGGTCGACGACGCCGGCCACATCCTGCACATCGACTTCGGCTTCCTCTTCGACATCGCGCCGGGCGGCGTCAAATTCGAGCGCGCGCCGTTTAAGCTCAGCGCCGAAATGGTCGCCGTCATGGGCGGCTCCACCACCTCGGCGCCCTTCCGCGCGTTCGAAGAACTCTGCGTCAAAGCCTTCCTCGCCGCGCGGCCCTACGTCGACCAGCTCGCGCACATCATCCTGACCATGCTCGACTCGGGCCTGCCGTGCTTCAAGCCCACGACCCTGCAGCACTTCCGCGAGCGCTTCGTCTTGGAGAAGTCGGAGCCCGAGGCGGCGGCGTTTGTGCGGAAGCTGGTGCACTGGAGCGAGCGGAGTTATTCCACCGGCGTGTACGATTATTTCCAGCTGTTGACGAATGGGATTCCGTATTAGAAATAGTTTATAAGATGATGCT
>Ga0268244_10000197_pt1 | contig 25890 bp, 28 predicted proteins | sample AgamicMgSfe_FD_200258 | JGI IMG/M metagenome (GOLD analysis project Ga0268244, IMG submission 200258) | Agave microbial communities from Guanajuato, Mexico - Mg.Sf.e (v2) (version 2) | ecosystem: Host-associated > Plants > Phyllosphere > Phylloplane/Leaf | place: Guanajuato, Mexico | collected... | reverse complement strand
CCGTTGGGGAGTATGCATGAGAGGGTGGACTCGGCGCAGGGGGCGGCGCAGGAGACGGCGGCGGCGGCGTAGAGTCCCCCCGGGTAAAGGCGTCCAACCTGATGTATTGCATTGTGCGGTGTTTCCCAAAGGGGCGATTTTTTTTTTTTAGAAGAGCTATGTACCTAGGTAGCGATGGTGTCAACGATGGTTTGGTATGTTCCTTTCAGACTAGGTACTTTTATCATAGTCATGGCTTGCTCATGACTTTGATGGATACCTGTATTCTGTTCTATCTCGGGGTGGGCAGAGTAGGTGAACATATAATTGGAAACTTACAGGTATACTACGATTACTCAATACGTTTGACGCCTAACGCCACCCTCCGTCGTAAAGCTAGTCCTCAAGAAGCAAAGTTCTTATACCTATACCCTTTCAATCAACAATACCTAGGTAACATCCGATACCCCTAATGAAATGGTTATGCGCCCCGACATCATCTTCTCTTTTCGGCGGATCGAAAAGCATACATGTACATGTAGCGAGCACATCTTCGCAGAGAAGAGTAAGAAGCAGACGGGCGAAGTCAGCATTCTCTCCACCTCTCTTCCACAGCATTGTCCCCTTGTAAATAATTTACGATTCCTTGCAGGAGAACTCCCGTCAGCAGATGCAATCGCATACCTTCTTTTGGCGACCCTCAAGCGCGCGTCCGAGCGAAAAGTAGTTTTTTTCCGAGAACTGTACATAACATAGCAAATCAAGTTCAGAAGCCAAGGGAAGAGGAAAAACTATGGCCGCACCGGACCCAGGCCTCGCTCAGATGAGCGCACCCGCCGAAGACCCAACCAAAGGCATGATCACACCCTCACCCGACAGTAAACCCACCGCCGAAGGGCAAGAACACGAAGAAGAGCGCGCCACCGCCCCGGACCAATTTGACGACAAATTCACCACCAGCCGCGGGGAAATCTGGGCCTACTACGCCTACTACATCGGCAACAACGGCCTGACGCTGTTCAACTTCGCGCCCACGGCCGCGCAGAACTTGCTCTACCAGCAAGCCGAAGCGGTCGGCGGCGCGGACAACGAGATCCTGTTCTTCGCCGGCGCGGACCGCACGATCAACAGTATCATCCTGCTGTGCAATGGCATCTCCTTCGCGATCCAGATTGTCATTTTCCTCGTGTTGGGCTCGTACGCGGATTTCGGGACGTTCCGGCCGAATATCCTGATCGTGCTGTCGCTCGTGGCGTGGGGGGTCGGGTTCGGGTGGTTGGGGGTGCATGAGGAGGGCCAGTGGCGGACGGGGTTGGGGCTGTATGTCGTTGGACTGATTGCGTATCAGCTTTGTTTGACGTATTGGACGGCGGCTTTTCCCGGATTGGCGAGGAATACGGTGGGGATGAGGGAGGAGGCGAGGAGGTTTGAGCGTGGGGAGATTGGGAGGGAGGAGTATGATTTTGCGGATAGTATGAAGCGGAATGAGTTGAGTAATACGGCTTTTTACACGCAGTCTGTCGGGGAGATTGTCATTCTGGCGGTGATCGTTGGGGTCATGTTTGGGGTGGATGTGAATGCGAGCGCGGCGAGGAATAATTGGGGGTTGTCGGTGCTGATCGCGTTCGCGTCCGGGGTTTGGATACTCCTCGCGATCCCTTGGTTCGTCCTGGAGAAGAGACGGCCAGGCCAGGATCCCGGCATGGTATGGCCCACCCAAGCTTTCGCGCCTATACATGTACTGACCGATCCGACAGAACATCGTCCTCGCAGGCTTCTGGCAGCTCTGGGGCGCCCTGACGCAGATCTGGCAGCTGAAGCAAAGCCTCTTCTACCTCATCGGCTACTTCCTACTCGGCGACTCGCTCAACACGACCGTCACCGTCATCGGCACGCTGCAGAACGCGATCGTGGCGTACAACACGCTGCAGCTGACGTACCTGCTCATCGTCGGCATCGCGGCGCAGGCGGTGGGGATCTGGTCGTTTTGGAGTATTCAGAAGCGCTATCGACTGTCGACGAAGACTATGTTTAATGCTGTGGCGGTGGGGATCATATTGTTGGATGGATGGGGTATGATTGGTATCTGGACGCAACGGTTCGGGTTCCATCATGTCTGGGAGGGTTCGTACACCATACTCATCCAAAGATTGATGGTGGTTCTCTCCACAACCAGCTGACAGCCCTCACAGTCTGGGTCTACCAAGCGTTCTACGGCTTATTCGTATGCCCCTGGTACAGCTATTCGCAAACCGTAAGCCTCACCAACCCCCAACCCTCCAACAACCCAAATTATCGTTAACATCCTCTCACAGATGATCTCCGAAGTGACTCCACGCGGCAAAGAATTCCTCTTCTTCAGCCTCTTCTCCATCATCGGCAAGACGAGCTCCTTCATCGGCCCGCTGGTGTCGAGCGCCATCATCGACGCCAGCCCGTCGCACAACAACTCCACGCCCTTTTACTTCCTCTTCGCCTTGAGTTTGGCGAGTTTTGTGTTCTTGCTGTTCTTTGTCGATGTCGAGAAGAGTCGGGTGGAGCAGGCGGAGTTTTTGGAGCGGGAGAGGAGGAGGCGGGAGGAGAAGGTCGTCGCAAGTATATGAGGGGATGTTGCATGCTGTGCTCATCTGCAACTCCGAGCGTGCACGCATGGCCAACATGAAGAGCACCGGCAGGGTGTACATACCTACCTAGGTAAGTAATGTAAATGTAAGGTATGTGAATGTAATGTGGAAGTCACGGGACATTCGCCTTCCGATCTTTTCAACAACAATGCGCCCGTCGGGTACTTCTAGCGCTAGCGTTCCTTCCTCCTTCCAAACAGGGAAGGCACGCCACCTCGACAACGAAACCTAACAACAATCCTCGTTTCAGCTTCATCAACGCATCTCTTTCACCCACCCAAACAATCACAAAACAATGCCGTCACGCAAAAACGGTTCGAATGAAGCCCCGACGGAGCCACGAACATCGCTTCGTCGACTCAGCTCCATCGCCTCTTTGCAAACCTTCAACCCCTTCAACCGCCGCCGGTCCAACAACACCACCGACTCCGCCACCACCGCCTCGTCCAGCAGCAATCTATCGCTGTCCAGCACCACCGCCAACGCCCCACAACCCCTCGCCTCGTCATCCTCCTCCTCGCACTTCTTCCAGCATGCAGACAACGACATCACCGCCCTACCGCCCGTCCCCGCTCCCACCGCCTCCAGAAAAAGCACATATGTCTGCCTGCCAGACGATCCGATCGGGGGTATGCCACGAAGCCGCACGTTCAGCAATCTGCCTCTACCCACCCGATTCCATCGGTCGACACCCATGACGGCATCCAAGTCGAACTTCCGGCTGCCTTCTGCGCTCTTACCCTCCACGCGCCTTCCATCTCCGCCAGCGTCGACACGCAAGCACAGCGCCGCCCGCCTGCTGTCCGGCACCGAAGCGAAATCCATCATCGGTAGGGACAGGATGAAGCGGTCGGACACTGAGCCTTTGTTGCCGGTTCAGGTTGGCCTGGCCCGTAACGTCCCGCGCTCGACAGCGTTCAAGGAGAACATCTCGCTGAGCCCCGTCAAACCTTTGCCACCGATGTTCATGTTGGGTGAGCTGGGTCGCTCCGCATCCGGGGTGCCGTCCTCTTCATCGACCTGCGGCCAGCACGGATGTATGGATGCGTCGGAAGGTCTCGGCCCACAACTGCAGGAGAGCAGCTCGAGAGGCAGCTCGGGGCATTTGCCTCGATACGCTGAACCGTCGGGTCGTCAGAACTACGCCAGCAGCCCTGCCTACCGCGGTCCAGGAGACAGACAGCCGGCGTTGGGGCCATCGCAGCCAGAGCCTGTACAGCGGTGGAATTCGCAGCCCGCCTTGACCAATGTCACCAACCGTCGTGACTCCCAGCATAGCAACATCACGCAACGCCGTCTCACGGTTGAAGTGCAGCCAGCGCCCCCGCCTTCTCCCAAGACGCCGTCAGGCGACCAAGCACGGACGTCTGGGAAGGCGAAGAAGCTCAGTGCCAATGCCTCTGTGCGGCTAATCTCACGACAGAGCTGGAATTCCTCCGGACCGCGACCCAGTACGCCGCCAACCGATCAATCTTTCACGACCGGCAAGGTGAAAAAGCTCAACAACTCCGGCCCGTTGCGACTGGTCTCCCAGCCGAGTCCATCTGCAGCTCGATCAGCACGCACAGAACCACCATCACCGAGGAAGCCCAACACAGACGAGGTACCCATCTTCTCCCTGTACGTCATCCCGTCGCATCACACTGACCCTTCCGTCTCCCAGATCACCAAAGCCGAATCCACCGCCTACTGGTGCGGCCGCTTCGCCGCCCTGAACGACCGCTACCGCAACGAAGAGCTGACCGCACACCTGCACAACCCCCGCGCCGAGTCGGACAAAATGCACACCCCGGAAGCCAACAGCAAACGCATGCGCCGCGCGCTGGAGTCCCTGCACTCCCTCTGCGCCACCGCCGACGCGAGGACGAGCCTCGTCGTTTTCCAGCAGCACCTCGCCTCGATCCAGAACGATCCCGAGCTGTCGCGACCCATGCAGCTGAGGGTGCCGGAGCGCATGGCGGGACCCGGGTCGGCGGACCGCGAGCAGTCGGTCGAGTCGGAGGCGAGTACGCTGGCGGCGTCGGCGTCGTCGGCGTCGATGGCCATGAGTGAGGTGCGCAAGGCGAGTTTTATGGATCGGTTGTTGGGGAGGAGGAGGAAGAGTGTGGGGCCGGTCTTGTAAGGAATGTGCTTGATGCGTGTTGGGATATAACAGTAATGGGGAGAGCTTGACGGTGCAATATCTTCAGCGCATACTGCAGAACCATCGAAGCGGAGAAAGGCAGAGCAAATTGATAGTACATTCGATCTCGATCGGCTTGGGCCAGTTGAAGTGTAAATGTAATTTTGATACTCACACAGCTCCACCGTCCGTCCTTCCCCGGGGAACGCCTCGCTATGCCATCCGTTCAATACCTTTCATCACTTTCCCGCACCCGCCTGCTGCATCTCCCTCCTCCTCAACGCCTGACTCTTGAAATATGCACTCATCTGATCCATCCTCGACACGAAGAAGCTACCCTTGGCCTTGAACTCCTTCCGCAACACGCCCAACGCCTCGGCATACGCGACCGCCTTATCGTACTCTTCGGGCCCGCCCACGTCCCGGATCAGGTACCCGCGCCAGGCCGTCATGCGCTCGCCTTCGATCTGCCACAGACGGATCTGGTCGACGACGGTGGGCGGGAGGACGGGCTGCTGGCGCCGCAGGACGGGATGGGCGTGCGTGGTGAGGTAGGTGATGATCTGGTCGCTGGTGATGCCGGCGGCGATGGCGGACTGGATGGAGGACTTGGAGATTTTGGCCGTGATGAGGTTGGGGTAGCGGGTGTGGAGTTGGGAGAAGAGGGAGAGGATGCTGATGGGGAGTGGGGAGGAGGTGTAGGCGTAGAGGCGGTAGTTGGTTTCCACGATGATGTAGCCTTTTTCGTCGGAGCCGCTGTGGCTGCTGGGGTCTGAGGGGTTCGTTGTGGCGGAGGTCGCGGTCAGGGAGTTATTGGGGAGGGCTGGGGCGTCGGAAGTCAGGGTGGTCGCGAGGCGGGTGGGGTAGTATCGCGAGGTGTCGGCGCTTCGTCGGTAGACCAGGCCGAAGTCTGCCAGGTCTTCTAGCATATGGGTCTGTGTGGCGGTGAGGTTGGTGGTGCTGTAGCTGATGCCGAGTTCGAGGGAGCCGAGGGTGAAGAGGAAGGAGAGGACATCGACGGGGTCCATTTGGAGCTGTTTACCGATGTGTTAGTGGACGCGAGGAATGCCATTGTATCTAGCGAATAACTTACCGAGCTCGAGACTTCGAGGTAAACGATCAATAGCGACCATATCTGCGCATTGATCTCTTGAAGTAAAAAGGTGAAGCCAGCTTGGGTGATGACAGCCTGCCGCCCTTTGATAGCAACGAATTCGCCGTTCTGCAACAGTCTCTTCGTGCCCTCACTGATGTCCACCTCCGCCCCCAGTCCAGCATTCGCACTGCCGACGACATAGTACAGAATGGCCTCCCACTGCCTGCGCGCAAACGTATCCAAATACTCAATCGTCACGGGCTTTTCATCCCGCGTCGCACACGGCACACCGAAACTCCTGTGCTCTCCACCACCCGTCAACGCTAACCGCAGACTCCTCGCGAACGCATCCGACAGCTTGTACGCCGGCCCGCCGCCGCTTTCCTGCTGTGTATCGAACAGCACCTTCAGTCGGCGCAGGATGTCCAGTGCCTGATCGCGCGCTTTGAGGCTCTCGGAGTCCGGCTTGATCCACGAGTCGAGATCCGCGGTCGGGAAAGGTGTGGGCATGTACAGCATGGCCATGACGATCGTCTTAGCCAGGTGAGGCAGCATGCGGCGGAAGATGGCCAACGCGGTGGAGGGTTGTTGGTAAAGTTTCGTGAAGGTCGTGCCGGGCAGGGCCTCGAGGTAGTCGAGTGCCCTCTGGGACGCCGTGGAGGACATGTTTCTGGGTAGTGTGGCGCCCAGAGGGCAGTGGGTGGGCGGGTTTTGAGAAAGCCATAGTGGAGTGAAGGATGAGAGGTTGATGTAGGCCCGTGGAATCGAAGGGTACAGCTCGGCTGCTCCCGTGTGTCGTGTGGTGGGCGACGGAGCTTCTTCCGACTTCACCTGCTCGTTGCTCTACTTTTCCTTTCGCTCTCTCACTTCACTCAATACTTATTGACGTGACGTGAGAGCTGAAGGATGGAGCCCACTCTACAGCATCTTTCGAGTGCGAGCGAGTTCACCAGTATCGCGTTACATCACGTATAGCTGCCCACATCCGGCAAGGCACTTCGTGACGACGACATACGGTACTGGGAAAGGCTCACTGCGTCCACTATGCTACTCGAAAGCTACATATAAGCCTTTCTCACATATATCATGGGTAAACATGGTCCAGCCATTGAACGTCTGTCTCTGCTTCCCTTGAGATCCCACGGAAGTCGCCACCCTTGCATGACAGTCGCGCTTCGGTGGAAAGATCTCTTCGCCTGGCTATGCTCTGCAAGCATCGGCGCTGGATATCAGACTTTTCTTCTTCATCATCGTCATAGTCGGCCACTAGTCCTTGCTAAGAGTCACTCGCCTCAGTCCTGTGCTCACGCTTCCCTTCGCATCACAAACGGGCCGAAGTCGTACGTGAAGCGCAATGCTGGATGTCGGTCCAATTGCAGCGCCGTACGTGCTTCTGCTTCTTCCTTCGTGAGCGATTTGCAGGGTTGGACCTCCCGTTCGGCCGGCTCGATCTCAAGGCCTCGAGCGAATCTCCCCAACTCGGATTCCCGCTCAATGGCGCGATCCCGTGCGTACGGCAACAGTGGGCGATAGCGACTGGCTAACGCGGGATCTGTCTCAGCGATCATCTTGAAGTTTGCCCAATTTGTTTCCACGATAGTGGCGCTCTTCAGGTATGGCAAATCGGACTTGATCGAATTCAGGTGCGCGGTGAAGTCCTCAAGTGAAAGGAGGCCCGTGCCCATGCCGTGCCCTGATGCATCGCGGAGTTTGAGGTTCTCCAGTGACGAGCGATGACACAGCAGAAACGCAGTCAGATCTCTTGTGGAATATGTGTGCGGTCTGTTAAAGCGCGGCGTCGCGGCCCACCCCATACATCCGGCGATCGTGAGGCTTTCGAGAAGAGGAAAGCGTAGTGACGGGCTCTCGATAAAGCTCTGCAACAGCTGACCATATCCTTCGGTAAGGCCCTGGAGTAGTAGCATTTTGATGTTGGATAGCCTCGTGAAGAAATTGGTCCAGCGTAAGTACATGGAAGGATCATCGTGTAGCGGGTAGATGTCAGGGATGCCAGGATGGAGGTCAGGGGTGCCAGGATACCGAGACTCTAGTCCTCGGAAGTCCGCATTGAGCTTCATCGCAGAGACTTTGCGCAGTGCTGCGTCGACAGTACCTGCATCACCTTGGCTGAACTTTTCCCAATTGTGGTCGAGAATTTCTGGCGAGCACCAATATTTGAGCTTGAGTCTTCCAGACCGTCCAAGGTTGCTGGACGCTGCAATAGCCCTGAAGAGCACCTCGAGAGCTCCATGCTTACCCGGAGAGATAGAAAAACAGGCAATGTAACGCAGCCTGTCGGTTATATGGTCATTAGTGCAGGAGTAGGTGCTGCAGCGCCAGATCTGCGAACGATTATATGCACACTGCTCTGCAGAGGAGGCGACGCGGATGCTGTGCGCCCGTTTTCCTCTCGGGGGCCATCAATCTTTTGGGTAGTCGCAGATGGTGATCTTCCGTAGATTCGGCAGTATTGCGAAGCCTTCGATCAACGCCTGGAACATGCTGTCGCGTCTACGCAGACTTCTCCGCTCTAGTCGCTGAGCCTCGTACTCGGAAAGGACATCGTCGACGACGGCTGCTGGCAATCCATACCAATCGATGTACTCAGCGAGGTAAGGGTCCATCCTTACCTCGCATGAGGGTGATGAGCGAAGCCCCACGAGGTATCTGATCTCTCAAATATGGCGAGCATGACCGGCACTGTGGCAAATGACCCGAAAACGCTCGAGTGACACTTTGGAGAGGTCGAGATGGATGACTTGTGTCGCCTTCTGCAGCGCTTCGAGGCCGGCTTGTGCAAGTCTTCTGTTCCCCGCGAGGCGTAGATTCAAGATGTGAGAAGGCCGGTGGATGAACTCGGTGATCTGAAGCAGCAGCTCGTAGGGTAGTGTCAAGAGCATTGTGTCGGTAATCAAAGGGGTGGCGGTGGCTCTGGCCTTGACCTCATAGATGATAGCGAAAACGGTGTTCGAGTATCAGTGAGCTGGGCGAAGTTCACTTGCGGCAGTGCGAAACGTACCTACGGATATGAGTCACATGTGCCCGGCGCTAGTGAATTGAACTTCACTTTCAACGTCAGTGAACGGATTTGCACCCTCCGAGCTACGACGAAATGTGCATGGTTGAGCAATACGTCGAAGTGGCACTTCCTCCTGCCCATGATGACAGTACAAACTAAAACTCTCTGATGTGCGTAGGGCATGACACAATCATTGGGCTTGCTTACATGGCGAGACGCCGCAGCAAACGCCCCCTTGATCCGCGCTGGCAGTTCAGATGTCCCATCCTTGACGTACCAGATTCTTAGCGTGCACTATAGTACAGGATGACGTTCACCGCCACGTATAGCCAACGCTGCCTCCATGATTCCGTCCAGGTCAGGAGCGTATACATATGCGTGTCAGCCCAATAAGCGGACACCAAGTGGCTTGTTGCAGATGTGGAAAATGAATGTTCCATTACGTGAGTATACTGGTGGCTATCAGCGACCAGACACGAGTGCTGTCCCAGGGCGGGCCCTTCCCCGTGCTGCCAGACGTTGAAAGAATGCAAGCCGGCCTTGCAGCAGCCACTGCCCGGTATCGAACGTCATAATGTCCGGCCAGGTCTTCGACCGAAGTACACGACGGACCGGTCGTAGCCCAAGCCCCAACATAAACTGTACCATGTCATAATGCAGGTTCTGCAAGTAGGGAAGCGACCAATCCTCGTCCCCGCTGAAGGTGTCGAAAGTGATCTCGGCCCACTGCAAGCGTGGCATACGCCAGAGGCATACGCGCAGAGGCTTCAGTCGGACTTCGCTCGTGTCGGCGGAGATCATCTCCTCTGCGTCCGGATCATAGACGCCCTTGAAGACGTTGTGCAGCCTCAGGCAGCAGAGAGTGTACCGGTGTCTGTCAAGGAATGAAACCAGTCTCGACAGCTCGTAGAGTGTAAGTTCCTCCTCGACGTAACTTTCCTGCTCTCGCGACTTGTCTTCAAACAAGAGGTCTGGACGAATGATCTCCAATTGCTCTAGCCGGGGCCAGGTGCAGGTTCTGAATATTGAGTTCAGTAGATCTGATTCGGAACTCTCGGCGTCATCCCATCTCAGCCAGAGCCGCTTCAGATGTATCGCGGAATTGAGTATGTTGGCCCACTGCGAGCATGCCTCTCCACACCCCAGGTCAAAGCCAACGTCCAGCTGAAAACATGTCAATAGTGGCATGACACTGAAGAACGCTTGTAGCTTGTGATGGTGTGTCAAGCGTTGCGCTCTGTCGTGTTTCAGCAATTGCACAAGCGAGATGTCCTGGATGCAAAGAGTAACAGATCGTCCACCGCTCAAGACTCTTCGGGTTGCTTCGAGAACCTGCAAAATGCCGATCCAGTCGTCCTGCGTCCACTCGGGCGTCTCCGAGAAGAGCTCGGACTGAGCGTTGTTATAAGTAGTAGTGACCAAGTCGTCCTTAACACGTTCTTCAACACAGATACCTAAGCTTTCAACTCTGAGTGTCGTCTGTACGCGTGCGCAATTACTGGATTGGTCGTAAAATCGGTAACTGCGGTTGTAGCCCTCTAGTGACGGCCACTGTGAAATGTAATTGACCCTCTTCAGACGGGGAAGCTTCAGAATCCCCTCACACAGCCGCCAGCAATCGAGAGCGCGATGAAGGTGGATCGAGTTCCATTTCGCAGCACGATCACCTCCCCATAGCCAGGTGTTCAGCTCAGGAACGACATGCTCTAGATCGATCTCGCTTAGACAGAGGACGTTGGCGTCCCAGCCTTGCGATCCAGGGGAGTAGAAGGGCCTTGATGTGGTTTCACCGACATATATTACTTCTCTGATGTGCTGTCGGAAGAATGGACTGCTGCATACTTCGCTGAAGATTCGCGCCGATCTCGCGGTTGGCGCGAAGTAGAGCACGTGGAACCTGGCGCGGAGAGCTGAGGCTCCAGCAGCCGCCAGAGCTCTACACGTTCGCCGTACATTGAGCAGGTCTTTGGTTGAAAGAAGCGTTGCCACGCATACCAACAGCTCGGGCGGGATGTCGCCGGCCAGATTCTTCGTAGAGACCTTTGGCAAAACCAACATGATCGTTGTGGATAATCAGAAAGCCGAACTTCGTGCGGCGTGCTTGCGAATGGATGCTTGGCTGTTCGGTGCTGCGTAACGATTGTTGAGTGAATGCGGAGTATCTGTATTGTACCTAACCGATCCAGAACGGGACGATACGATCTGGTTGTTCTCGTGTCCACAGACTGCCGTGCGTTTGTGGAAGCAGCTCTTGGTATATATGCGCTTGGTGTACTTGCTTGATGAGCCCGGAATGGTGTTTCTGGCTGTACGATTCACTTTCCCATCATTGCATCGTGCCTTCACTTGTACACGCATACATGCCGGTAGTCGCTGCACATGCTACGCGCTGTCAGTCGAAAGTTATCTGCGCCTTAATCGATCTTGATGGCTAACCGGCATGCGCGCGACAACAGGCCGCTTCACAGCTTTTCAAGACCTGTTGAAGCTGTGGTAGTAGCTGGGTGAAGATCAAGATGGTTGGGCGGCGCTGTCATCCCCCTTCATGCAAGCCAGCAGGACTCCAAAATTCTGGTTCCTCGCCTTGCTCATCCACCCAGACCAAGCTCTCAGCCACGAGATCGTCAATGACGGCCAGCGCTCTCGCCCTGTCCCATCCCAGGTTGTCTCGTAACATCGAGATCGTCACATATCCCAGCACTTGAATTACCTCAAGGACCGTGGACTGATCTTGGTTGAGTTCCTTCGGCACGGAACGAATGAATTTGCTGCCACCCAAAGTCATGATCTGGAACATCCCACCAAGCGGCTCTAAGCTGTCGCGCGCGCGTAAGATATCATCTTCGGTGACGTCCATACCGCCGCCGACCAGGCCAGCTCGTCCTTTGACGATTCGCTTTTGCAATTCGGCGACAGCGATCATGCCTCCATTCTCGCTCCGCGTCTCACGACACACTTCCACGACCCTGACGGCGAGCTCGAAGTAGAAGTCATTGACGCTGCTGCCCAGCATCTTCGCCCAGACACTGCCGGACTTGCCTCCAGCATTATCGGCACCTTTGACGTTGCTTCCAGCAAGCGGGTCAACGCCTATAGCATTGCACATGCGCGCAAACTCCGTCCGGAAGGAAGGGTTGGAGCGGATGTCTTTGGCATGAGTGAGCGAGAAGTTGTGCAGTGCGGCCTGGAAGACGGAAAGCTGGTTGGCAAGCGCGTCCGCGTGCGTGGTGCGGAGCTGGGCGCCATGTTTGGCGTACAGGTCCGAGGACAGTTGAGCATTGGAGAAGGCTGAGAGGCCAACACCTCGCCTGGTGGAGCTCATAATGCCACGCAATACGTGAATGAAGCTGATGGTCGTTGATGTTGACGCGAGGGTTGGCGAGGTTAAACAGATGGGAGCCTGAGGCATCTGGTGAACTCTTGGCAAGCTTAGACCACCCACAGTTTCCGAGTGGATTTCCAATTCTGCACCTTCACAATCGTGGGCTTCCAGCTTTTGCGCAACTCGTCCCATCTTCGCAGCAACCATCGCCAACACCGTCGCCATGGCTCCATCGAAGCACCAGGCCTCCGTCAAGACGTATGTCTACCATTCACTCAACCTCCGGCACCCCGAGTGAAGAATTGCAGCACAGTCGGTCCGCTCCAGCTCAGCAAAATGCACGCTTGCTACCACGCATCCGCATACAATCCTCTTGAGTCCTGCACGTAGTCAGACCTTGGCACGTCAGAATCGGAGGAGTAGAACACTACACCGCGAGGCTGAAAAGCCAAGATGGTACATCTCGCCTCGCGAGGTTTTGTCGATCGAGATCACTCTCGTCGACAGCGCGGCCCCGCCGCACCCAGTGGAGAATGCATGAGAGCCAGACTGCTGCGCCGCAATTCTTCACCCGGAGCGCCATAAACATGCGCAACGCAGCGGACCGACTGACATATCTGTGGTTACAGGAGCGTCCCGACCAAGGACCAGATTTTGGTGCCGGAGACTCTGCTCAAGAAGCGCAAGAGTCAGGAGAAGGAGCGCGCCGACAAGGCAGAGCAGCGCGAGGCCAAGAAGAAGGTAGGTCGCCAGAACTCTTCCTCACGCAGTATTTGGTGATGATACCTACCCTACCCTCGACTAGCTTCGGCAATGTTGTCGTTTGTTAACCATCTTTCGGGACTGAACGTACAACTTTCGCGTGCACTACTGTCATTCGTCTTGTTCTGGACGGTATGCTCACAGGAGTCTAGGAGAGCAAGGCGAAGCGCGAGCAGATCTTCAAGCGCGCCGAGTCTTACGTCAAGGAATACCGTGACGGAGAGCGTGAGAAGATCCGCCTCTCTCGTGTTGCGAAGCAAGAAGGCAGCTACTACGTCCCCGCCGAACCCAAGCTCGCCTTCGTCATCCGCATCAAGGGTATCAACAAGATCGACCCGAAGAAGCGCAAGACTCTCCAGCTTCTCCGCCTGCTGCAGATCAACAATGGCGTGTTCGTCCGTCTGACCAAGGCGACGAGCGAAATGCTGAAGATCGTCGAGCCTTTCGTCGCCTACGGCTACCCGAACCTGAAGAGCGTGCGCGAGCTCATCTACAAGCGTGGATACGCCAAGACGAGCCAGAAGCACCGCATCCCGCTCACCGACAACGCCATCATCGAGGAGCACCTCGGCCAGTACGGCATCGTCTGCATGGAGGACCTGATCCATGAGATCTACACCGTCGGCCCGAACTTCAAGCAAGCGAGCAACTTCCTGTGGCCCTTCAAGCTTTCCAACCCCACCGGTGGCTTCAGGCCGCGTAAGTTCAAGCACTTCGTCGAGGGCGGTGACCTGGGTAACCGGGAGGACTACATCAACCAGCTCATCAGGCAGATGAACTAAGTGTTTCGTTGTGTGGTGACGCTGAGACGGCGCATTGGGCTGGGAATTACCTGTGTTACTGTTCGTAGTCACGATAGCTTGAGCATCTGAGGCGTCGCGAATGAGTAACACAGCCATCACGATTCGAATCAATTGGTGTGGTCTAGTGACCCTAGTGACTCTCGCAATGAACAATAGCAGGATCGAGGAAGTGAAATTGCGGGTAGAGGTCGCGAGCAGTGATGGAAAAGCACACGGTATAGGTACTGTAAGGCACAGCCAGGTTTCATTCGAGGACGGTCAACGTGATGAGGCCGAGCCACGGGCTGAAACAGCTTGAGATACATCAAAATATCCCGTTCACGTAATCACGTACTGCTACTTTACGGACTACTGGTATCTGTGCAGGAAATGCAAATCAGGGGCTGATACTATGTGTAGACATTGCAGGTGGGTTCAGATACCAGCCCAAGACTGTCGCGCTCGCCAATCGTCCGCCATGACAACAGATCATTGGCCGGTGGTTCAGTACGTACATAGTAGGTAGCGTCCAACCTGTTGATGTACGCCCACATTCCCTTGGGCTGTCTCGCTCACATCGTCGTACCCTCGGCTACAACCATCGGCTACAATCATCGCCTCGTGCTTTCTGCGCTCTTCCCACAGCGAGCATCACCTTGGCTAGGTGCATGTATGTACTTTACCGCATACGACGTCTGACTAAAGCGATTTTATACCTTTCAGGTTCGAAAGCGAAACAACATTATGTACAGTATCGAGCAAGAGTGGGCAGCCGAGCGAGGGAAACACGCTAATACAATAAGCTCCCGACAGACACACGCATAATACAGTAATAACAATTCGAATAAACCTCATCCGAGCACCGACCCGCTCCCTCTACCTCTGCGAAAGCCGGTAGGGTCCAATACATGGACCACCAGTACTGGACGAGCGCAAACATCCACCCTGGCACCAGTGAGAACAGCACGTCCGCCGACCCTCACCGCACCTACATCAACCGCTATGCTCCCTCCACCAGCCTGACCATTCCGCAGCCTTCGCAACCACCACATCCTACCGGCGCGGCGTCGCAGTACGAGGCCTACAACAATTCACCCTCCGTAGCCACGCGAGCGGCGTCCTTGGCCATAGCCTCCCCACCAGCGGGCGAGTCGAGATTGGCGCGCAGTATGGAGTACAATGGCGACGTGGACGGCGACATGCCCATGGAGGATGCGGACCCGTACAATAAGCAAAAGTACGCACGACCCACCACCAACAACACCAATCGGTTATCAGCGCAGTACCTGCCGGCACAATTAGACGACGCGACGTCACGAAGAGCTGCGCGGTACTCACCCATGCATACCTCACCCACCACGCCGTACGTGTCAAGCCCGCAGCAACAGCTGGCCTCCAATCATTACACCTCCTACACCCCGCAACAATCAGCGCGACAGTCGCCGAGTCGGCAGAGCGCGTACACTTCGCCGACCCAGCAGCAGCAGCAACGCTTTTACGCCTCGCCGCCGCTGTCCACGCGGGCACACGCTTCACAATTGCCCCCCATCCAGTCGAACATGTCGCCGAGCAACTACTACCCTCAGTCGGCGACACAACAGCTCAATGCCGTTTTTGGAACCGAGCCGAAGTCGCCTTCCGGACCGCCGTCGTTCCAGCTGGCGCCGGGCGACAAGGGGCCAGTGCCGCAGTTCACCAAGTGTCACAACATAGCGGAGCTCCAGCCGCGCATCAATCGCCAGCCGCCGTTCCGAAGAGCGAACCCGGAAGGCGGCTTCATCAGCCCATTGCAGGCACTCACGACGCATCTTCCCCCAACGTACCGGATATGCAATCCGAGTTTTCAGTACGAGTCCTCGCGAAACCCGCGGAGAGTGCTTACCAAGCCGAGCAAAGGTGTGAAGAACGATGGCTTCGATAACGAGGATAGCGACTACATCCTCTACGTCAATGACATCTTGGGCTCGGAGGAGACCAATCATAAGAATCGGTACTTGATCCTGGACGTGCTTGGTCAAGGTACCTTCGGTCAGGTCGTCAAATGTCAGAACCTGAAGACACAAGAGGTCGTCGCAGTCAAAGTGGTCAAGAACAAGACCGCCTACTTCAATCAAAGCATGATGGAAGTGTCGGTGCTAGACTTGCTCAACGGCCGTATGGACAAGAACGACGATCACCACATTCTGCGGCTGAAGGATACATTCATCCACAGGCAGCATTTGTGCCTGGTGTTCGAGTTGCTGTCGGTCAACCTGTATGAGTTGATCAAGCAGAATCAGTTCCGGGGGTTGAGTACGACCTTGGTGCGAGTCTTTGCACAGCAGCTGCTAAACGGACTGTGTCTGCTGAGTAAAGCGAAGCTGATACATTGCGATTTGAAGCCTGAGAACATTCTCTTGAAGAAGTAGGTTGTTCGGCTGCTGCTGCTACTAGATGAACCGTACGCTGACGAGGGACACAGCCTCGAAAGTCCGATCATTAAAATCATCGACTTCGGCTCCGCGTGTGACGAACGACAGACCGTATATACGTACATCCAATCCCGCTTCTACCGTTCGCCAGAGGTCCTGCTCGGACTTCCATACTCCGCGGCGATCGACATGTGGTCCTTAGGCTGCATCGTCGTCGAGCTCTTCCTCGGCCTGCCGCTGTTTCCTGGCTCGTCAGAGTACAATCAGGTTTCCCGGATCACAGAGATGCTTGGTTTGCCGCCCACCTGGATGCTGGAGGTTGGCAAGCAGTCTGGCGAGTTCTTTGAAAAGGTACACGATGAGTTTGGTCGCAGGACGTACAAACTCAAGTCGATGGAGCAGTATTCGCGAGAGCATGGGACGAAGGAGCAACCGAGCAAGAAATATTTCCAAGCAACGAGATTGCCGGATATCATTCGTGGGTACCCTATGCCGAGGAAAGGCATGAAGCAGAACGAAGTCGAGCGAGGTTTGTCCGCCATATCCCCCAGGCCAACGTAGAAGGTGCCGCTGATACTTTGCAGAAATGGCCAACCGAGAAGCCTTCATCGATTTCGTGCACGGCCTGCTTAACATCAATCCACTCGAGCGCTGGTCGCCACAACAGGCGCGCACACATCCCTTCATCACCCAGCAAAAGTTCACAGGTCCCTTCCAGCCACAGATAAACCTCAAAACACCCAGTCGCTCTCCCGCACCCGGCGTTCAGCAGCAACAGCAAGCGGAAGCCCTGTCAAAGCAGCGTGCGCAGCAACAACAACAGCAGCAGCAACAGCAACAGCAAGCCGCAGCACAACAGGCCGCCGCCGCCTCAGCATACGGTAGCGTCCACATGACTCCCGGCTACCCGACCAGCCCCAGCCACGTGCAACAAGCCGCCCAGGCCGCAGCCATGTACCAAAACATGTACAGCCCCTCTCACCAAGGCGCGCCACCTCCATACCCATCCAACCCCCCCTCAGCCTACGGCCAACAAATGGCGCCGCCCATGATCCAACAACCGCCTCCGGCCGCCGCATCCATGCATCCCTACCAACAACCACCCCAACCCACCAACCTCTACGCCCAAGCCACGACGCGCGCCGGCCGCCAGCGCGCCAGCACCATGGACAACAACACCGCCAACGGCATCCCGCCCGCCCTGCAGCGCGTCGTCAGCCACCTCGACCCCAACGCGCCGATCCGGCTGCAGCCCAGCCCGGCCTACTACCCTCCGCCCGTCGACGGCTCCGACGTCTCCAGTAGCAGTAATATCGGCGGCCACCGCCGCACGAGTCGAGCCGCGGCCACGCGGGGGAATCCGGAGAATCGGAATTTCGTCCGGATGCTGGAGGATCGGACGTTGGAGGAGGGGTGGACGGGTGGTGGCAACAACGGTGGGTGGCCGGGAGCCTGATCGTGGTCCTGGCGCTTCCGTATTCGATATCCTCAGTGGGAAAGGCTGGAGGGGTTTGCTTCTGGCCGAGAAGGGAAAGCAGGGCGAGTCAAGCATGCATGCGCGGGAGCATGCCAAAGCTACGACTTATCTTGATCTCAACGTCGAGCACCGCAAGATGACACTGTCTTTTCTATGGAGCTAGCGAGAGGATGCAGGGGGTGGACCCAGACGGCAGGCACAAGCGCAAGTGCAGGGAGGGAAAGCGAAGCGCAGTGCAGTTGTGTATGGATGGATGAATGGATGAAAATATACGCTCGCTCCAGCTGGGAGAACAAGACAAGAAAATAACCCGCGGTCAAGGACAATACCCGCGGTCATTTCTTTGGCTCTGGGCGGACAAATCCCCCTAGAGCGACGTGGGGACGGGAGTTTCCCCACGCAGACTGTATTTTGCTGGGGCGAAGATGAAGATAGGGAGATGGTTCAGCGACTGAGGAAGGGCGTGCTTGGTGGAAGGCTTTACCCTTCGGGCGGGCAGGCTGGTGGTTTAGGGTAGTGGTGGTGGGCTTTGAGGGGGGCCAATGATGAGAATGGGGGTTTTGATAAGTGATGGAGCGCAGACGTTTCGTAGGAGCTCGCTACTGATTTTGATCGGTTCTCCTCTTGTGATCAATTTTTTGTTTTCGTCTTCGATTCTTCGGTTCTATTGATTCATCCACGGTAGGAAGGATGCTCCCTCTCACTATGCGGTGGTAGCGAACACTTCCATTGCCCTGGGTGACATGACTAAGCTTGCATTGCTCTCCCCTTGCTTGAGGCTGGATCTAAACATCGCTGGAGTGTTTGCATCCCTTTCCATCTCTCTCGTCGTGATGAAGAAGGCTGGTTAGAAAGGTAGGTTAGTTGGGAGTCTGTTGCGTATGCCAGCTTCGAAGGAGGATGAGAAAACTCACGGCTTGTTTTCTTGCTTCTCCATGGGATAAGAGTCTACATACGTGCCACGGGAGATGGGGAGATGTTCCTGCCGCACATATGCCTGGAGTTGATTTCACAGGACGATCGGGTGAGCAGTGGTGTGGTCACACTCTCTCCTTCACCCGAGCGGTGGCAACGGCTTCTCGACCGTCGGCGTCAACGAAGAAGCAGGCGTCGACGTCCTGGGCGTCGGCGTCGAGGTCGGTAAACCGATCGGTAATATCTCTGTTTTGAGCTCCCTGTTCTTCTTCGGTTTGGGGTCAGGAGCTACATTCACGAGAAATCGTCAGCAAAAATCACCTCTCACCTCCTCCTCGGGGATCAAACAACCTCCACCAAAAACGGAAGAACCTCACCTTTATTATTCTCCTGCACATAAAACTTCCGCAACAACATAATCGCCTCCTCGCGGAACAGGCCGCCGTAGACGGGATAGGGCGCGTCGACGCCCGGGTCCGCGTGGATGTTCATGACGCCGCCGCAGCCGCCGAAGCGGTCGTTCAGGCAGCCGAAGTAAACGGCCCGGATGCCGTACTGCCGCAGCGCCGACGCGCACATGATGCACGGCTCGACGGTGACGTAGAGGTCCGTGGCGTGCAGGACCGTCTGCGGGTGCGCGGCCATGATCTCGGCGAGGGCGACGAATTCGGCGTGGCGGGTGCCCTGGATGTGGAGGGTCAGTTTTTGGTTGGGTAAGATGAGAGATGGGGTTGGGGGTTGGTAGATGTACGTTCAGAGAAGCATTCGTGCCGTTGATCCCGCGCCCGATGACCTCGCCGTCGTGCACGAAGACGCAGCCCACGGGCGTCTCGTCGGTGGCGAGAGCCAGTTCAGCCATTTCGATGGCTTTGCGCATGAAGCCTTCGTGGTATGCGCGGTTGGGCACGGGGCCGAAGACGCCCGACGTGGTTGTGGACATTTTGTTCTTGCTTCTTTCCTTCCCTCACTGTGGATCTAAAGTCTTCGGGCTCTCATTCGGTCTTGTGGGCATATCCTGGGCTCTGAGTGTATATTCCTCGAGGTTGGAGGTGATGGAGAGGAAGAAAATTCAAGATACTATCATGTTCAGGAAAGTACGTTTGATCGCCATCACACCTGACCGATGAAGGCCACGGATTGCCACATCAATAACAACACGTGATTGTGATTGCCCGGTCAGTGAAAACCATATCAGCTGGGAACACAAGAGCGATTTTCCAAGTATGCAAACACATATGACTTTCGGTATAGCCTGGCAAACACCTCCGTGTCTACATGTACGTTTCGCCACAGAGACCGCCCCGAAGTCACTCAAAAGCAACAAAGACCACACGTGCACGCGACATCCATCTCATTGCTTTATTACTCTATGATCAAGGCAAAAAGCGACAATCAAGCTTCGTACGCTGATCAGAGCAGGACTACCTTAATCCATCACAACATCTCAAAATAGCTCCAGCGCTGTGAACGATGTTCCCCAATCAAGTCCCAAAAATTCGCTATATTCTTCCCCTTCCCCAAAACTCCATAATTCCTTGCCATTTCGAGAAAAAGCAAGCCCAACCTCCCTCATTGAAAACACGCCGTTGCCATCCCCGCCTCCATGTACCGCATGAGAACAAGCAAACAAACAAGCAAACTCGCATGACGTCGTAGTGGCAGAAAATAAGCAGCGAGCCCGAAGAGAAAGAAAAGTAAACCGGGCAGCCGCGCTCGCACTAGCCAGACTGACCGCTCATCCACTGGCAATGACACCCATCAGGCGCACCGTTGTTCTTGTACGCGCTGGGGCTCGGGTCCGACTCGTCGAGGTAGACGATGATGGGCGTGCTGCCGTCGCTCTGCGCGACCCAATTGTACGACCCGTCGTCGAGGATCTGGTATTGCTGGCAGTACGGCTGGACGGTGTTGCCGGTCAAGCGCCGCTCTTCGATCTTAACGACGTAGGGGTACAGGGCCAGCTTGCTGTCGGCGTCGTCACCCTCGTCGTCGAGGTCTTTGGCCGTGTCTTGGTGGCGCTTATTGCGGTTGGAGCCGCTTGCCTTGGATGCCTTCTGGGAGGCGAACGCCGAGTAGCGAGACACGGGGCTGGTGAATGTGTAGGTGGCGGTGGTGGTCGGCCCGGTGATCGTGGTGGTCTGCACGGTGAGAGCCGGATTTGAGGAGGCACCCGATGTGGATCCCGAGGCCGACAGACCTGTAGTAGATGGCGCGGTCATCGAGCTGTTGCTGCCGACGAGACTCGGACTCGGAACCGTCACGATGGGCTCCTGTACATAGATGAAGCCTTCCACGAACGTGTTATTCCACACGCAGAACCAAGGTTTGTCGCCGGCTTGCGCAACTTGTTTTCTCTGCAGCCAGCCCTGATCCAGCTGGATACCTTGCCTCTTGACCTTGTTGTTATTGTTGTTGTTTTTATTATTCTGTGGTGGTTGTATAGCAGCCTCTGGTACGACCACCAGCTTGTCGTAGAACTGCTGGAAGTAGTAGGCGGGTCCACTGGTCGGGGCGTCGTTGTCTTGCACGGTGAGGAAGGGGGCGAAGCTCGAATGCATCCATGACAGCTGGGCACCGTAATAGATCTCCTGGTCGGCGGAGTTGTAGTATATGTACGCCCCGGTCCTGTTGCCTTGCGAGGCGACCCCCACATTGATAGCAGCGCCATTTTGATCTCCGGCGAGATTGCACGACCAAGCAGCTCGCTGGTCGGATTGGGTTAAGCATTGGTCTTGGATCTGCTGAGGCGTGCTCAATGACAGTGCGTAGGTGCCGGTGGGCGGTGATATGGCCGGTGTAGCGATGGCACTAGCATCGTACAACGCCGTGCTCGTGGTCATGGGTCTGTGTGAGTATGGTCAGCATATGTGAAGCACCATTACGAAAAGATCGAACTAACCTGTGCCCACGTTCTTGATGCTTGACAAAGCCGCCAATGACACCGCCAAGCACGGCTGCAATGAATGCCGTGACGGAGAGAGACAAGAGTATCCACCAGAACGGAATACCGCAGAACCGTGTCTTCCTCTTCTCCTTCCATGACTTTTCCGACCAGCTCTTGTTCGAAAAGGTATCTCGGTGTAAGTTGGCGTCGCCAACGGCTCGCTCGGATGTCTGTCTAACAAGCCTAGACGTGTCGGTCATGGATTGAGGCGCCGGTGCCGGCGCTGGTAGCGGGTGTATCGCGTTGTGCATGAGATCCATCGTCGGGTCTGTACCCGCCACGGGGGCCCGACTGTGCAATGCGGTTGGCGGAGCAGGTACGCCCAGCAACGGTATCTTCTCCGGGCCATCCTCCGGATACCGAGTGTAAGGCGGTAATTGTTCGGTATGTCCATCTTCGCCGACGATGTCCTGCTCCTCGCCATCCGGGCCAAGCCGCCGCCGGTACGACTGGCCCAACCCTGGAAACCCTACGGTCGTCGGGTTTTGTGTGCGGACGTCGACCTCGTCATCGTCATCGTCACTGTCTTCGTCCACGCCTTGCGGGTACAGTGCATACGGGTGCTGAGGCCCGTTCCGGACTGACGGCTGCCTTTGGAATTGCCGTGCGGTCGAGGAGGTGGCTACACTGGGCGATCGCGGGATGGTGCCTTGCGGATACATCCCGTATGGATGGCTCGGTCCTGCACCAAACCTTGGGCTGCCTGTGCGTGCGAAGTGATGTGAAGATGCGGAGGACACGGATCGGTGCGCGAGATCGGGCTCGAAGGAAAGACTCGGCGTCCGCTCGGTATCGTCGTCCGGACTCGCGAAGGGGTCCTCCGCATTGCGTAGTTTTCGTATCGAATTTCGCAACAGTCCCGTAGGTGTGAAGGATGAGGCGTGAGTCGAAGCCAAGCGTGCTGGTGCGGTCTGGACAGGCTGGTCCTCGAGCGCGGCAGCGCGTCGCACATCTCCTTCTCGGTCGTGGTCCGAGGGCCTAAAACCGTCTGCCACGCCAACGTCGAAGTCGTCCACCTCGAACTCATCCCCGAACACGTCTCCCATCTCCCGCGTGGGCGTCATGTCGTCGTCCATCAAGGACCGTCGTTCCATCGTGGTATTGTGAGGTGGTCAGCGGCTGTCGTGGCCTGCACAGCCCCTTCCGAAACTCCCTCAACCCGCTCCCTTCTCCAATATCTTGCAAACAATCGATGAATCGTCAGTATACCAAAGCCCGCGTCGCCGATGAAGAAGCAAATGTCAAGCGAGTGGATGGAGCGGGTGGTGTGGTGTGGTGTGGTGTGGTGTGAGTGAGGTGTGAATGGATGAATGAGAGTTGCCGTGCCGGCTCAAGTCGGGCACCCGGGCTTGGTCTGCTGCAATCACGGGACTTCAGTGACGGCTGTCTGCTACGCCAACCCATCTCGGCTTAGCCCTCCCGACTTTTACATGTGTAAATAAATAAATCTAGGTCTACACTAGACTCTAGTAGTATACATGTACTGTATGTAGGTACAGAAGATGTATTCCCTACATTACCTCCTACCCACAGGTAGGTATGTACATGTATGCCCGCGCGTCCCACAGACCTTGGGCTGCCTAGACTGCGTATGACTTACGAGACTCACGATCCATCAGACCACCGCTGTAAGGTCGGCATCGTCGCCGCAACGCCCACTTCGCCGCGAAGCTTCAGACGGTAGGCCTGACGAGAACGAGAGGGGTACCCGTTACTTCGACCTACAGGCAACCCCAAACGTGAACGCTGGTCTTTCAACCGTTCCCGGGCCTCGACCGCATACTTCATTCTGAGGCTTCCGCGTTTCATGATCCGGTATGGATTCCGAGGACGTCAAACTTAAGCATCTCCAAGGTTCAACAGCGCGCCTGGCCCGAGTATGAGACCTGTTAAAACCATCAGGTGGCCGCCTCCTGGCGAGAGCGCGCTGCCTGATCTCGTCCCATCCTGACACTGCTCATCATCATCGCCTGTTGCCCTCGGATCGCAGAATGTGGTGGTCACGCAACACACTTGCGCTGATCGCGCTGGCCGCGACCGCGTTCAGCCGTCGCGTACAAATACCACCGCCAGACCTCGATCCGTTCTACGCTTCCCCCTCGGGCTACGGACGAGAAGCACCGGGGACCATCCTGCGCGCTCGCAACATCAGCGCGTCCTTTCTAAGCTACGACCGGGCGGACGCCTGGCAGCTGCTGTACCGCACTACCGCCGTCAACGGCACACCCATCGCCGGGGTCACGACCATCTTCAAGCCCAGCGAAAACGCAACGACGGACCGCTTCGTCTCCTTCCACACGGCCTACGACTCCGGGTCGAGTTCGTGCGACCCGAGCTATGACTACCAACGGGGTCGGAAGAACACCACTGACCTCATCACGTCCTACGAAGAGCTGTTTCTCCAGGTCTTCCTCAAAAAGGGTTTCATCGTATCTGCACCTGACTACGAGGGTCCGGAAGCGGCTTTCTCCGTCGGGCGTCTCGAGGGCATGGCCGTGCTCGACAGCATGCGCGCGGTCGGAAACTTCGCGGAAATCCTGGGTCTGTCGACGAAAACGCCCGCTGTCGTTGGATATGGATACTCCGGAGGAGCTATTGCGACTGGCTGGGCGGCTTCGCTGCAGCCTCTATACGCCCCGGAACTCCCCGTCAAGGGCTGGGCGGCCGGGGGCACGCCCTCGAACCTCACAGGCACCACCCTCCACCTCGACGGCACGGCCTTCAGCGGCTTCCTACCCGCCGCCCTCGCCGGCCTGAGCAAACCCAGCGCCTACGGCAACCTGGTCGCGCCCGTGATCGCCAAGTACGGCACCGCCAAGGGCAAATCCATCGTGGCCGTCGCGGCCCAAACCTGCGCCAACCAAGACATCTTCGCCTTCCCCTTCCAATCCATCTTCAAACCCGAATTCAGCACCCTCGGCGACCGCGTCCTCTACCAACCCGACGTCGCCTACGTCCTGAGCCTCAACACCATGGCCGCCTTCCGCAACGAAACCCCGACCGCGCCCGTCTACATGTACCACTCGACCCACGACGAGATCATCCCCTACGCCGACGCCAACAAGACGCGCGCCGTCTGGTGCCACGAGGGCGGGAACGTCGACTTCGTCACTCTCGCCAGCGGCGGCCACCTCACGACGGAAATCACCCACTTCGCCGAAACCTACAAGTGGATCGTCGCCGCCTTCGACGGTCCGGCGTCCGCCCGGGCGGGCTGCTCAGCCAGCACCGTCGATAAACCCACCATGGACCCTTTGGCGCTGGGCTTGGACGTGGAACCCATCTTCATCGCGCTGCTGGGTATGCTCGATGTGATCGGTCGGAACCTCTAGCAGCAAGGAAGAACGTTTAACCCCGCCGTGCTGGAGGAGCTTTGAGGAAAGGGAGGAACTCCCTCCCGTCTGCACGAGCACGCACGATTTTCCACACCTCATCTTCACCTTCATTCTGACTTTGACGCAATGTAGCGCACCGTAGTGAGTTTTCCTGGTCCCCAGTCCTCAGACTCGGGAGCTGTTCGATGTCAATAATAATAATACTTAAGCTCAAGCGCGAACCCGTCGGTTTGACTACACACTTGAAACATCCCCCCCGTACCGAACAATGACTTTTAGAACGGTGCGGAGCATCCGACTTCCCACCTGACTTGAAACACATCACTCGGTCAGCATAATAAAACACTACACACCCTGAACACTGATGTAGAGCTACAGGTAGAGATGTTCCTAAGCCTATGAACTACCTGTATATACACAGTCCCCACATCCACGTTAGTACCTAGGTATTTGTTACATCAAACCGGATCATCATAGACCGTAGGTAGGTACCTCAAGTCCACCCTCTCGTCTTTGCTACATCAGCAAACGAGTGAAGAAGGGTGTTTCCATCAACATCAATGCAATCGTACCTACCCAGCACGTGCCTACGTAGGTAGGTACGTCTTGATACAACCTATAGGCAGGGTAACCACCTCCTTTAGTGAAAGCTAAAACAAACATGAATTGTTACTATGTAATAAGAACCCAAAACAAAAACCAAAAAAACAAAAAAGAGAGATCAAACCTCCCGAGACGAGAGATGCGGACGGAAACCCCCTTAGGGGAGAGAATACTACAGTGCGAAAGCACTTGATTTGAATGGTACAATATAGTATATAAAGCATTGGTAGGTACCTCGTATCGTGGATCTTCCACGCTACCGTATCTTGTAATGACACCCGTCTGCTGATGAAGGCACAGAAGACGACCGAAAACCGGAGCCCCTACGTCCCTAACTTTGGCCTAGAGGGAGTCTGAGAAAAGAGTAAATTTTTCTCCCCCTCCCCTTTTCCTCCTCAGATCCAATCGGGGTGCATGCACGAACAAAGATATAGTCATGGTCGATAGTAAGGTACCTACATAGGTAGCTACCAAACCTCCTCCACACTCCTCCCCCTCC